>PVMS01174516.1_pt1 | contig 21703 bp, 20 predicted proteins | sample 1853461 | NCBI WGS metagenome assembly PVMS01 (sample SAMN08582032, study PRJNA380276) | Marine sediment metagenome, whole genome shotgun sequencing project. | isolation source: ocean sediment barecode stripped | collected 2017 | reverse complement strand
TTTTTTTAAAATCGGTTGAAAATGAAAGTTTAATTCCTTTAGAATCCGTAAATTTCATTTCTCTTTCCGAATAATCTATTTTTCATACCCGTTTGGCGTACCTAAAATAGATTATTCGGAAAGAGAAATGAAATTTACGGATTCTAAAGGAATTAAACTTTCATTTTCAACCGATTTTAAAAAAGTCAAAAAAGAAAATAATTTAATGGAAATCCCTCGGGGAGAAGTGTCAAATGGAAAGAGATTTTATAAAACAAAGATAAGCCTATGGGAATATTGGAATGCATTAATCTATATTAAAAACAACGAGAATTCAAATCTTATCGACCGTGTAAAAAATATTGATTTATTTGAAAGTTATTATAAAACTGTTAATAATCATAGTTGTAATCTATCCAATTTTGATCTTAATAATTGAATCAAATATTTTATGATTAAGTACATTTTTTCCGAAGATTTTAATGAATTAAATTCAAAACCATATCTTGATGTATATGAGAACCAAAATTTGAACCATCAAGATTATTTTCATCACCCCAGTTTTCAGCACGCCTGTTTTACTGTATTTTCTAAATATGTAAAATGTTATTTATTATCAGTTTATAGATTTGATAAATTAATTGGATATATTGCTTTTAGAACTTCGAAGGTGACATTACGAAAAAGAACCTATAAATTTTTAGTTCCAATTGCATACAAAGTTGCTGAATATAATTACCCGGTCATTGATAAAAGGTTTATTGATGATTTTTTAGTGATTTTGAATGAGGTTTTATTGGATTTCAATGTGTTTTTTCACCATACTCCAGGATTTTATAGAAAAAAAATATTAAAATATATTGACAATTCTTTTGTTTACAATGTAATAGATAATCCTGTATTAAGAAATTTGGATCAGGAATTGTTAAAGGCTTCAAAAAAAAGTACACCGGTAAAGAAGAAAAAGAGATTAGCTCGAATATGCGATGTAGAAATTAAGCACTTAACAAATGGAATAGAACAAGAGATCCTGGATTCATTTTATAAAATGCATATCAAAAGATGGGAAAAAGATGCTATAGGAAGTAAATTTAGGCTAAAAGAATTTCAAGAAATATACAATAAAATTTCAAAATTGAAAATTGATAATGTAGGTGGGGCAATATTTAGTTATTTGAAAGCTGATGGAGAGTATTTATCGATGCAGTATAGTTTTATTTCAAATAAGAGGTATCTTTCTCAAATATCTGCATTTAAGCATAATAATAAAACAAAATCGGCAGGATCGATACTGGTAAAAGAAATACTTGAGCATATTAGTGAAATGGAAATTGAAATATATGATATGGGAGTGGGACTTGAACCTTATAAGAACAGGTTTATGAATGATGTTGAGACCTATTTTAATATTACTAGATTTAAAAATTCTTTTGATTCTTTTTATAACAGAATTAATTTGAAATAGGATTTTTGACAATTTATCAAAAAGAGATTTTGATAAATAGGATTTAAAAATGAATATTTCAGTTTAATGGTTGGTGTATTTATTATTATGGATAAGCACATAAATAGTAAAGAACTTGGAAAAAATTTATATAAAAACACATGATAAGATCTACTAAATATTTAATTCATAACAATCGGAGTCAAGCCCTGATCTCTTTTTAAGTTAATTTTCAATTATGCTTTCTATTATTGTATTATCATCAGATGGCTATTCGGATTGTTGGGATCCCTTGTTCATGACTCTAAAAAAATATTTTTCAGGAATTGAAAAATATGAGATTATTCTCAGTACAAATACAAAAAAATATAGTTATCCTGGATTGGATATAATATCTTTAACCAACGGAATTAATACACCTTGGAGTAAACGTTTGAGGGATAGTTTGAATATAGCTAAAAACGAGATTGTACTGGTGATAGTTGAAGATTTTATTTTGAGATCACCAATAGATGTAAAAGTGTTGAATGAGTTTTTGTTGTTAATGAAAAAATCTGATAAAATTGACTATATCAGATTATTATCTACACTAAAAAAAATAAAATCAAAGCATTCAAGTCATAATTATTTAGATAAAATAGATTATAAAACAAAGTTGCGTTTTGCTTATTTACCTGGCTTATGGAAAAAGAAAACTCTTTTAAAATATGTAAAAGATAATGAATCCGTTTTTCTGTCTGAAAGATTAGGAGATGTACGTTCTTGGATATATAAAGATGGGTTTTATACAGTGTCGAAAGAATATATTGAAAAGTATGGGCAGTTTTATGATTGTGCTCAAAGTGGTATGCTTTTTAAAGGTAAATGGTCTCATTGGGTGCCTCCGTTTTTTGAGAAAGAAGGTATTAAAATGGACTTTTCTTTACGTGGGTTAGTTACCCAAGAATATCGAACAAAAACCAGACTGAAATCAAAAACAGAAATTTTTAAAAATCCAATTTCAACTTTGAAATCATTTCTATCAATCCTAATTATATTTTTGCAGTCATTAATTTTAAATTTTAGAAAATAATAATGAATATTGTATTAGTTACGCCTTTACTTGATCATGGAGGAAGCCAAAGGTATGTTTCAGAAATGGCAAACTATTGGGCAAGTCAAAATAATAAAGTTACTATTATTGTTTTGAGAAATAATGGAATATTTTATACAATTTCTGACAAAGTTAAGATTATAATGTTTGATTTTCATTACTCTGGGAAATTAAGTAAATTATCTAATGGTATTAAAACTTTCTTTAAATTAAGAAAAAACATAAAAAATGTTCAACCGGATTTTGTATTAAGTGTATTAAGCTCTACCAATATTCTAACTTTATATTCTACGTGTTTTTTGGGCATTAAAATTTTTGTAAGAGATGTGATGAGTCCATATAGAAATAGAAATAAATTAGAAAGGATTTCGCGAAAAGTATTATATAAGAAAGCCGCAGGTGTAATTACCATGACGAGTACTGCTAAGGAGGTTATTGAAAAAGAAACAGGTGCTATGAACATAAAAATCATTCCTAATCCAGTTAAAAATATTTTCGTTGATAAAAAGATAAAAAAGGAGAAGATTATATTAAATATTGGTAGGTTGGTATCTCAAAAAGGCCAAAAATATTTATTAGAGGTATGTGCAAGAATTAAAGACCCTGAATGGAAATTTGTAATTCTTGGAGATGGACCATTACTTGATAGTTTAAAAAAGCAAATTATTGATTTAAAAATTGAAGAGCATATCGAATTACCAGGAGCAGTTAAAAATATTGATGAGTGGCTATCAAAATCTTCAATTTTTGCTTTTACATCAATTTCAGAGGGTTGGGGAATTGCATTATCAGAGGCAATGACTGCCGGATTACCTTGTGTTAGTTTCAACTGTAAAGTTGGGCCAAGTGATATGATAAAAGATGAAGAAAATGGTTTTTTAGTACCTGTTGGAGATGTTGAACTTTTTTCATCAAGGATTAAAGAATTAATGAATAATTCATTATTAAGGGATAAATTTTCAATTGCAGCAAGGAGAAGTTCTGAAAAATTCAAAATTGAGAATATTGCTAAAGAAGTATTAGATTTTTGTACGAAAAACTAATTTGTTTCAATAAATGAATGGTTATTTCAAATGTCAGGAGTACATCTTAAAAGCAAGTATAAATCTACAAATATCTTAAATTAAGCTTTTAACAATTAAAAATATGAAAACAATAATTCTTGCAGGTGGATTCGGTACGCGTTTAAGTGAAGAAACCGGAGTTAGACCCAAACCTTTAGTTGAAATTGGAGGTAAACCAATTTTATGGCATATTATGAAAATGTATTCTTCCTATGGTCATAATGAATTTATAATTTGTTGTGGTTATAAAGGGTATATGATAAAAGAATTTTTTTCCAATTATTTTTTACATCATTCAGATGTTACGTTTGATATAAAAAATAACAAAATGGAAATTCATTCGAATAATATAGAACCCTGGAAAGTTACCCTAATTGATACAGGAGAGAACAGCATGACAGGTGGGAGGATAAAAAGAATCAAGGAATACATTGGAAATGAAACTTTCTTTTTGACATATGGAGATGGTGTTAGCGATGTGGATATTAATAGATTATTAGATTTTCATAAAAGACAAAATGGCTATGCAACTTTAACAGCCGTTCAGCCACCAGGAAGGTATGGGGCATTTAATCTGGAAGATCATAATCCTAAAGTAACAAGTTTTAGAGAAAAACCTAAAGGTGATGGTCATGAAACAGCCTGGATCAATGGTGGTTTTTTTGTTTTAGAACCTGAAATATTTAACTATATTGAAGGAGATGATACCATATGGGAAAGAGAACCTATGGAAAATTTAGCAAAAGAAAATAAATTATCAGCTTATAAACATTCAGGTTTTTGGCAGAGTATGGATTCTCTTAGAGATAAAAATGTATTAGAAGAAAAGTGGGAAAGTGGTAAGCCTGCTTGGAAAAATTGGTAAGAATTTTGAATCATAAAAATTTATAATATGCTAAACAAAATATTAATAGAAGATATGTCCTATATATTAGGGAAATTATCACAGGAAGAAAAAGATAAATTTAAGAACTCCACCATAATTATGACCGGCTGTGGAGGTTTTTTAGGTTATTATTTTATGCATTTCTTTGCTCGATATACTGAAGAACTCAAAATAAAAAAAATTATAGGTCTTGATAATTTTATAACTGGCACCAGAGATTGGTTAGATACATTAGAAAAAGAAAATGAAAAATTAATTCTTAAAGAATTTAATGTAATTACAGATGATATTGCGGATGTTGTAGGAGCGGAAGAAGCAAATTTGATAATACACGGAGCATCAATTGCATCACCAATTTTTTATCGAATTTACCCTGAAGAAACTTTGGATGCCAATATAACGGGATTAAGAAGGATATTGGATTATTATAAAAAGAAAAATATTGATGGTCTTTTATTCTTTTCCAGTAGTGAGATTTATGGAGATCCTTTTCCTCAGTTTATCCCTACGAGTGAAGATTATAGAGGAAATGTTTCTACAATGGGCCCCAGAGCTTGTTACGATGAAGCAAAAAGATTTGGCGAAACCATGTGTTATATTTTTAACGAAAAGTACGATATGCCAATTTCAATAGCCAGACCATTTAATAATTATGGCCCCGGTATGAATATCAATGATAAACGTCTACCTGCTGATTTTGCAAAGGCAGTTCATGAAGAAAGAGATTTAATTATGTACTCTGATGGAAAACCAACAAGAACTTTTTGTTATATAGCTGATGCAATTGCAGGTTATCTTAAGGTTTTGCTGCATGGTAAATTAGATGTGTTTAATATTGGTATAGATAAACCGGAAGTTTCGGTGGCTGAATTTGCTGAATTGTTTTCTAAAAATGCAAAGGTAATTTATGATTATAAAAAGGAAGTTAAATTTGAAATTCCTGAGGATAAAGAATATATGACTGATAATCCAAATAGAAGATGTCCAAATATTGATAAGGCAAATGAAATTTTAGATTATAGTCCAACAATTTATGTTGATGAAGGAATAGGAAGATATTTACAATTTTTAAAAATTAATAAAGGAAAATTATTATGATAACTATTTTGGGATTAGGATTTGTAGGTTTAACCACAGGATTAGGATTTGCAAAAAAAGGTTTTAAAACGTATGGAATTGATATTAATAAGGAAAGGTTAAACATGCTTAAAAATCATGAAATTCCTTTTTATGAACCACATTTGAAGGAAGTATTAGATGAAACTATAGGGGATTCCTTTTTTTTAGATGTTAGTTTTGAGGAAGCTATTAAAAATAGTAAGGCCATATTTATTTGTGTGGGTACACCAGCCGCAGCAGATGGAAGTGCAGATCTAAAATATATATTATCAGCAATTGATCAAATATTAGAAGTTAATGATGATAAATTTAAAGTGATTATTACAAAGTCTACTGTGCCACCTTCAACGGTTTCTAAGAGAATAATTCCTTACGTAAAAGAAAAGGAGTTGAAATATAAAAGAGATGTTGGTTTTGCTTCTAATCCTGAATTTTTAAGAGAAGGTTTTTGTTGGGAAGATTTTATAGAACCAGACAGAATAGTTTTGGGTGTAGAAGATGAAAAATCCAAAGCAATTTTAGATGAAATATATAAACCTTTTCATGCTCCAATACATTATGTATCATATAATTCTGCTGAATATATTAAATACCTTTCCAATACACTTTTATCTACTTTAATTAGTTATTCTAATGAAATGTCTATGATTGCAGATAGTATTGGTGATATAGATATTCCAAAAGCATTCAGAATTCTACATGAAGATAAGAGATGGAGTGGAAGTCCAGCAGGTATGGCAAGCTATGTATATCCAGGTTGTGGTTATGGAGGATATTGTTTACCTAAAGATACTTCAGCATTAAATAGTATTGCAAGAGAAAATGGTGTTGATACACACGTTTTAAGTGGAAATTTAAAAATCAATGATAATATCAAGGATTTTGTTGTTGATAAAATTTCTTCGGAGCTTGATAAAAATGATATTATTGGAATACTTGGTTTATCTTTTAAACCGGAATCTGATGATGTAAGATTTAGTCCAAGTAAAGATGTAATTGAAAAGTTACTTATGAAAGGCTATAAAAACATTATAGCTTATGATCCAATGGCAAATGAAACATTTAAAAATACATATCCTGAATTGAATATTCAATATGTGGATAAAATGGAAAATGTTTTGGATAAATCAGAAAATATAGTAATTCTTACCGGCTGGAAGGAATTTAAAGAGAATAAGGATAAGATATCTAATAAAAATGTATTTGATTTTAGATATATTTATTAGCACCTAATAGAAGGGAATTAAAAGATTAATAATGAAAATAATTAAAACTACAATTGAGGGTTGCTTTGAACTGCAACCTAGAATTTTCAGTGATGATCGAGGTAGGCTTGTCAAAACATTTCACGAAAACACTTTTTTAGATTTAGGATTGGATATATCATTTGCCGAAGAGTATTATTCCGTTTCTAAAAAACATGTTTTGAGAGGTTTACATTTTCAATTACCACCATATGACCAAGTAAAATGTGTTACTTGTTTGTCAGGAAAAATATTTGATGTTGTTGTTGATCTTAGAATGAAATCACCAACATATAAACAATATTTCAGTATAGAATTGGATGCTGATAAAGGAAATATGTTATATATTCCAAAAGGTATGGCACATGGTTTTTATGTGTTAAGCGAAGATACTATTTTTTTAAATAGAACAACAACTGTGTATGAACCTAGTTGTGACACAGGAGTTAAATGGAATTCTTGCGGTATAGAATGGCCGGATTTAGATCCAATTTTATCCGAAAAGGATCAACAAATGATTCCACTGATTGATTTTGAAAGCCCATTTTAATATAATAAAAACCCAACCCTATGATAATTATTGATAATGTATTAAAACAAAGAGAAGAAGACAATAATCCTATAAAAGTTGCCGTAATTGGAGCAGGAGAAATGGCAAAAGGAATTATCAATCAAATTACAAAATACACCCCAGGAATATTAGTTTCGGTAACTTATAATAGGTCTATTGAAAAAGCGATTCACACATATCAAGAAGTTGGTATAAGTAATTATAAAATTGCAGAAACAACTGCTGAATTACAAAAATTAGTAGATTCAAAAGTGCCTGCAATTACGCAAAATATAGATGCGGTTTGTGAAATTGAAGATATAGATTTGATTATAGAAATGACAGGTGCGATTGAATTTGGAGCTCAAACTATTTTAAAAGCATTTGAAAATGGTAAAAATGTATTGTCATTTAATGTAGAGGTTGATGCCACTTTGGGGCCAATATTAAAGCAAAAAGCAAAAGAAGCTGGAGTTAAATATAGCGTTGCTGACGGTGATCAACCGGGAGTAACTATGAATTTATTTAGATTTGTTAAAGGAATGGGGTTTGAACCTCTGCTATGTGGTAATATAAAAGGTTTAGAAGATCATTATAGAAATCCAACAACGCAAAAAGGATTTGCTGAACAATGGGGCATGACACCTGAAATGGTTACAAGTTTTGCAGACAGTACGAAACTTTCTTTTGAACAGGCCTGTACTGCCAATGCAACAGGGATGCAAGTAGCGAAAAGGGGAATGTATGGTTATAATAGTAACAAACATGTAGATGAATTGACAGGCTTGTATGATATAGAACAATTAAAAGAACTGGGAGGTATTGTTGATTATATTGTTGGAGCGAGGCCAGGCCCAGGAGTTTTTATATATGCAACAACTTCAGATCCTTTGGCAATTAAATATTTGAACTATGGCAAATTGGGAAAAGGGCCTTTATATAGTTTTTATGTGCCTTACCATTTATTGTTTTTTGAAATAGCAGGAGCTATTTGCAGGCTAATAGATTTTAATGATACAATCATTACAGCTGAAAAGGGAATGATGGTTGATGTTGTTACAACTGCAAAGATTAATTTGATAAAAGGAGATACTATTGATGGTTTAGGAGGTTATAAAAGTTACGGGATTGCAGAGAATTATTCAATTAGCAAAAAGGGAAGATTACTTCCTATGGGATTGGCGGAAGGATGTAAATTAAAAAAGGATATTTATAAAGATCAAGTGATTACATATGATGATGTAGTACTACCTGGTGGTAGAATGTGTGATAAGCTTAAGAATGAACAAAACCTTTTAGAATTTTAATAATTATTTTGATGTTTTATGCATAAAGACCCTTCTCTTAAATCCCAAGCAAGTGCTATTTTTATCGGGAATGTGGCTGGTACAATTCTTCAGTTTTTAATTCCCGCCGTAGTAGTTAGATTAATTTCGCAAGAAGATTTTGGTGTTTATCGCCAATTCGGACTGGTCGCGTCTACTTTTTATGTGATGCTACGTATGGGGTATGGTACTAGTCTTTATTATTTCTTTCCAATTACAGATATTGTAGGGAAGAAAAAAATAATTCAACAAACTCAGTTCTTATTTATAATAAATTTAGTAATACTTATAGTTGTTTTTTCAATATTTGGAGATAGTATTCTAATCTATCTTAATTTTAAAGAATTTATTAATGAAAAGACATTTTTAATATTATTTATTTCATTTATGGTAATGACATCAATAATTGAGATTGTTTTTACATTGGAAAAGAACACCCGTTTAAATAAAATATATACCCCAATTCAAAAATTAGTTCGGTTTATTGTTTTAGTGGTAATAATACTTGCTATTCCTGGTTTTAGAGGTCCTACAATAGCCCTTGTCATTTACTCATTTTTAAAGTTTTTATTTTATGTATATTATATGTACCCGTACTTTAACAAAATATATTCAATTAATTTAAAGCTCTTAAAAGAACAATTAATTTATTCAATTCCATTCGGATTTGCTTTAATTCTCAATTTAGTTTCAACTACGTTTGATAAATTTTTCATAAATAAATATATTACTCCACAGGAGTTTGGAATTTATTCTATATCTTTTTTAAGTATTCCAATATTAAGACAATTTTTTAAATCAATTCATAATGTTGTTGTTCCAGAAATTTCTATCGCAATGAACAATAATAATTTAAAGCGAGCAACCGATTTATGGAAAAAAACGGTTGATAAAACTTCAAGTATTACGATTCCTGCAGTTTTTCTTTTTTGGACCTTGGCCAATGAAATAATAACAATTCTATATACCATAGAATATATTGAGGCGGTTAAATATTATCGGGTTTTTATCTTAATGTTCTTTGTTTCAATGTTTAGCCATGAACTTATATTAAGAGGAGCAAATAAAACAAGGTACATTTTGGTTTCAAATATTATTGGTACTATTCTAACTGTAATAATTGGATTTGTCATCATTCCAAAATATGGATTATATGGAGCTGTTTTTACAGCACTAGTGGGGGTTATAACTCCTATATCAATTAGTCTTAATTTTGAAAGACGAATAATGAATTTAAAAGTATACAATTGGGTGAATTGGAGAAATATTTTCGTTAATTTTTCGATTTGTTTTTTTGTAGCACTTCCAATATTTGTCTTTAAAGATTACATAACTAATATATATTTAAGGACTATTATTTCAATGTTATTTTTTGGAGCATTAATAATTCCTCTTCAAATGAAATTTGATTTATTCCTTTTTAATGATCAAATTTTCAAACTCTTCAAATATCTTAGACTAAAGAAATAAAAAAAGCCCTTTGTAATTATAATTAGACAATAATTGAACTCCTTAGAAAGAATTAAAATTTAATTCAATTAAGAACAAGTGGTTATAAAAATAATTTAATTGTTTTTAGAATAACAATTTTAACGTCACACAATTAAAACTATATAAAGAAAGCATAATTTGAAAAGTCAACTTGTTAAAAAAAAGAAATCAATATTATTTGTAAATTATATTGCTTATCCGTGTAAAATTGGAGGTGCAGAAATCTTTAATTATTATTTAATAAATGAATTAGGTAAATATTATAAGGTTCATGTGATAACTTACTGTGATGATTGTAAATACGATAAAAATATAATTGTACATAAGATTATAAAAGCAAAGTTTTTTAAAAGGATTATTTCACCCTTGCAAACTTTTCTATTTTTATTGAAGGAGAAAAATGTAAAGTTAATTCATGTATCTTTTTCATCAGCTTCTTGGGTTCATTGGTTTACTTTTTATTTAATTAACAAGTTATTAAAAGTCAAGTATATGGTTACAATTCATGGTGGTCAACTTGCACAGTGGAATCCAAAAAGGATATTTGCATATAAACAATTCTTTAAGAACGCCTTTAAAATAACTGGAGTTTCACAAAGGATAATTGATGAATATACAATAAGAACTAATAGAGATGATATTGTTTTTACACCTCCATTAATTCCATTTAATATTATAACACCTAAAAATCGATTCAGGGATAAATGGCACATTAATTCGGATGATGTGGTCCTTATTTATGTAGGTTCTTTAAAACCTTTAAAATCGGTAGATACATTAATTGAAGCTCTGGGAATCATTTCTCTTAAAAAATTAGAGCAATATAAATTAAAGTTATTAATAGCTGGAGATGGAGTATCTCGAAAAGAATTGGAGAATAGGATGAAAGAATTAAATTTGCAAACTATTGTGAGATTTTTGGGAACAATAGATACGAAGAAAATAAATCAAATATATAATTTAGCAGATATCTATACAATTTGTTCCGAATATGAGGGCCTACCTATTTCTACTTTAGAAGCTTTCGCAAATAAACTACCTTGCGTCACTTCAGATGCACCAGGATTGCATAATTTATCCATGAATAACAAAAACACGCTTTTATTTAAAACCAAGGATAAATATGATTATGCAAAAAAAATAGAAATACTATTAAATAATAAGGAAATGCAAAATCAATTGAAAAAAAAATAGCAATGAATATTATCAAAATCTATATTCTTACGAAAGTTTGGTGAATAAATTTAAAGAAATAATTGATATAGTGTAAAAATATATAATAATTAGTTTGGTGAATATTTGTTATTTAATTGTAAATGAGGGATTAAAGCAATCTGATAAAAAAGCAACAAATTATTTAAAAACATCAGTAATTTATAAAATAAAATTAAAAATCTAAAGTAGATTGTGATAAAGATTAAACTGTATTAATATGAAAAATAAATATATTTTTCCTGTTTCTCTCCTAGTATTTACAATTATTGAAATTTATTTGATTATAAATAACCAATTTCAAACAGGAATATATTTGTATATTATATATGCAATATCTCTTTTCTTGATTGATAAAAAATTTATAATTTCATTATTCGTTTATTACTTGCCTATAGTACCTTTAATTTCTACTGATTATAAAATATTTAGTTTAATAGGCCCTCACGAAATTATATTTGGGTTTTCTACCTTTGTTTTACTGACAATATTTTCAAGCTCAAAAAAAATAAAGCTCAACAAATACCAAAAATTGTCGATTTCTTTTGTTTATTTTTTATTTTTTTTAAAAATATTTGTTATAATTAAAGATTCTTATTTTGGTTTAAGTGTTGAAAGAACTCAAAGTTCAATTTATATATTTAAAATTTTTTTCAGGTACTTTCTCTATTATATATCCTTGGTTTTATTAATAAAGGTAATTTATTTCAAAGATATTATTGATTATATTATTGTTGGAATAAAATATGTCATTGTTACTATACCTATATCAATGATATTTACAAAAGCTCTTGTTTTAATGGGTTCCGGAATTGTGGTTTATGAAGGGAAAACAGAAGGGGTAATATCAGGAAATTATGAAAGATTTATTGGTTTCTATGGAGCAGGAGGTGACGAAAATAGTGTAGGCATTTTCTTAGTAGGGGCATTTGGCTTTTTGTTGGCATTATTTGAAAAAACTGGAAATATCAAAAAATATATAGTTTTTATGGGATTTGCTATTTTTGGAATCTTATTATCTGGTTCTAGAACTTCCTTATTGGCTCTTGTCCTGGTTATACTGGTTTTTTTATTTACTAACAAATCTGGAACTGCTAAATTCTCCATTCTAATAGCTTGTATAATTTTTTATTTTACTTTTTATGAAAAATTAGATTTAGTTATTGAAAGGTTTTTTGATGCGTCAGCAAGAAAAGCAATAGATATGAATGAAATGGGAAGAGTTGGAAAATGGATATTTTATGTGGATTGGATATTAAATAACCCAAAAACATTAATATTGGGCAATCAATCCAATATTGATTTGAATAGATCACCTCATAATTATTTTATTTGGATAGTTTATCATGTGGGTTTAATTCCACTTTTTATTTTTCTCAGACTCCTTATTAAATTATTAAAAAGTATAACAATTTTGCTTAAATCAACTAATTTAAAAAACATTTACTATATCATTCCTTTTCCATTTATTTTAATGACTGTAAATTCATTTGGTTCATCCATTTATTTATGGTTGTACTTACCTATTGGGTCATATTATTTAACCAATATGAATAAAATATCCAAGGGTAGTAGAAAAGTTATTAATTTAAAGCCAAACATAGTCTGATAGAATAATTAGATTAAAAGATACTATGAATATCTTACTTTTATGTGGTAGTTTATCATATGCAGGAGCCCAAAGACAATTATTTGAATTGGGCAAAGGACTAAATAATAAACACAATGTTATTGTTTGTTCTATATCATCCAATGTTCCTTTGCTTCAAGAGTTTAAAAACAATAATGTAAAGGTTATAGTATTTGGTTTAAGAAAAAGAAATTTTGCTAAAATTATTATTGGTTTGAATAGGTTAATAAAACATAACAAAATAAAAGTAATTTATAGTTTTCTTGAAACCGCTAATACTTATTCTAGGATCATGAAATTTTTTATTCCTGCAATAAAAGTAGTTTCTTCAGAAAGAAGTAGCGATACAATATTAAATTTTGGAACAAAATTAATTGAAAAAATCCTTTCAAAGGTAACTGATTTGTATATCGCTAATTCGTATGCCGGTAAAGAAGCATTAAGAAAAAATTACAATGTAGAAAATATAAAAGTTATTCATAATGGAATTGATCCGGGCAGGTTTTTATCTGATGAAAAGTCGTCTTTAGATTCAAAATTAGGCGATAAAATAATTATCAGCCAAATTGGTCGAATAAAGCCGGATAAGAATTATGAGATGTTTCTTAAAGTTGCAGATAAGGTTTGTGACTTAAATAAAGACGTTATTTTTTTAGCAATTGGTGATCAGCCGAATTCAAAAGACTCGTATCAAAATTCAATTTTAAAAGAAAAGAATAAATTAAAAAATAAAGATAGAATTTTATTTATCGGTAAAAGGTCTGATATTCCTGAAATTTTGTCTGAAACAGATGTATCAATCCTTACATCCCATAGAGAAGGTTGTTCAAATACGGTCTTAGAATCGATGTTTGCTAAATGTCCATTAGTTGTAACTGATGTTGGAGATAATAAAATAATGTTATCTGAAGCAAATCAAAGTTTTATTGTTGAACCTGATGATGTAGAGGATATGGTTAATAAATTATTTATTTTGATCAAAGACCTTGAATTGAGAAAAAGAATTGGGCTAGACAATTACAAAAAGGCGCAAAAAAAGTTCACTAAGGAAATGATGGTTGAAAATACCGAATTGGTTATTTTGACATTATTGGACAAAAATAAATCTACTTGAAACTAAATTATTAAACAAATAAATTTATAAAGAAGAATAGAATAAAATAGCTATTTGATATAATTAAATAAATATGAAAAAAAAACCGGTACTATCTATATTTGCTGATGGGGTTAGATATGATAGTTTACAATACATGCCTTTTACAAACTCTTTAAATTCAGTTCCTTTAGAAACCGTTTTGGGATATTCAATTACTTGTCATCCTTCGATGTACACGGGTGTATATCCTGACAAACATAAAATAGTATTTCATTGGGTTAAAGGCAAAAAGGAGAATGGCCCTTATACATTTTTAAGTTATTTTCCGAATTTCTTTCCATTTTCAAATTCTTATGTGCAAGCTGTTGTTTCTCATTTTTATGCAAAATTTTTTTTAAAGAAAAAAGCTAGTCCATTTATGGGTTATGGAAAGCTTCTTAATTTGCCAATGAAATTTTGGAATCGAATTGATATCAATGAATTTAAATATTGGGATGAAGATAATTATATCAATGAGGATGTTAAAACAATTTTTGAATTGGTTCGAAAGAATAAATTCAAATATCATATATCGAATATGCATAAACCGAATTTAGGCAAATTACATTCGGTCAAAACTGTTGAGCCTAATGATTATGACTGGATTTATTATTTTATTGGTGAATCTGATCATGTTTCACATGAATATACCCAGCATTCAAAGGAAGGAATTGATTTTTTGAAGAAATTAGATGAATTTATTAAAATTGAATATAATAAGTTTGAAGATATATATGGAAAAGATGGGTTTGAATTTCTTTTTTGGTCAGACCATGGGCATATAGCTATTGAAAAACACATTGATTTGTATGATTTTTTTAAAAAGAACAATTTTAATTTAAAAAATTCATTCCATTTAGTAGATTCTACTACTGCAAGATTTTGGCCGAAAAATGAATCTCAAAAAAAAGAGATAAAAGAAATAATGGATAAAATTCCTGAAGCTACATTTGTAAGAGAAAATGATTTTAAGAAATTACATCTTGCCAATGATAGTAACTTATATGGCGAATTGTTTTTCTATTTAGAGGGTGGTGTTGTTTTTATTTATACTATTCATGGATTTGGTAAAGAAACCAAGTCCATGCATGGATATCATCCTAACGCTGATGGTAATGATGGATTATTTGTCTCTAATAAAAAAATAAATACTTCAAAAGCTACATTACCAGATGTTTTTGTAAGTACCGTTAAAAGTTTGGGAATTGAGTATAAGCCAAAGACACGTTTAGATGGTAAAAATATCTTATCCTAAGGAAATACAATCATTCTTTGATGAAATAGTTGAAGAAATTAAGAAAGTATTAAACCCTGATTACATTTTAATTGCCGGCAGTTTTGGAAAAGGCACTTGGTTATATGATAATGGTTATTTACTAAGTGATTTCGAGTTCGAATTTATATGTACAGAAAAATGGTCATTAAAGAAAAAGAAAGCATTGCTTGAAAAATTAAATAATCTATACGCCTACGAAATAAGCCTTAAAGGGCATTTGTTGAAAAATGTAAAAAATAAAGTATCATCAAATTATTCTAATAAATATCCAGGGTATTTGCGTTTAAATTTTTATGATGCATTTTCTAACCCCCAAATTCTTTATGCAAAGAGCAAGGTTGCAATAAATTTAAATCTTAGGGCGAAAGAAATTCCTGCATGGGAGGGCTGGCGTCTTTATATAAACAGAGTCGGGGATATTTTATCTTTACAATTGAAGAATGCTAATAATATTGAAAAACAAAATTATTATTGGCTAAAAATGTTTGAATCTATTGCTGATGCTTATTTAATTGTTAATAATTTATATTCAAAAAGCATATCAATCAGGTTTAATTTATTTACCGAGGATTTACTTAAGAAAGATCCCATATTATCAAAATCCTGTGTTGAGTCCTATGAAACTGTGAAGGTGGCCTTATATGCTCGTAAACAACATGAACTGAACAATTTTGATTTTACAGTTTTAGGTCTATCAAAAAAAAATAAAATTATTGCTTCTTGGCTTAAATACTTTGAAGAGAAGGTGTTAATAGAAGAAGGTTATACTGGATTCAATGCTTTGTTTTCGAATATCTATGTGCAAAATAGATCCATTCAAAAAAAATATTTGGAGGTTAATAGTTCCATAGCTATACAAATTTCCAATTTGATAAGATTGTTTTTCAATTATAGATCATTATTAAAATTAAAGTTCAAAATTTTCAATATGAAAGTTAGTTGGAGACACACTATTCTGATTGTGATTTCAGAACTTTTTAAAGAGCAGATCAATAATAAAACCGGATTTGTAGAAACCAGAAATATTCTTGTTACAATAATATCTAAAAAAAAGTTAAGTAGTTTGTCTGATAGAAATTTAATTGAAACAGTGTTGAAACTATGGAAAATCTTAAGGTAATGTCAAATAATAAATATTTAATTAAGGAAATTACTCCATGGATGATGGATGAACTAATAGTATTCTCTACGATTACTGAATTTGATATTATTTTTTTAAGGAAACAGAACGATTTTTACACTGAAGAACTTGAACAATTAGAAAAAAATGGAGTAAGTATTCATACTAAGCCTTATGCATTTGGCAATATGTTCAAAAAAATATTTACTATAATTACATTTTTTTTTAGAAATCTGACAAAATTTAAATTTAATTATAGTGGAGTTATTGGTTTCAAGAGCATTATTTGGTTTTTAAGATTAGATCTGTCATTTTTTGGACCTGAGTCAAATATCCATGCACAATTTGCAACCCAGCCTAGTATTATTTCACTTCTTGTAAAACGATATTACAATAACGCGCCACAGTATTCTATTACTTTCCATGCTTATGATATTTATTTTAAGAATGATTGGTTTAAATTGTTAGTTAATAATTGTTTTAAGGCATACAGTATATCAAAATATAATATTGAATATGTTAATAAAAAATATTTAGCATCAGATAGAATCGTTTTATCACGATTGGGTGTGTTTCGTGAACTAATTCAGAATAATAAAAGATTAAATAAAGAGGATTCAAAAATTTTTACTTTAGGTTTAATGACGTGGTTTGATGAAAAAAAGGGTATAATTTTTTTAATGGATGCCATGTTGATGCTTAAAAATAAAGGGTATGATAATATTAGGTTAGTGCTTGCCGGTGATGGATCACTAAAAAATGAATATTTAGAATTTATCCAAAAAAATGACTTAATGGATACAATAAATTATGTTGGTAGAATTAAAAGAGAAGAAAAACAAAACTTTTTTAACTCTCTCGACGCTTTTATTTTGCCTTCAATCTCATTGAAAAATGATCAGGATGGTATTCCTGTTGTTTTGATGGAAGCAATAGCATACTCTCTTCCAATAATTAGTACAGATGTTTCCGGTATTCCTGAAATATGTATTAATGATTTTAATGGGCATTTGGTTCATGAACGCAATGTTGATGAGCTAGTAAAGGCAATAATTCACCTTTACAACAATATTGACAATAGGAATAAATATGCGAAAAATTCTTTTACTTTAAGTAATGAATACGATATCACACTAAATTCTAAGTCTAAAATAGAATCCTTGGGATGGATATAATTTATAAAAAATTATATATTTTCTTCTTTCACAAAAAAATATATAAATAATAACTTAAGGAGAAATTTAATTGCATTAAAAATATTTGATCAATTAAAGAATGGTTAGATTATGAAATCAAAGAAAAATAATGAATTATGATTAATTCAAAAGAACTACAAAACCCAATAATTTTTATTGGAACAGGAAGATCAGGAACTACAATTCTTTCCGAAGTTATTATGAGACATCCTGATCTTGCCTATCCATCACACTATCAAGAGAAATTTGTAAAAAATTCATATGTGAATTTAATAAGAAATATTTTTGAGAATAAATTTTGGACTGTATATGGGCAAAAAAGACAACTAAACAAAGTTAATTTTTTGAATAAGTTTGCATTTAGACCTTCAGAAGGCTATAAAATGTGGAATTATTTAACCGGAGAAGGGCTAGATTTTAGTAGAGATTTTCTTATTGATAAATGTGCTAGCAAAGAAAGACAACAGTTTATCAGAAATTACTTTTATAAAATGATAAAATATCAAAATAAAAAAAGGTTGATATTTAAAGTTACTGGACCTACAAGGATATCATATTTAATGAGTATTTTCCCTGACGCATATTTTGTGAATATAAAAAGAGCAAAAATACCTACGATAAGTTCTTTTTTGAAAATTGATTTTTGGAAAAGCAGAGGTTATGATAAAATTTGGTGGACAGGTGCTTATACTAAAGATGAAAAACAATGGGCAAAAGATAACACGGGCAATCCAATTTTATTAACGGCCTTTCAAATTAAAAAAATGGTGGAAATATCTAAATATGAGCTTGAAAAATACAATCCAAAATACATTGAGGTTAATTATGAGGACTTCGTTGGCGACAAAAAAAAAGAAGTAATAAAAATATTGAAATTTTTGAATTTAGAAAGTAACTCGTCTAATTGCCTAAGTTATCTGGATAATATTAATATTTACAAGCAAAACAAAACAGATGATGAATATTTCAATAAGAAAGAGATCGAGGATATTAATAATATTTTTATTCAATAGAATAAAAACTCTATTTTATATATAAAAAAATAGAATGAATACATGTATATTCAGTAATGTTGTGATATTCCAGCTTTATTTAAATTGATAAACATGTTTCATAGATTATTGTAATTGCAATTAGTAAGTATAATTTTTTAAAATGAAAAAGCAAAAAGAGTATCTATCAAAAGGTATTGATAGAATTTTTTTAAGTACAGAAGAACTCGGTTTTTGGGACAACAATAATTCTCGCATTCATTCGAGATTAGATTTTTCTAAAGATTGGAATTGGGTGGTGAATCCTGACATGTCTGACAGGTATGGAATTTTTACAATTACGATGATATTGCTTGCAAAATTACATCATGAGTTAGATATTTCACAATATGAATCAAAAATAATTTCATATTTAAATTATATTAAAAATCATATTTCTGGTTATAAAAAGTCTGATGTTACATATGGTGCATTCAATGCACTTGTCTTGGGGCAAATAATATATGGAGATAAGGGGCAAAATTTTAAGGATGAGATATTAGTTACTTATAAATTTTTAATTAATCAAATGCCTTGCATAACCAATAATGAAGACAGTCTTGTTCTAATTGGCTTAAGTCTATATTATAGATATGTTGATAAGGAGGAAGAAATTCTTTATTATATAGAGACTTTGGTTAAATCATTGTTGAAATCACAAAATAATAATGGCTTTTTTTTAACCGGTGATATTCGAGCTGTTTATCATCAAAGGACCATGTATACGTTATGGGGACTAGCTTTTGCTTCAAGTATTACGCATAAGAGAAAGATTAGATCAGCAATTGAAACATCAATTCAATACATTTGGAATAATAGACGAGATGGTAAAGACAATGCTTTTCTATGGCATCCTTTAATTTATAATATAAGAAAAAAATCTTCTATTCCACTGCCTATTATTTCTCCATTATCTGTTAACTATTTATTTGAATGTCATCAGACATTTTTTGCTAATGCCATTAGTTTTTATCAATATTTTTATCTAACCACAAAATTTTCAAATTATAGACAAAAAGCAATGGAATGGATTTTCGGTGAAAACAGAATAAAAAAAGATCTTGTATTAATTACACAATTAGATATTCCGATTAGAATAATGTCTAGAAAAGGAGATATTATAATAAAAAACAATAATTTTAAGGGAAGTTATGAAATTGGTTCATATATTTTTGCATTAGCTGTGAATAAATAGATTAATTTGGATGGACAGAATAATGAATTAAGAATATTAAAAAATTATATTATGGGAAATATTATGATGAAAATGGCTCAAGAACAAATGGGAACTGGCAATTTGGAATCCAAAAATGTAGGCGGGTTGTTTAAATCTTTTTTTGGAAAAGTAATTCAATGGATGGCTATGACGCGATTTCCAATAGGAGCCAAAAACCGTTGTCGACTAGAGAGATTAAGAGGCGTAAATATTGGTAAACATGTGTTTTTAGGAGGGGGTAACATACTTGATAGGGTCTGTCCGGGTTTGATAACTATTGGAGATGAGGTTTCATTAGCCGGTGGTGTAAATATTCTAACGCATTCTAATCCAACTGGACCTTTAAGAGAGATATTAGGTGAATCATATCATGTTCTGGCTCCGGTTCATATAAAAAGAGGTGCATGGATTGCACTTAATGTTGTTATTTTACCAGGGGTCACTATTGGTGAAAATTCTATCGTAGCAACCGGTGCAGTAGTAATGAAGGATGTACCCTCTTACACCATGGTTGGAGGTACTCCGGCAAAGTTTATTAAAGAAATTCCAAGAATAAAACAAAAAATTGAATCAACCAGCAAAGAAAAGACATAGAATGAAATTTTTATTTCATTTAGGGCATCCCGCTCATTTTCATTTATTTAAAAACGTGATAGCCGAATTAAAAGCTAACGGGAATCAAATTTTTATATTAATTAAAAAAAAGGATGTTCTTGAGAATTTGTTGATTCAATCCGATCTTGAATTTCAAAATATCTTACCTGAAGGAAGAAAGGATTCTTTTCTATCTATAGGTATCGGGTTGCTTAAGCAGGATTTAAGTATTTATAAATTTTGCCGTAAGCATCATCCTGATTTATTAATTGGTTCATCAACATCAATTACACATGTTGGAAAAATTCTTAGAATTCCTTCGATAGTTTTAGGAGAAGATGATACTGCAATTGTGCCAATTTTTGCTAAACTAACCTATCCGTTTGCTACAACTATTATTTCTCCTGATGTATGTAATAATGGAAAATGGGATAGTAAAACTATTAAATATAATGGATACCATGAGCTCGCCTATTTACATCCAAACCATTTTTTACCAGACAAAACAGTTGTAGAAAAATATATTGATCTGTCAAAACCATATTTTTTAATAAGATTTGCGAAATTGGATGCTCATCATGATACTGGTATTAACGGAATTGATGATAGTCTTGCCTTAAGAATAATTAAAGTTCTACAACTGGTTGGTAATGTATATATTACATCTGAAAGAGAATTTAAAAATGAATTAGAATCTTATAGATTGAATATAAAACCAATGGATATTCATCACGTTATGGTGTTTTCATCTTTATACATAGGAGATAGTCAAACAATGGCGGCTGAAGCTGGAGTTTTGGGAGTTCCTTTTATAAGATTTAATGATTTTGTAGGTAAAATTGGATATTTAAATGACCTAGAAAATAAATATAAACTGGGTTTTGGTATTAAATCAAATGATGTGGAATTGTTATTTAAAAGAATAAATCTTTTATTGAATCAAAAAGATATCAAAAAAGAGTGGCAAATAAAAAAAGATAAAATGCTTTCTGAAAAAATAGATGTTGCAAAATTTATAACCTGGTTCATTGAAAACTACCCAGCAAGCATTAAAAATATGAAAGTAAACCACATGTATCAAAATGAAATTAACTAAAA
>PVMS01008941.1_pt1 | contig 21714 bp, 18 predicted proteins | sample 1853461 | NCBI WGS metagenome assembly PVMS01 (sample SAMN08582032, study PRJNA380276) | Marine sediment metagenome, whole genome shotgun sequencing project. | isolation source: ocean sediment barecode stripped | collected 2017 | reverse complement strand
GCTATTACTTACGACGCTCTTCCGATCTGTCGTAAGTAATAGCAGAGAAAAAATTCGAATTTCAGGCAATAGAATGGAAAGAGAAGATAATCGGAGATTATCAGGTTTTTTACCAATTAAGTGATCCGGTATATATAAACGATATAGGATTGGGCCTGACAACAACACCATGACCGATAAAACTAATGCACCGGGCATCCTGAAGTATATAATTCCTCGCTTGGGAGAAATAATATTTATTGCTGTTTTTATGGCAGTAATTGGCCTTGGACCCCGTTTGATGAACGTTGATGGTGACCTTGGAAGACATTTAACGCTTGGAAACTATATTCTCGACAGTAGGACAATACCCAGAAACGATATTTTCTCGTTTTCAAAGGCTGGAGATTCCCTAACTCCTCATGAATGGCTGTCAGATGTGTTATTTGCTTTGGTTTACAGATCCGCTAAGCTGGATGGAGTTGTCTGGATGACTGCGATTGTGCTCGCTGTTACAATGTGGCTGATCTACTCCTACAGTTATAAAATTAGCGGAATGAGTATCTTGGCCGCTGCTGCGGCTATTCTTGGTGCGGCTGCTTCCAGTTTACACTGGTTGACCCGCCCTCATATCTTTACGATCTTATTGACAATCATCTGGACTATTGAGTTGGACAGGATCAGATTGGGAAAAAAGAAATACTGGTTCACTCTGCCCATTATCATGCTTGTCTGGGTAAACCTTCACGGTGCTTTTTTTGCTGGATTGCTGCTCTGGTTATGTTATTTTGTGGGGTTGATATTGGAGCGGGGGACATCGTGGAATGATATAAAACCTTTTTTGTGGGTTGGAATTACGTCTTTTTTGATAACCTTGGTAAACCCGGATGGCTTTGGAATCTGGAAAACGGGGTTTGAATTCCTGGGAAACCAATACCTGGTTAGCCATACAGCTGAATACCTACCTCCGAATTTTCAGAATAGCAGTTTCTGGCCATTTTTATTAGTATTAATGGGTTCCCTGATTCTTTTTGCTTTCTCAAAAAGAAGGTTGGCTATCCCACATATATTTATCATTGGAGGATGGTCGTTGTTGGCATTGTATTCTGCCAGGAATATACCCCTTTATATTGCGGCGTCTCTGCCATTCATTTGTTCGGCAGGTGCTGGATTGTTGATTGATAATAATTCTGTCAAACCCATCAAAAATTTCATAGCTTTCCAAGATGGATTGAATGAAACAGAAAAGCAAATTAAAGGGGGAGTTTGGGCAACGCTGGTCGTGTTTATAGTTGCAGTTATGCTGGTCGGCGGAACCAATCTGGATTTTGATCAACAGGGAAATGAGTTTTCAACGGAGGTATTTCCTGTTGCGGCAGTAGACTGGATGGAAGACAAACCTCTGTCGGGTAACGGGTTTAACTATTTTCCATGGGGTGGATATTTGCTTTATCGTTTATGGCCTGAGAACCTGGTTTTCATCGACGGACAAACTGATTTTTATGGTGAAAAGCTTACCAGAGAATATGAAAAAATAATCACTCTAGGAAAAGGTTGGCAAATGATTATTGAAGAGTATCAAATAAATTGGGTGCTTATGCCAGTGGATTCCATTTTAATAGACGAATTAAGAAGCAGCAGTGATTGGGAAATAGTATTTGAGGATAGCACTGCAGCCGCAGCAGTATTAAAGATGGAGAAATAAGCTGAAAGCTTAAGTAAGGGATCGATCATGCCCTGGTTTAGAGAAAATAGATTCTATTTTTACGTCATAATTTTGTTGCTTTTGATCATGGCGTTGAGGACTCCGCTTGATACGGATATGTGGTGGCATCTTCGGGCAGGTGAAGAGACCTGGACAAATCGCCAGGTATATTCTGTAGATACCTTTTCTTTTACACGGTCCGGGCAAGCCTGGTTAAATCACAGCTGGCTTTCACAAGTACTGATGTTCCTGTTATTCCAATACGGGAGTTATCTTGCCCTATCGTTATGGGTTGCAATTTCGGCGGTTGCAAGCATGGCTCTGATGTATTTTCAGATGGATGGCCATGCTTTACTAAGAGGTTCGATATTAATATTGGCTGGAGCTGCAGCGAGTGTGGTCTGGTCTCCCAGACCTCAAATCGTGTCGCTGGTTTTATTTGGGTTGGTTAGTTATCTTTTATATCTATATAAATGGAAAAAGAGGAATCATCTTGCCTGGTTGGTTCCGATATTCTTGCTTTGGGGCAACCTGCATGGAGGTTATGTTCTGGGAATGATCTTGTTAGGAGTAGTGATCGGAGGTGAGCTCCTGAATAAGATTTTGCCTGGTAAAACTGAATTTCACATGGATTGGCCCGAAATAGGAAAACTATTATTTTGGACCGTCTCCTGCATGTTAGCAGTATTGATCAATCCCTTTGGGATCGGTATGTGGAAAATACCCTTTAACACCGTGGAAGTTAAAGCTTTGCAGGATTTGATATCTGAATGGTCTTCACCAGACTTTCATCAATTATTTCAGCAACCTATGCTGTGGATCTTATTCCTGATTTTTTTTGCTGTTGGAAAATCTAAAAAAGCTATTGATGGGACAGACTTGCTGGCTTTAATAGTTTTCAGCTGGTTAGCTTTCACGGCCAGGCGGAATTTTGGACCATTTGCCATGATATCAGCTCCTGTTATTTCAAGACATCTCCATGCTATTGCTGAAAACTGGAAATTTGTAGGAAAAGAAAAGAAAACAAATTCATCCAAAGCTGGAAACATATCTGACGTTGCTAGAAACTGGATCAACCTGGCAATTATTTTAGTGCTCGTTTTTGCAGCAGGCTGGAAAGCCCTTGACGTGAACAAGGTCTCGTTTGTTCTGGAAAGAGAAAGTGAAATATTCCCGTCCCAAGCTGCCGAAATATTGCGGAATGAGAATGAACCGGGCAAAATATTTAATGAATATAATTGGGGTGGTTATTTGATCTGGCACCTGCGGGATTATCAAGTCTTTGTTGATGGCAGGACTGATTTATACGGTGACGAGATCATTGGTGAGTGGTCAGATATTTTACACGCAGCACCTGGCTGGGAAGATAAACTGAATAACTGGGATGTTGATTATCTGCTTGTGAGATCTGATTGGCCATTGTTGTTGGTGCTAAGCGATGAGTGGAAAGAAATTTACTCGAACGATACTACTATATTATTAAAACAAGTATCTACAAATAGAAAATAAACTAAGACATAGGAGATCACAAAGGAAATGCTGGTTCAAGAGAATAAGGCTATTCTTAATAAGATCCTTCTCGTGATCGGCTTGACAATTCTCAGGCTACCTAGAGTTTTTGGACTGGATACTAATGTTTGGGTTTTTTTCCTTACGCTTGCGCCGTTTTGGTTTGTAATACTTAATAACCATTTGCCAGTTGATGACTTGTTTGTCGAATCTGCAAATAGATATTCGAGAGTATTAATTCAATTGGCAACAATAGTAATAATTTCTGGCGTTCAAATAATTTTCGCTGCAATTTTTGTCCAATCTTTTCTTGGTATAAATGCCCATGGCTATCAGATAGCAAGCTTTATTATTTTAATTGCTGCTATTGCAGGTTTTGTTTATGGTATTGTGAAATTAAGCGACTCGATCAAGATGAACAAAATGATTGTTTGGACCGGGATCATATATTTTCTTATCGTAATCGCAAGTGTGTTTCGAACCAGTTCTCAATCACCATTTTTATTACTATACATTTACCAGTATGTGACAATCATATTTTTTTGTATGTCAGCAAAATTTGTGATATCAGAAGATGACCAAGATTATTTCTATCATGTCTATTTAGGACTAATTGTTTATCTCATTGCTAATATAATTTTGAATCTTGCTGGATTCGTGAATCAAACAGAAATATACCTCAGAGAGTTCAAGGCAGTGATGCTGTCGCTACTTGGATTGGAAGCTTCACAGATCTATTATCCTCTCGCAGAAGGAATAAATCCATTTGGTTATGTTGGAGGCGTGGGGTTTGTGATGAGTATTGCATATCTTTACGAATCTTTACAAAATAATCTAAAAAAATTCAAGGAGCACATTGTTCCACTATTAAGTGCAGTCCTCTGTATTTACATAATATTGACAACTGATTCGCGGGGCGCATTGTTGTTTTCGGTAATGACTTCATTGTTAATAATCTATTTTGGACATATTAGGAGCAGGCTAATATTCTTCCTGTGTTTTATTAGCCAATTATCAGTATTCTCTTTCCTTTTCAATTTTCAAAGCGATTTAAAACTTCTTGCTCCTTTTATTCGCGAGGACTCTGATTTATTAAGCGGAAGAGGAATGATCTGGCAAGCCGGCATTTATGATTTAATAGATTTTGAGTGGATACACCTGATAGGCTTTGGATCATCAGGGCAGGCTATATCGGGAATAATTAATAGTTACAATCATAGGTTCCAATCGTATATAAATACAAACAGTATTAGCTTACACCATTTCGCCTTGCAAGGTATTTATGATTATGGATATATTGGAATTGCTATCGCATACTTAATGATAATCGCTATTGGGTTGAAGCTGCTTCGGAAAAAAATTTCGACTACGAAGAGGACTAGTCATTTACCTATTTTGGCGAGCCTGCTGTTTATGATTTTTGCGGGTTCTGTATCAGTGATTCCTGCTTTTTATTCTAATGAATTGTTCTTGTTATTCCCGTTCATTTGGGTAGCTGCTGGAGTGGAATCTTGAATAAAGTCAATCGATGGGATAGCAACATCAAATTGGCCAGGGGCGTAATTGTAAATATCAGCGGAAAAGCCTTTGGAAGAAGTGTACATATACTTAGTCAAATAATCCTGGCAAGAATATTAGGCCCGGATGGATACGGGCTATTTGGTATCGGGTGGATATTTTTCCGAATTGGCAGCATTTTATCAACCTTGGGCCTCGATAGCGGAGTAATACATTTCACATCTCAGTTCTGGGGCAAGGATAATAAGAAATTTTCCGAGATCGTAATCTCAGCCCTGTTATCTGTTTTTCTGTTCGGCAGCCTGGTTGGTCTGCTTATTTATCTATCTGCAGGCGATTTGGCAGTAACATTTAACAAACCCGGGCTAAAGTCAGTGCTGCGCTCATTTGCTGTAGCGATCCCCGCTTTAGCCGGAATGACTATTGTGTCCGCTGCTACCAGGGTTTCAAAAGATATGAAAAAAGCCAACCTGATAGAAGAAGTGATTTTTCCAGGCACAACAGTTTTGATGGTAGGAATTGTCTATATTATTAGGGGGAATTTAGATGATTATGTCTTTGGCTCTGTCCTGGCAGTTTACATTAGTTTGTTATTAGGACTGTATATTGCCCGAGCAGAATTTATGAAAATAAATGTGCGCTGGAAAAGCATCATCGCCCAATTAAGAATATTAATAATATATTCCCTTCCAATAACACTGCCTGTTTTATTCGGCACCTTGATTAATTTAGCGGATAGAATATTCACAGGATATTTTTTGCCTGATGTTGATACAGGCATATACCAATCCGTGTCATTGATTTCAGCTCTTTTTATAGCGATTTTGAGCGCTTTTAAAACTATTGCCGCTCCTATGCTGGCCGAAAATCACCATGCTGGGAATAAAAACGAGTTAAATATAATTATGAGAACGAGCACTCGCTGGGTTCTTAATCTATGTGCTCCAGTGCTGCTTGTTATATTATTTGCTCCTCAGGAACTTATTGGGACAGTATTCGGGAAGGGTTATATTGCCGGGTCGCAGGCTTTGATCATTTTGGCTTTTGCGCAATTAATTAATATCTCCAAGGGACCTGTAGACCAATTATTGATCATGACAGGCAACCAGAAAAACTGGCTTTTGATTACCGTCCTTGCCTTTTGCGTGAACTTGATAGCAAATTGGTTCCTTATCCCTGAATACGGAATTATCGGAGCGGCAATATCTCTGCTGTCAACTTATGTTGTGCTGGCGTTTGGCGGAATATTTTATGCAAAGAAAAACCTTGATGTATTTGCTTATGATGGACGCTGGTTGTTAAATGCCGGCTTAGTTGGAGTTACAGCGTTGTTACTGTATGGCATTCGATCGTTTATCTTCTTGGATGACTTACCCCAACTTGTCATTACCAGCGCGGCCTCAGGTTTATTTTATTTGCTATTATTGATCCTTGTTGGTCTGACCGGAACTGAAAAGGCTGTAATAAGATCCTTCATTCAACGAAAACCAAAGTGAAATAATAAATGATTCCCGCTGAAAACGAACGCGTAAAACTTGGTGAATTAACACCTGGCAGGGTTTTGAAGGCAGCCTGTAGGCGACTCATTGATATACTTTGCAGGAAGGAAACAATATTTTTTCCCTACGGTCTTTATGCATTAAGAAGCCATAAATTTTCTATGATCAAAGCGGCGGCAGTTTATTTTATTAAACAAATCCCACTACTGAACTTATGTTGATAGTAATGTGTTCCCTGGGTATTTATTTTGGACTGATCGGACGGTTTGGTTTAAACGTTGACGACAAGGCTGTGATCCAAAATTATCGACGAAACATATAGTCAGTTTAGCTTGCCAAAAAATAGGCCGAATGTGACCAGCCCATATTTTCTGGAGGGTTCATAATGAAAGGGAAATGGATTGGCAGTCTATTCCAAAGAGTTGTAGAAGGATCAGTGTCTCTGAAAGAAGTTTTGTCGTTTGTTGGATGGCGCTTCGGTAAATCAAAAGGCTCCATCGAATTCGAAGGTATATTATTCGAGGATGTCGATAGAACAACATGGGGACTTATATCAACCGTCTTGGTCGATCGTGAATACAATCCTCCCGGCTATGAACTAGGAGCCGAATACAACGTTGTGGATATAGGGGCACACAAAGGTGTTTTCCTGAGTTATGCAGCGAAGCGAACGCGAGGACCAATCCTTGCAATTGAACCCGACCCTGAAAATTACCTATCTCTACAAAGACTTGTTGAAACGAATGGGATTAGCAACGTTGAACTGAAGAATGTGGCCGTAGCTGCAGAGAGCGGGAAGGTACGACTTTATCGATCGGTCGTAAGCAGTCGTCACTCTTTGATGGGGATTGATCAGAAGTCGGGGGAACCCCTCACTAAATCGATTGAAGTTTCTTCGATATCACTTGATGATATTTTAGCGAGCTTTGAATTCGTTAACTTCTTGAAAATGGATTGCGAAGGTGCTGAGTATTCAATATTAACGTCATGTAGCGACCGGACATTGAGCAAGATCCAATGTTTAGTTGCCGAACTACATGGATTAGACATTACTGGTGCATCAGAATCAATTTTAGAGAGATTAGATCCATTTTTTGCAGAAATATTAATTAGAAAGACTTCTCCTGGATTGGGGCTACTTTTTGCTCGGAGTGCTGGATAGGCATGACGGGGCGAGTAGGGGCGCTTTGGAATTTTAGCTAGCTACAGATTCACCCGGCGCTTCGACTACCCGCGGCGCTGCATTTCGCGCCTAGTTCAGTTGTAGCGAACTTTTCAGTTAAAAAGATAATAACCTGAGGAAGTTTTTGAACAAAGGATGGTTGGGCACAATAAAAGGAATGGTTGTTCTTTGGGTCTTGAGTCTGAAATGTAATAAAACTGTAAGTCGCGTATATATACCTAATCTATTATTATCGTTATATGAACTATCAAGAAAAACGGGATGGAATCATTTCTTTGATTGTGTATAAATCAAATCTTAAATTCCAGATAGGAAAATAAGGCAGAAGATTCAGACTGAAAAGGCTGTAATTAGATCCTTCATTCAAAGAAAACCAAAGTGAAAATTATAAATGATTCCCGCTGAAAACGAACGCATGAAACTTGGTGAATTAACACCTGGCAGGGTTTTGAAGGCTGCCTGTAGGCGATTCGTTGATATACCTCACAGTGTGATTTGGGATTTTAATTTATCTGGCTCAAATATCAATAAGGAGAATTTAAGAAAATACAAAGATATTCATAAGGGTGAGCGCTGCGTGATCATTGGCAATGGCCCTAGTTTGAAATCAATGGACTTGTCTTGCCTGAAGAACGAAGTAACCTTCGGTATGAACAGAATTTATTTGTTATTTGATCAGATCCCCTTTGAACCTACATATTTTGTTTCCATAAACGAACTAGTTTTGAAACAGTTTTCTGACGAGATTTCTCAGTTAACTATGCCAAAATTCATAAACTGGAATACACGAGCTAATTTTGATCTAAACGATAAATCAATAATGTTCTTGAAAGATACTTTGAAGCTCACTGATGAATTTAGCACTGATTTGACCGGAAGAATATTCAGCGGAGGAACAGTAACTTTCGTGGCTTTACAAATCGCCTATTATATGGGTTTCGATAATGTAATCCTGATTGGCGTTGATCATAGTTTTAGCCAAAAAGGGATCCCTAACACTGTTGAATTGAGAAAAGCTGCTGAAGATCAAGATCATTTTCACCCTCAATATTTTCCTGCCGGAAGCAAGTGGCAGCTGCCCGATTTGCTACGATCTGAACTTGCATACTCTATCGCCCGCGGGTATTTCGAACGGGAGGGCAAAAAAATCATTGATGCAACCATCAACGGAAAATGTGAGGTTTTTGAGAAAGGAGATTTTTATTCTATCTTCTCTCAATTGACAGAGTAAGGCATTTATGGATTATCAACGACAATCTATCTTGGGCGTGGATATAAGCGCAATCAATTTTGACCAAACCCTGAACGTATTCAGTCGATTTATTAGTGAAAAAGAACCGGTTTATATATGTTTAGCACCTGCTCACAGTATCATGGATTGTTATCACGATAATAAGATCCGGGATATTTTTAACGGAAGCAGATTGACAGTTCCCGATGGTATGGCAGTGGTCTGGATATTGAAATTACTGGGTAATAGATCTGTAAGCCGTGTTTATGGCCCCGATCTATTATTATCAATGTGCGAATTATCGACACGAGAAGGTTGGAAACATTATTTTTATGGCAGTACCGAACTTGTTTTAAAGGATCTTCAAAGAAACCTTCTCAGTGAATTTCCCGAATTAGATATTGCAGGAGCTCACTCTCCACCGCATACTGAAGGAATGATAATTGAGGATCAAGTAATAATTGACAAGATCAATATTGCCGCCCCGGATATAATCTGGGTAGGACTGGGATCTCCCAAACAAGATCAATGGATGGCAGATAACAGAGAACGTTTAGAGGCTCCATTGTTAATTGGCGTAGGCGCAGCGTTTGATTTTATATCCGGCAGCACTAAACAAGCTCCCCTTTGGATACAGCAGAGCGGATTTGAATGGTTGTTTAGACTGCTCAATGAACCAGGCAGATTGTGGAAGCGGTATATTCAATACCCAAAATTTGTTGTATTGGTCGGACTGGAATTCCTGGGGATCAAATTTCACACGAAGTAGGAAATCATTATGGTTAGAAGATTTTCCATAAATTACATCATCTTATCAATACTTATGGATGGAATATTCGTCGTACTCTCATTGATATCTTCCACTTTCTTAAGACCTTATTTTAACCAATTATGGTTCGTAAAGGAAATAGCCCAGCCAATAGAACTTCAGCCGGGAATTTATATAATATGTCTGGCTGTCTGGATCGGGATCCTTTTTTATTCCTCTGTTTACGATGTCGCAAAAAACATCCAGTTCTTTCAAGAATTTACAAATCTCTTTTTTGCATCAACTCTAGCTTCCTTGGTCCTGGCGGGAATTTTATATCTGACATACAGGGATGTTTCCAGGCTTTTATTCATTTTGTTTATCATTCAAGTGGCATTGGCATCATTTATTTGGAGATTGATCCCCTGGTTGCTTATAAAATTTGATATTAATAAGGAAAATTCCAGAGCAGTAGTGGTTGTTGGCGCAGGTGAAATTGGCCAGGAAATCCGAGAACGCATAATTGAAAATCCACAATTAAATAGAGTTTTCACAGGCTATATCGATGACGTTGAGTTAAAAGATGTAATAGCTCCTATCAATGAAATCAAAGAAGTTGTAGTAAAAAATGAGATTCAAGACGTTTTTATTGCTTTACCTCGAGAAGAGTTAAAAAGCGTTGATTTGATTGTCCAAAAACTTCATGACTTGCCTGTCACTATCTGGGTAATTCCAGATTATTTTTCTCTAATATTACAGAGAGCAGAGGTAGGTGAGTTTGCAGGAATTCCCATGCTGAATCTCAGGGCTCCTGCATTAAAAGACCATCAAATCCTGGGAAAACGCATTTTCGACCTGGTAATTGGGGTTTTGCTGTTGCCTTTTATATTCGGTCTTATGCTGATAATCGGAATTGTCCTTAAATTTGAAGGAAAAGGACCGATGTTTTTTGTTCAAGATCGGGTAGGGCAGAACGGTCGGCATTTTAAGATGTATAAATTCCGGACCATGGTTGTTGGTGCGGAAAAAAAACAACCTGCTAGAACAAATCTTGACGAAGTGGAGCTGATACGGCATAAACTTCCTGGTGATCCCAGAATTACAAAAGTTGGCAGATTCTTAAGGAAGTCCAGCCTTGATGAAATACCCCAGCTTATCAATGTTTTCCTCGGCAATATGAGTTTTGTTGGACCTAGGCCTGAATTGCCTTGGGTTGTTGCAGAATATGAACAGTGGCAGCATAAGCGATTTTCCATACCACCCGGTATTACTGGCTGGTGGCAAATAATGGGGAGAAGCGATCGCCCTATGCACCTTCATACAGAGGATGATTTGTATTACATTAAAAATTATTCAATCCTTCTGGATATCAAAATTCTCCTGATCACCGTCTGGAAAGTTATCTCGGGCGAGGGAGCTTATTGATGGATTCGCCAAACAGGCAAAGAACGATATACCTGGTTCAGGAGGCATGCCTGTTTCTTTTGATAAGTTACCTGGTTTTGTTGGGGGGTACGTTTAATGGGCTTGTAATACCAGCACTGAATCGAATAAGCTTGGTGTTAGTAATAATCATCGGCATAACATGGATTATTTTTCGAATTTTCACCAAGCCAAGCGAGCATCGTACTGGATTAGACGCGGGGATAGCGCTGATCCTGATTGCAGGAGTTATATCCACTATTTTCTCTGTCGACCATCGAAGGAGCTTGATCGGTTTCGTTATTATAGTAATAACAATTCTCGTCTTTTACCTTTTTGTAGATTTGATCCGCGGCGGAGTGCCTTCTCAACTGATAAACAAAGTTTTAATCCTTGTCAGTGGGTTTATCCTGTTTTTTGGAGTCAGAGAACTAATATTGTGGTATGGGGGTTGGATCGAAATTTCCGGATTTGAACAGCTGATACCACCTGCCACTTACAGAGTAAGGGCTTTTCTTGGTCACCCCAATTTTTTGGCTGCCTACCTGAACTTATTGATACCGATTGCCCTCGCAAACATAATCGTAGCGAAAAATAAGTTGACCAGGATAAGCTTACTTTTTTGGCTATTGCTTGCCTTTATTCTGGTTTTCTTCACTTCTTCACGCGGTGGATGGCTAGGAACATTCGTAGCATTAAGCGTATTTATAATCGGCTTGACGATATCTCGGTGGGATTGGTTAAAGCAGACATCGACGAAGCTGCTTAGGAAAAAGGGAATTATTGCCTTGATCGCAATGGCTGTAATTTCCGGAATTGGTGCAATAACATTTCTGCTCATTTGGCAATCAAGTCATCCAACTCATCCAACGGGCTGGACGAACATCTTTGCGTCCAGAGATTATATATGGGTGGTAGCGCGGGATATGTTTAACGACAACCCGATAACTGGAAACGGCATATTTACTTACGGAACTGAATACCTGGGGGCTCGATCCATTCCTCCCAGTATGCTCTTAGCCCACGCCCATAATTTTTATCTCAACGTGGCTGGCGAACAGGGAGTGATCGGTTTGATCTCTTACGGGATTTATTTTGTATCCTTACTTATCGTTATGTTGAAAGCCTGGAAGAATCATGCCACCCTAGATCGGATAGAGATCACGGGATTAGCAGCAAGTTTATTTGGATTGGCAGCTCACAGTATTTTTGAAACTCCTCAATCTCTTCCAGTATTAATGATACTTCCAGCTATTCTCGTAGCACAAATAACAGCAGGAATTAGCTGGGAAACTAAATTAATCCGACCCTTGATAAGAAATATTTTACTGGCAGGTTTCTGGATACTTTCGGTTGCACTTATGGTGTTTGATTATCAGATAGTAAATAAATACGAGCAGGGGCTTAGCCTCGCTGCCAATGAACAATGGGATGAAGCTGCTGAAAATATGGAACGCGTGACTGAAATGGACCCTGGAAATGCGCTTTATTGGTTTCAAAAAGGACAATTTATGGGCAAATAGCCCTGGACGAATTTGGCTATTTACACGATAAGGATGCCCTTGATAATGCTGTTGAATCTTATCAAAGTGGATTAGAAATTGAATCTGATTACAGTGTCAATTGGATGAATCTGGGCTTACTTTATCGAGCAAAAGGTGATCTTGAAAAAGCCCTGGACTCAATGGTGATAGCTGTGAAACAATCTGCTAAACAGCCTGCTTACCTGATGACTCTAGGGAATTTATATGAACAACTTGATCAAAGTTCAAACGCGGAAAGGGTTTATAGAGCAGCTTTGGATTTGGAACCCGACTGGGCCAAGGCTCCTTACTTCCAGGAGAATAACCTCAGAAAGAGGGTAATAGATCAATGGACAAATACATATATCAATGAAGTGATCGATAATGGGCTCCTTGATGAGAGCAGGTATTATTATCAAATAGGCGAATATCAAAAGTCCCTGGAGCTGATGAAGGAAATTTCAAAATTCAATCAGCCTGATGCTTACTGGTTACAGGGTAAGTTATATATCAACCTGAATGATTATCAAGAGGCTGAAAAATCCTTACAGACCGCATTGTGGATGGGAACAACAAATAAGTCTTTGATAACTGATATTTATATCAGCTTGGGTGAAGTGGCTCTTCTCCAAGGAAACGAACAGGCTGCGTTTGACGCTTACTCTGCTGCAAACGATTTATTGGAGGGGACAACTTCCTATGGAATTGGAGACAAAGGAGAGACACAGTATAGTTGGTATTTATACTATAAAAACAGTATCAAACAGGACCTATTACCCGGGATGGTCTCCCCAGTATATTCCGAAGAGATGGTCAGGGGGTTATTGTTTTTATTAAAATGGTATTGTTCGAGTGAACAACAAGAATCGGCAGCGAATATATTTGAGAAAATAATCCATATTCAACCAGAAGAAAAAGAGGGAGCTCTCGCATATTATCAAACCTGCGGTAATTAATGGGATTATGCCCAGTCACTTGTTAACTAATGGATGATATTTCGGAAAGATTTATGCAAAACAAAAAGAATAACTATATCGTAGTAGGTGTTTTTTTTCTGCTTGCGAGATTAATTTTGTTTATATCGTCGCCATATGAAATCGTTCCTGGCTTAGGGGATTATTGGAATTTTTATCATCAAGCAAGTTTAGGCTGGCCATTTATTGATTATTGGACTGAATTTCCCCCGGTCTTTCCTTTAATTTCCAGGTTGTTATATGGCCTTGTAAATGGACGGGAAGTTGCCTTTGGGTATAGTCTGGGACTGATAATGAGCCTGTTCCAGGCAGGAACGGTGGTGATTGTATTTCGGCTGGAAGATAAAATCACCAAAGGGAAGAACTTACCCATTCGTAGTCTGGTCTATACAGCATTAACGTTTGGATTATTTTACAGTTGGAGTTATTTCGACACGCTGGCAGTGTTTTTCATGATACTGGGCATCTATTGGTTGGTAGAGGAAAAAGATATCCCCGCAAGCATATCTATTGGCTTTGGAATACTGACGAAATGGTTTCCGGGCTTAATATTACCAGCAATGTGGAAAATTAGGTCAAAAAAGGAGTTTTTACTAAACGCCATCCTTATTTTTGGATTAGTTCTTTTAGTCTGGGGAGGATTTTATTTAACAAATACAGATTTAACCAGTGCTTCCATTACTGCTCAGGCCAATAAAGGATCCTGGGAAACTATTTGGGCTATATTGGATGGAAATATGGGCACAGGTAATTTCCATCCGGAAATTAATAGATTGCTACCAGAATCTTCAGCATATAAAACTGGCAATGACCCTCTGATTTCTCCCTGGATAAGCTTTTTGATATTTGGTGGAATTGGGTTGTATTTCTTATTCCGTGCTGAACCCAATGGAAAAACCTGGATAATTTCATTTACGGGTTTGACTATGGTGTTATTTTTTCTTTGGAGTCCAGGTTACAGCCCTCAATGGATATTATTCTTGCTTCCTTTGATCTTGCTCAGTTTACCTTTGAGGGAGGGAATACTGATCTCAATAGTTTTGATTCTTGTAAATCTCTTAGAATGGCCAGTCTTGTTGTCCAGGGGATATTTTTGGTCATTAAATTTCCTGATCCCATTGAGAACTTCCTTGATGATTTTATTGGCATTCCGTTTTTACCAGGTATCAAAAAAACCAGTGATAATTAATCAGGAAAATAGCAAAAGTGAAAATTAAATTGAACCGGAATACCGAATTGGTTCTGGTACTTGCGTTGTGCGTCATTATCATTGCTGGATTGTTCTGGGTTAATCATCAATTCTCCATAAATAACCCGGGTGGAAATGATTTTTTAGTCCACTATATGGGCACAAGGTCATTGATTATCGATAACTTAAGCCCTTATAGTGATGAAGTAGCTGTTCGTATTCAAAATGCAGCTTATGGTCATCCTGCTCAGGGACTTGAACACGAACTCAGGGTAGCCTATCCTCTTTACTCTATTTTTCTATTTGCTCCTTTTTCGGTGATCAGTGATTATGAGATAGCCAGGGCTGCCTGGATGACTGTTCTGGAAGTTGCCTTGGTTGCAATGGCTTTTTTATCGATAAAGTTAGTAGGCTGGAAACCACCCCTGGTAATTCAGGGTTGGATCCTTTTGTTTTCATTGATTTGGTACCACGCATTGCGAGGTGTTATCAATGGCAATGCAGTTATTCTTATTGGCTTGTTGTTGACTGCTGTATTTTCATATATAAAGAGCAATAATGATGAACTCGCAGGTTTATTATTAGCAATTACGACGATAAAGCCGCACCTTGTCGTATTGATCATACCCTTTATTCTTGTTTGGGCTGTTTACCAAAAACGCTATAAAGTTCTAGCCTGGTTTGTTGGCTCAATGGCCATATTGATAAGTTTGGGCTTGTTGATCATTCCAGATTGGATCTACCAGAATTTATGGGAAATTCTGAAATATCCAGGTTACAACCCTGCAGGAACTTTGGCAGCCGCCCTTGCTGAATGGCTGCCCAATCTTGAGAAAGAATTCAAATGGGGTATCGCGATCATTCTGGGATTTATATTATTGAGTGAGAGCTGGAAAGCACGCAAGGGTAATTTTTCTCATTTTTTGTGGACAGGCTTATTGATCATGATGATAAGTCAGTGGATTGGTATCCAAACCGATCCGGGAAATTTCATATTATTGTTCCCTGGTCTTATACTTGTCTTATCTATTTTGGTTAACAGATGGGAAGAAAAGGGGACATGGATTTCAATAGGCTATCTGGCAGTTTTGTTTATCGTTCCCTGGACTACCTTTGTGCTAACCATCCAAAGGACTTACCAACCTGTCCAAAACCCGATTATGTTTATTCCGCTTCCACTAATATCATTGTTGGGTCTGTATTGGACAAAATGGTGGGTGATTTCGTCCTCTCGAAATCAATGGGACGATAGTCTATGACCTGGAAAAAATACATTTTGCTTAGCCTCTTAAGTATTACTATTTTAGGTATATTCACCTATTTTCAGCGGGCACCTGGCTATATGGACGCCGAATATTACTTCGGCATGGGATTGCGTATAGCTAATAGCAAATCATTATTAGAGCCCTATATCTGGAATTACCTGACCGAGCCAGTAGGAATTCCGCATCCCGGATTTTCTTTCTGGATGCCGCTGCCGGCTTTCTTGTCAGCCGCGGGGGTGGTACTTATAAGATCGAATCCATTCCTGGGTGCCAAAATAATATTTATTCTATTGGCTGTGACAGTACCGGCACTCACAATGAAATTGAGTTGGGAATATTCTAAGGATGAAAGAACTAGTTTGTTAGCAGGATTACTGGCAATTTTTCCATTTTTGTATTCCACCTTTTTGGGCACAACAGATTCCTTTGGATTAATGATGGTGCTGGGGGGAGTATTCTTTTTATTGGCCATCCAGGGAGATTCCATTAGAAAATACCTTTTCCTGGGACTGATTGCAGGGTTATTCCATCTAGCCAGAGCTGATGGGGCCATCTGGATTCTTGCATGCGGTTTGGTCGTCCCCAAAAGATCAGCAAAGAAGTTTCAATACCTGGGTCTAATATTAACTGGTTATTTGCTTGTCATGGGACCCTGGTTTGGAAGAAATTGGCTTGCCATTGGATATTTGATGCCCCCCAGTGGCTCCCGAATGCTCTGGCTGACTGAATACAACGACCTATTTAATTTAAACTCATCCTCGTTAACATTTCAAAGTTGGTTCGAACAGGGACTGAAAACAATAATTCATAACATATCAAGCGCATTCCTTTTGAACTTGAAGACAATATTTTTCGTCCAGGGACAAATAATACTTAGTCCCTTTGTTATTGCCGGGTTGTATGCGGGGAGAAAGGACCGCCTTGTCAGAATTGCGGTAGGTGCTTGGATAGCGATAATCATCGTCATGACTGTTGTATTTCCTTTCGCTGGTATGCGGGGAGGTTTATTTCACTCGGGCGCATCCCTGCAACCTATGATCTGGGTTTTAGCAGCAAAAGGATTTTTGGCATTCATTAATTGGGGAGAAAGGGTCCGGAATTGGAACTACGACAAAGCACAGGTGGTATTTGGCGGATCGCTTGTCCTGTTGTTAGCTGGATTGTCAATTTTCACGCTGTTTGATAGGGTGATTGGTAATGACGTAAACCTGCCTGTCTGGAATCAAAGTTACATTGTTCATCAGATTATCGGAGAAGAAATAGATAAACTTGACCCAGACTCAACCAAACTGGTTATGCTTAATAATCCCCCCGGTTTTTATGTCGCTACAGGAAAATCGGCTGTTGTTATCCCTAATGGTGGCTTGGAGGAATCAATCGCAGCCGCAGAGAAATATGGAGTGAGCTTCCTTGTTCTGGATAGCAATCACCCTGAAGGACTATCGGGAATTTTTGAAAACCCCGAGCTTGCTGGCAATTTGTTCTACTTGGGTTCAAAAGGTGGAATCAAAATTTTTCAATTTCAAAATCAATAATATTAAAAATGAAAAAGAAATTTCTTCTGGATATCTTCATTTTGGGATTTGTTACATTAACTTCTTGTGTTGTCTATTTGTTTTTTAGTTCTCAAGCAAACGGATTGGGTTTTCCATTGGATGACGCCTGGATTCATCATACTTTTGCTAGGAACTTTGCAGAAACTCAACAATGGAGTTTTCAATTTGATCAATTATCCGGCGGCTCTACAGGACCGGCTTGGGGTATATTACTGGCTGTTCTATACCTGGTTAAATCGCCACCAGTTTTTGGGACTTTTGTTCTAGGATTTTTACTCTTATGGAGTACTGCAGTTGCCGGTTATGTTTTGGTGGGAAAAATAAATGATAGCATCAATTGGCTGCCATTAAGCGCTGGATTGGTGATAGCGCTTGAATGGCATATGGTCTGGGCAGCCTTATCAGGAATGGAAACTTTACTGTTGATACTTCTGTCTTTAATATTATTCATTTGGCTTATTGATCAACAGGATAATTGGTGGCTTCCCGGATTGATGATAGGCTTATCTGCCTGGATTCGACCAGACGGCTTAACTCTGGTTGGACCCGCGATCATGGGGCTGCTGCTAAGAAGTTATCCTCGGGCTGAAAGAATTAAGAACGTTGGTATTTTTACGGTGAGTTTATTTGCTGCAGGCTCAACATATTTTCTATTCAATTGGTTTGTTATTGGAGATATCTGGCCAAATACTTTCTATGCAAAACAAGCGGAATATGCTGTACTCCGGCAAATGCCATTATTGTTTAGATACTTTAATTTATCGGCACAATTTATCACAGGTGTTGGCGCTTTACTTCTACCTGGTATTATTTTTCAGCTCTACCATAGCATTAAGAACCATTATTGGGATCAGGTTAGTGCATTCATTTGGTCTGCAGGTTATATTGGATTATATGCTTGGAGGTTGCCAGTTATTTATCAACATGGTCGCTATATTATGCCGGCTATACCAATAAGTTTGTTGCTGGGTGTAGTCGGATTATTACGGTATTTTACCGCGGAACATAAAAAGCTAGTAAATCGCGTGGTCAGCCGTGCTTGGCTGGGCTCTACGACCTTAATTTTACTGATATTTTTATTTCTGGGCGCACAATCTTATGGTATGGATGTTGCAATAATAAACACTGAAATGGTCAATACCGCAAAATGGATAAATACCTATTTGGATGAGGATGCAGTGATTGCAGCCCATGATATTGGAGCTATGGGGTATTTTTCTGAAAGGAAGATAATTGACTTGGCTGGATTGGTAACTCCTGATGTTATACCTTTTATTCGAGACGAAAAGCGACTGAGGACATATATGGATGAGCAAAAAGTCGATTATTTGGTAACTTTTCCTAGCTGGTACCCAGAACTGAGATCAGGTTTAGATATTTTGTATGACAGTGAAGGAATTTATGCACCGCGCCTCGGCAGTGACAATATGACCGTATTTGTGTGGAGGTAATAATGGTCATATTGTAAATAGCCACCTTACAAAGTCATGAATTGCTTGAGGGGATTACCTATGCTATACTCTCAAGGTAGAATGGCATGAGCAGGAGTAAAATATATGATTCTTGATAAAACCAGTGAAATGGAAAAAAACACTGAACAGCTAAAAGAAACGATTGATCAGAGGATTCAAAAAGCAGAGCAACAGCTGGAAAGTATAACTACAAAAATAAAACTAAGCCAGGTTGAAGTTGAAAAACTGGCGCAAAAAAATATCGCATATTCAGCAAAGATCTCCAATATAAAAGAAAACACTGAAAATATTCCCTCAGCGTCGATAAGGGATACCTATGATGAGGCTCTGGATTCTCAGCAGAGGTTATTTGTAATGCGCGGGCAGATGGAAAAGTTAAAAGGTGAGCAGGTGTATTTGCAGGATTTCATATTGCAAATGCAGGACATGACCACTTTCCTCTCCCGGACACCATTATTGGAGGGCGGAGAAACTGAATTAAATGCTGCTGAATTGATTGAATCCGTCATTCAAGCCCAGGAAGCCGAGAGACATCGATTGTCCAGCATGATGCACGATGGGCCGGCCCAAGCTCTTGCAAACTTCATCCTCAAAGTTGAGATAGCGCAACGTCTCTTTGATATCGACCTAGATCAAGCCAGGGATGAATTAGATGAACTGAAAGCATCTGCAAATAATACCTTCACCAAGGTAAGGGATTTTATATTTGAACTCAGGCCAATGATGCTGGATGATTTAGGATTAATTCCAACATTAAGACATTATATTGAATCTCTCAAAGAACAAAATGACCAGGATATCCAATTTACAGCTTCGGGCACAGAAAGGCGGCTGGATGGATATCTGGAAATCATGATATTTCGGGCTGTTCAAGAATTGATCAGCAATGCTTCCAGGCACAGTAATGCCAACTTGATCAGAGTTCATCTTGATACAAATGAAGAACGAGTTGCAGTAGATGTGGAAGATGACGGCAAGGGATTTAATGTTGATCAGGCCTTTGATGGCAGTATGGGCATAAAGGTCATTAAGGACAGGACAGAAATACTTAGAGGTGAATTTAATATTGATACAGCGATCGGCCAGGGAACCCGGATCGGCTTTACGGTTCCACTTGCTGCAGAAGGGCAGGATGTCTTTGCATAACTGTAAGGGAAACCATATTGCTTTTTGAAAAGTTGTTCTTTATAATGCCTACTACCTGACAGGTACGCATACACCTCGACGGAAAAAAAATACTTAACAGGAGGTAAAAACCATGTTATTCGCACCGAAAGAAAAAGGCCAAGGTCTCGTAGAGTATGCGCTCATTCTTGTTTTAGTTGCAGTTGTAGTGATTGTTATTCTCTCCCTTCTTGGCCCCGCCATTGGCAACATTTTCAGCAATATTGTTGGCAATATCTAAACGAACCATCTAGGTTCTAGGCGAGTGACCGCCTACTTAGTCACATATGCTAAACCCTACCGACAGGTAGGGTTTTGCTTTTCCGAACGATATTAATGATCTATACACCTGACAGGATTGTTATCTGTTTTAGCTAGGAAATAAATGCTTTATCAGTTAAACTATGGTAGAGTGCCAAACAATAAAATTTGAAATAGTTTATAAGGTAAAATAAAGGTGGATTATTCAGGCAACCAGTTAGGAGGATGATATGCGACGCGGAAGAGTATTCCTGTACTTGAGTTTGATACTTGTTTTATTGGTTGCGGGTGGTTATTTAATATATACAAATTTCTTTCAACCGACTGATCCATCCAGTGCGCCAGCAGAAGTTGCTATTCCGGATAGAGTAGATATTGTTGTGATCACTCAGAAGGCCCCGAGGGGTACCGTACTGGATGAGACCGTCTTGGGTTTGATTCCCTTGCCAAGGGATCTGGTCATAGCCGGAATGTTTACTGATTTAGCCCAGGTTGTTGGGCGCCAGGCTAAATTTGACTTGGACAGCGGCATTCCTCTGACTGTGAATATGCTGGTTGATAGTGCAGCTCAACTTTCAACTGATGGTTCTGTCGCTTCACTCTCAATTCCCGAGGGAATGGTTGCCAAAACGATTCCTATTAACCGCTTGGCAAGCGTATCCTATGCTCTGCGACCCGGTGATCGAGTAGTGGTCATCGCCTCCATGCAATTTATTGACCTAGACGCTGATTTCCAAACAGTTCTACCGAACCAATCGGTGCTAATTGTAGGTTCGTCTATTGGACCAAGTTCAGATGACGGTCCTGCTGGAGTGACAGCACATACTGAACTGCAGCCCCAATATACTTTTTACGGTCGAACGGAGGATTTTAACGGTATTCCAGGAGAGAGGATTCACGTAATCCCGTCTGAACATCAAAGACCACGTCTGGCAACTCAAATTATCATCCCAAGTGCAACTGTACTCCACGTAGGCGATTTTGCATACAAAGAAGAGGGATTGCCGCTTGCTGATATCCCTGAACCTGCGGCTCCTCCAGTAGATGGCGAAGCACCTCCTGTTGAGGAAGATTCGCCTCCTGACAACATCACATTAATAGTAACTCCTCAGGAAGCAGTGAATTTAACCTACTTGATCGATAGTGGCGTCGAGATCAGCCTGGCTTTGAGATCAGCTGGTGACAGCACTGTAATTGATACTGAAACCGCTACACTGCAGTATTTCCTCGATGATTATTCGATACCTTTGCCGGGCAAATTACCTTATGGTTTCGCTCCCAGGGTAGATCAGGTACCAGAGGCGGGTACTTCAGATGATGAACCAGCCCCGTCACCATAGATAGGACAGAATAGCAAAAGAGATTACATGGCTGAAGAAATTTATAACGTACTGATAGTTGATGATCAGGATGAAACAAGGAAAAATATTTCCAGACTCCTGCAATTTGAAAACGACATTAATGTTGTAGGAACTGCAAGGACCGGGGCGGATGCAATTAAACAAACAATTGCGCT
>PVMS01022439.1_pt1 | contig 21717 bp, 12 predicted proteins | sample 1853461 | NCBI WGS metagenome assembly PVMS01 (sample SAMN08582032, study PRJNA380276) | Marine sediment metagenome, whole genome shotgun sequencing project. | isolation source: ocean sediment barecode stripped | collected 2017 | reverse complement strand
CAATCGAGACCCCTGCGGCAAATGCAGTTCCTACAATCAGGAATCACTGGCCCGTCACTTTGGCAACCCGGTTGCGTGAGGGCAACTCGGTTTCAATCGTGTCGACTGTCACTTTCATATCGACAAGATCGCGTTTTACTTCTTCAATCAGCTTGCGGAATTCGGGGTTCTCCTGCATTTGTTTAAATGCCGGGTGTGCATTCGCGCTCCAGTAGTCCCGCCAGCCTCTGTCTATCGCGCTACGCAGCTTTGCCATGGCGTCTGATTCACGGCCATCCATGCTAAGCAAGAGTGCCGTGATCGCATCGATGTGTGGAGTGACCCAGCCCTGATCACCGGCATCGGTGGATATCGCGAGAGCCCGTGCACGTGTCGTGGCCGCTGCTTCAGAGTCACCCGATGAGGATTCCGCGTAGGCCTGGATTGACATCAGGAACATCAAATCCTCTGGTGGCATCGCCATGGAATCCGCCTCAGCCAGACCTTCTCTCAACTCGTCTGCACCCTTGGACACCAGCCCCGCGGATACATTGGCAACGCCCGTCCAGATCATGCGACCAGCCTGCTTGTCGGTAACTTCAAGTGTTTCAGCCAAATCCGCCAGCTTATCGAACTGCTGGCTGGTATAGAAAAATTCCGCACGTGCGCCGAACATTTCCATCTCATGTGTTCGGGACTCGGCCTCGTCGAGATATTGCGACGCGCGATCAAATTGCCCCAGATACATCAGAGCCTTCGCCATGGACAAGTAAGATGTGCCGTAGTCGTATTCGCGGATGCCCTTCATCGCCCAGCGCGCGGCCTCGTCGAAATGGCCATAGGTGAGATTTAGCGCTTCCACTGCGAAAAAAGCCTTCTCGTTGTCCGGCTCGGCCGCCAGGCTTTCACGAAGACGTGACACGGCTTCTTCATATTGTCCGTTTTGGCCGAGGGTCATCGCCAGATTGAAGTTGATCGAGGGGTGCAAGGGATCACGATCGATCGCTCGCTGGTATTCAACCAGCGCGGCGCTCGGGCCACTCATTTCATTGAGAACGATTCCCAGCCACATATGCGCCATCGAGTAATTGGGATTGAGATCCACGGCGCTGCGCAGCGCCATTTCCGCCGCCGGCAGATCGCGCTGGTTGAGACGCAGCAAGCCCAGCGAGGCGTACGCTTCGGCCAGTTTGTCGTCCAGCGCCAGTGCCCTGGCCACGGGCGCTTCGGCCCTGGCCGTCGTTTCCTTTGCAGTCAGGTCGCCATAGTCATCCATCAATAAATAAGTATCCGCGAGTCCCGTATAAGCCAGCGCAAAATCCGGGTCGATCGCAACGGCTTCCTTGAACAGACCGAGGGCACGACCGAGCGACTCTTCCGTCCGCTCGTGCCAATGATGTCGGCCAAGCAGATAGAGGTCGTAAGCCCGGATATCAACTTCGGTGACAGCTGCCATCGATTTCGAACGGCTGCCCACGAGCTCAAGCTCCAGGGCATCGACAATCGACTGCGCAATTTCCGCCTGGATGGCAAAAATATCGTCGAATTGACGGTCGAATGTATCCGACCAGAGGTGAAAGCCGTCTTCTACATTGATGAGCTGGGCGGTGATGCGAAGTTGATCACCCGCCCTTCTGACGCTGCCCTCCAGCACCGTTCGGACGTTGAGTTTCTCGCCAATTAGTCGAATGTCTTCATTGCGTCCTTTGAAAGCAAACGATGAGGTTCGGGCCGCAACCCGCAGACCGTCGATCCCGACCAGCGAGTTGAGCAATTCCTCCGAAATGCCGTCGCTAAAGTACTCGTTGTCGCCTTCGGCGCTCAGATCGACAAACGGCAGGACCGCGATAGATTGTTCACCGGGTCCTTCGGTCGAGAAAAAATCCTGCCGATAGGCGAGATATCCGACGATCCCGAGCAGCACTGCGATGACAACAAAATCGATACCGCGCCTGGCAAGCCTCCTGACTTCCGGCGCACCTTCCCCCAGCGGTTCGGTGCGCACCACGCCTTTTGGCGTGACATCGAAGACCCATGAAAGCAGCAGCACAATCGGGAACCCGGCCAGGGCCGTAATGACAATGGCGCTGATTATCCACTCCGGCCCGTGCAGCGCGGGTACCACGACGGACGAGACTTCGATCGTCAGCCACGCGATGACACCATACGTCGCGGCAACCCGAAACACTTTTCGTCGGCGCAAATCGGACAGCGTTTTGCCAAACAGTGAGTTTTTTTCTTCCATGCCCGCGTTATCAATCGTTTACGCCATCAATTGGCGCATGGCAACATCATAAAGGTTATAGATAGGAGAGGTCGAACTTCGTTCCCTGTCTGCCACAGACCGTTCCGATTCTGCGCCGAAACGAAGCAGCTCCGTCATTTGACGATTTCCGGGTCCCCGCGTACGCTTGCCGGACACATCTGGCGGGGAACCATTTATGAGCCTCAGAGTTAGCTTCGAACTGGGAGATGCAGACCTCTCTCACTTCCGTAAAATCATGCGGGAAGCCCGCAGTGCGGCAGCCGATCTGGGCCAGGAAGAAATCCTGCAAGCGGCCCGCGACTTATTGAAGGCAGTAGAAGCTGTCACGGTTCCTGATTTCGTCAGCGGACGCCTTGCCAAGATCCAGATTATGATCGACATGATCGAGGATGCCGAATGGCAGCTGCCGGAAAAGGAAACAAACCGGGTTCTCAACGCGCTGGCTTATTTCAGCGAACCGGAAGATCTCATACCTGACCACATCCCTGGTCTGGGCTTCCTGGACGATGCCATTATGGTCGAACTCGTCTGTCGTGAACTTCGACACGATATGGACGCCTATGTCGATTTCTGCGAATTCCGGGACACCGAGAACAAGAGGCGGGCAAAGTCAGGATTGAATACGGATCTTACGACCGAGGACTGGCTGGCAACACGACGCAGGGAACTTCACTCGCGGATGCGCAATCGACGCCGCAGAGAGCGTTCTTCGAGACGCAGGAGAGGCGGCGGTCGTTCACCATTTTCCCTCTTCTGATCGGAAGGCTGATCATAACAACCGTCAACGCTGAGATCCTCGTCAGCGGTCATCACCTGGGCTGCGGGTCTTTGCCCTCGCAGCGACGACGTCGCTGCGGGTGTCGCGCACTCGTCTCCCACGCGACCCAGGAAGACGCCGGGTCGCCCGGCTCAATTTCCATTTCCGCTCCGGACGGACGCCTCGGGTAGACACCCTCGTCATGGGCGACAGGCGTACTCACCCATGACTTTGGAAGGAATATATTCAGAACCTTTCTGATTCTTGTGATGGCGCGGGCAGCGTTTTGCATGTGGTTGCACGAAATCGGATATGGGAACCTCTGATCTATTCATGAACTCGTATCTTGTGTCCAAAATATCCAGCTTCTGCGTTGCAAATCTTCGCAATAGCCAGCTATTACGTGCGATTCGCGCCTTGAATCTGAACATTTTGGATCACAACCTACTTCGCTCAGAATAAATCAGAGGTTCCTATGGAATTGCCAGTATAACGCGACAGGTCCCGAACGGCGTCGTGCCAGCCGTCAAACCGTCAGGAAATTCGCCTGCAGGCGCTGAGAAACTCTTACTTGTCCGGCAAATAGTAGAAGACCGTCATGACGACGCCCGACCACATCACTACCTGGGAATACCAGCGCCAGGATCGATGGCGAAGAATCCCAACGAAACTGATTGCACAGATTGCAGTCATAACAACAAAGATCCCGGCACTTGCCAGCAAGGCGGGAAATTCACTGGCCAGTCGAGGGTGATCATCCATCAAAATGGAAAACAGCAACAAAACGACACTCAGGCCAAGACCGATCGAGAGCGATGTACCCAGCAGGATTCCAGTGATGATTGCTATTGGTTGCATGACGAAGGAACCTCTGATCTATTCATGAACTCGTATCTTGTAATCCAAAATGCCCAGCTTCTGCGTTGCGATTCTTCGCAATAGCCAGCTATTACGTGCGCTTCGCGCCTTGAATCTGAACATTTTGGATCACAATCTACTTCGCTCAGAATAAATCAGAGGTTCACTAATAGAGGATCTGCGACACCGTGAAACTAAGAACTGGAACCTTGCTTGCTCGAAAAATGACCTCTAGCCTATGCAAATAGGCTACGCTGGTACAATTAAAGTCCGCGACCATTGGTCAACCCACTCGCTTAGCAGCACCTACTGAACACATAATCGCGAATTATCTATGAACCATATTCTAAAGTTTGCCGGAAAACGACACCTCGCCCTGCTTCTGTCGGGATTTATTGCCTGTGTGCCGGTCATTGCATTCGGCACTGCCGGAAATGCGGAACCCTTCGAGCAATCCGATCGGCATGCAAAAATAAGTCGCCTGGTGACAACGCTGTTCGAGCGCTCGCATTACCGGCAGATCACTGTCGATGATGAAATCTCATCCCAGATCCTCGATCGATTTATCGTGAATATGGACGGTAATCGCCATTACTTCATGGCTGCCGATATCGAGGACTTCGAGACCTACAGGTACGAACTCGATGATGCCGTCAAGCGCGGTGACCTGGATGCCGTGTTCGAAATCTACTCACGCTATGTACAGAGAACGCGCGAGCGACTTGAGTATTCGGTCAGTCTGCTGGACGTTGAACCGGACTTTTCGATCGACGAGCGATATATCTTTGATCGGTCGGAGCTCGACTGGGCCGCCACTCAGGAAGAGATGGACGAAATCTGGAGGCTCAGGGTCAAGAACGATGCGGTGAGTCTTATCCTCGCCGGCCGGACCTGGGACGAGGCACGCGAACTCCTTACTACCCGATACAACCGCGTTCTCAAGCGGGTTGATCAGGTCAACAGTGATGATGCGTTCGAGGCTTTTATGAACGCCTACTCGCACACCCTGGATCCGCACTCGAGCTATTTCTCACCGCGAAACTCCGAGGAATACAGGATTCAGATGAGCCTGTCCTACGAAGGGATTGGCGCGTCACTACAGATTCAGGACGATTTTGTCGCCGTACTGAATATCATCGCCGGCGGACCCGCCTCAATTGAAGGTTCCCTCAAGCCGGAAGACAGGATTATCGCGGTCGGTCAGGGCGATGAAGGTGAGATGGTGGATGTTGTCGGATGGCGGCTGGACGACGTGGTCGACCTGATCCGAGGTCCCGGCGGCACCGTCGTAAAGCTGCAGCTATTGCCCGCAGGCGCCGCTCCAGGCACGTCCGAGCATGTGCTCGCGCTGGTGCGAGATAAGATCAAGCTGGAAGCACAGGCCGCGCAAAGCTCACGTCTCGAGGTTCCCAACGGCGATGAGACCCGCAGCATAGGAGTAATCGCAGTCCCGAGCTTTTACCAGGACTACAACGCTCGTGCGGCAGGCGAAGAGGACTATACGAGCACAACGGCGGATGTCAGGCGGCTGATCGCGGAATTGGAGGAAGAAGGCATTGACGGCCTGGTTCTCGATCTGAGAAACAACGGTGGCGGCCATCTTTCCGAAGCAACTTCGCTCACCGGTCTGTTTATCGACCGCGGACCGGTAGTGCAGTTGCGCGATACCAACGGCAGGATCGAAATCCTTCCAGACCCCAGCCCTGAGAAAGTCTACGACGGACCGCTCGCCGTCCTCGTCAACAGATACAGCGCATCGGCGTCTGAGATATTTGCGGCAGCCATACAGGACTACAACCGCGGGGTTATTGTCGGCCAGCAAACATTTGGGAAGGGCACCGTACAGAACCTCTACCCACTGGACCGCTATGCACCCGGCCGCGATCCGCAATTCGGTCAGTTGACGCTGACCATCGGCAAGTACTATCGGGTGAATGGGGGCAGTACACAGCACCGGGGAGTAGTGCCGGATATCGAACTGCCATCTGCTATTGACAGTGAGACAGTGGGAGAGAGCAGCAGGGACTCAGCCTTACCCTGGGACCAGATAAAGACGACGGAGTTTAATGCCAGCCAGTCACTGGAAGGCGCAGTCGCTATTCTGCAGCAGAATCACCTGCAACGAACCGATGCCGATGCGGATTTCAACTACCTGGTTGCCGGTATTGAGGATCTCAACGAACAACGGGCAACGACATCCGTATCCCTGTCGCTGCAAACCCGCGAGAAGGAACGAGAGGAATCCCAGGCGCGGCAGCTTGAACTGACCAATCAGCGTCGCACGGCACTGGGTCAGGAGCTGGTCGCGTCACTTGAGGAAGCTGGCGACGACGAGATACCGGATGTCCTGCTGGATGAGGCGGCCGCAATCGTCGCTGACATGAACGATCTGCCGACTGAGAGCCTGGCACAGGTCGCACCCTGACAAGACCAGCGTAGCACCGACCCGCCCTCTCGGTAACGAGCCGACAGGGCGGGTTTTTATTTCCTGGGCCAGATTAAATATATTTCCTGATTGATTGATAACTAGCGAAATATCCGCGACGGCACCTGCCCCGCCCTCACCCGAACGGTATTCGCATCCGGGCCATTCGACCCGGGCCTCGCCCACAATCTCCGGCGATCCTCATGGCGAGCAGGCGAATCAAGACGAATCCATTGCAACCAAACCCGATGCCGAGGGCATCAAAGCTCTATCAGCACCCGCCCGCATAGTGCATGAGTTTCGCCAGGGTTATCTAGATTTCCTAGGGATTTCAATGACATACACGAATAATCCAGATTTGCCAGCAAAAACAAAGTGTCCCGCTGCCGGTTTGTCGTCTGATTTCACGGCGCGGGCTGGTGTTGCGTTCTGGTAAACTAGTGTTATACTTCACTACAACACTACTCAAGTGCATCAATTCAAAACCCGTTCTTCGGAGGTCAAAAGTGAGTAATCCGGCCAGCTTACAAAATAGATTATGTGCATTGCTTATCGTCGCAAGCGCGGCTCTAGCAAGCGGTTGCGGAGTAGGTGAAGCCAGTATCGCGGTCGAGGCGCCACCTGCCGCCATGGTACCGGTCGTGACGACCCAGCCATTCCGCGGTGAGGCCGTCGCGCTGAATGGAGGCACCGTCAACCTGGTGGCGGATTCGGAAGCGACAGTCATCGCGAAGGTCCAGGGCGAAGTTATCGGGATTCTTGTCGAGGAAGGCGAGATCGTGAAAGCGGGCCAGGTACTGGCGCGTCTCGATAAAGACCGACTCGGTCTGGAACTGGCCCGGGCAGTGGCGGATCTGAACAAGCTCAGGCAGGAATATCGTCGAAATGTCGAACTGCATGAACGAGGTCTGGTCAGTGAAGGCGCATTCGAAAATCTCCGCTATGACATGGAAGCGCTGGATGCCGCCTACCGGCTCGCACAGCTGGAACTGGATTACTCCGAAATACGGGCACCGATCGACGGTGTGATCTCGGAACGTCTTATCAAGGTTGGAAACACTCTGATGTCAGGGGCCCCGGCATTCCGGATTACCGACGGAAACAGTCTCATCGCCTATCTCTATGTGCCGCAGAGCGATCTGTATCAATTTGACGTTGATCAGCCAGCTGAACTATTGCTGGACGCACTGCCCGGGGAGGTATTCGGGGCGAAAGTTCTCAGAATAAGCCCGCGGATCGATCCCGGAACCGGCACATTCAAGGTTACACTAGCCGTCGATCAGGGCGACGATGCTCTGCGCGCCGGAATGTTCGGCCGCGTGCAGGTGGCCTACGACGTCCATAAAGATGTATTGCTCGTTCCGTCCGAGGCGGTGCTCGCCGAGGATTCCGACAGCGCAGTTTATGTAGTCGAAGACGGCGTGGCCAGGAGGCGCACGATTTCGACCGGACTGAACAGCGAGGCCGGCATTGAAGTGCTTTCCGGCCTCGACGGCAGCGAGAACGTCATCGTGATCGGACAGACATCCGTCAAGGACGGCACGCCGGTTTCTCGCCAGGATGACGGCCATCAAATTTGATTTGCCATTTCGAACCGGAAACTACCAGGAACGATCTGAATGATGGAGCTATCGCCCGCCTCTTTTTTTCAATTTCGGAAGATTCTCTTTTTGTCGGTGGTGCTTGCTCTCGGTGGATGTGACTCGGGTAACGCAGAAGGAGAGCCCAAGGGTGACGACGAAAAGGAAGAAACACCCCCGGTACCGGTGGTAGTAAGGCTCGCCTCACGCGGCGATGTGTTCGCGACGTACACCGGCACAGCGTCGCTTGAATCGGACCAGGAAGCGCTGGTAGTAGCGAAGGTAACGGGCGAGGTAAAGCAACTGCTGGTCGAGGAGGGCGACCGCGTGCGGGCAGGCAAGGTGATGGCGCGCCTCGACGGCGACCGTCTGCGGCTGGAACTGAAGCGTTCCGAGGCCAACTTACGCAAGCTCCGTCAGGAGTACGACCGCAATGTCGAGCTTCATGAGAAGGGCCTTGTCAGCGTTGGCGCATTCGAAGGCCTGAAGTACGAACTTGATGCGATGATGGCGGCAAACAACCTCGCCAGGCTGGAACTCAGTTACACCGAGATCGTCGCGCCGATAGACGGTCTTGTTTCAGAGAGATTCATAAAGGTCGGCAATACTATTTCGGTCAACGATCCGGTCTTTCAAATTACCGATATGGATCCCCTGCTCGCCTACCTGTTCGTGCCGGAGCGTGAGTTCCGCAAGCTACGAGTGGGTCAGGAAGCGCAGGTCGCGCTCGACGCAATTCCGGGCACGGTGTTCTCAGCCAGCATTGATCGCATCAGCCCTGTCGTCGATCCGCAAACCGGCACCTTCAAAGTTACACTCGCGATCTACGACGACAGCGCTCGTCTCAAACCGGGCATGTTCGGGCGATTTCGAATCGTCTATGACGCCCATATCGATGTTGTGATGATCCCTCGTGTCGCCGTTATCGAGGATGACACTCGTCAGTCCGTTTTTATTGTGAATGACGGCGTCGCCCATCGCCGAATTATTCGAACCGGGTACTCGCGCGAGGATCAGATCGAGATCGTCGAAGGGCTGACAGGCGACGAAACCGTCATCATCATCGGACAAAACGGGCTCAAAGAGGATGCCGCTGTCGATGTGGTGCGCGGTATCGAGCCCTCGAACTAGAAACTCCCCAAAAAAACACGGTCACAGGCCACCACAGGGGAAACTGAGCTGATGAAAATCGTGGCCCCAGGCTGCGTATGACAAGGAACGGGGAAAAAACATGAAACTGGTCGATATCGCGACGAAAAGACGGGTGACGATCGTGATGTTTACGATCGCAATTGTACTTTTCGGCTTCGTTTCACTTTCCAGGCTGAAGGTCAATCTTTTGCCGGAGCTGTCCTACCCGACGATCACAGTACGCACAGAACTCTCGGGCGCCGCGCCGCTCGAGATCGAAAATCTGCTCACCAAACCAATCGAGGAAACGGTGGGCGTCATAAAAAATGTCAGGCAGGTCCGATCCGTATCCAGATCCGGACAATCCGATGTCATCCTGGAGTTTCTCTGGGGCACCGACATGGACATCACGGGTGTCGAGGTGCGTGAAAAAATCGATATCCTCGAGTTGCCGCTCGAGGCCGACCGTCCGCTGCTACTGCGCTTCGATCCTTCGAGCGAACCCATACAAAGGATAGCGCTGACCTTCACCACTGAAGCGGCGGACGATCAGGAGAATCAGCAACGCATGAGGGCCCTGCGCCGTTACGCTGAAGACCAGCTCAAAAACGATCTCGAGGCGGTCGAGGGAACCGCAGCGGTCAAAGTCAGCGGTGGGCTGGAAGATGAGATAGAAATCCTCGCCGACCAGGAAAAACTGGCTCAGCTTGGCATCTCTATCAGCACCGTCGCCAGCCGGATTCGCGCAGAAAACGTCAATCTTTCCGGCGGGCGCCTCGAAGAGGGGTCGCAGCGATATCTGGTCAGGACGATTAATGAGTTCCAGACCGTCGAGGAAATTGCTGAAGCCATCATCGCCACGCCTGCAGGGCGGCCTGTTTATCTGAAAGATATCGCAACCGTCACACGGGGTTTCAAGGAACGCGAAGCGATCACCAGGATCGGGGAACGCGAATCGGTCGAACTGGCAATCTACAAGGAAGGTGACGCAAACACGGTTCAGGTCGCCAAACGGGTCAAAGCGAAACTCGAGGCCATGAAGGACCAGCTGCTACCCGATACAAAGCTCACCCTGGTCTCGGATCAGTCGGTATTCATAAGCCAGGCAATCAGCCAGGTCCGCTCGGCCGCACTGTTTGGGGGACTGCTGGCGATACTCGTCCTTTACGCGTTCCTGCGTGATGCCAGAGCGACATTTATCATCGGGCTGGCCATTCCGATCTCGGTGATCGGCACATTTGTGGCGATGTACGCCTCTGACATCAGCTTGAATATCATGTCCCTGGGCGGCATCGCGTTAGCTGTCGGTCTGCTGGTAGACAACAGCATCGTCGTGCTTGAGAACATCGTTCGCAAGAAAGAGCAAGGCAAGGACGTTCTCACAGCTGCCCGCGAAGGTACCAGTGAAGTCGCCACCGCTGTAAGCGCCGCCACCCTGACGACGGTCGCGGTTTTCTTTCCCATGGTGTTTATCAGCGGAATCGCAGGCCAGTTGTTTCGCGATCAGGCACTCACGGTAACCTTCGCGCTCCTTTTCTCGCTGCTCGTCGCGCTAACGCTTATCCCCATGCTGGCAGCGCTTGGTGCCGGGGCGAGATTCAGTGATATGAAGGACGAGCGCAAGGCAAGTCGTTTTACCCGGGGTGTCGCGTGGGTGATCCGCGGATTCGCCCTGGTTTTCGGCCTGATCGGAAAACTGACGGGCCTTGCCCTGAGACCGTTGGTGTGGATTTTCCAGGGGTTTTACAACTTTCTCGCCACAGTTTACCCCAGCGTACTGACCTGGTCTCTGCGTCATCGTTTCGTCATTGTTTTTCTGTCGGCCGTGGTTTTTGCGACAACAATGTTGCTGGTACCGAGGCTGGGATCCGAATTGATTCCACAACTATCGCAAGGTGAATTTTCAGTCAAGATCAGATTGCCGGCCGGGACACCCCTCAGTGAGACGGATCGCATGCTGCGAGCAGTGCAGGAATCAACGCGAAACGTGGAAGGCCTGGACCTGTCTTTCTCCGTTGCAGGCTCGGGCAATCGCCTCGATGCAAGCCCGGTCGATGCGGGAGAGAATACCGGCGAATTGAGCGTCAGACTCGCACCCGGTGCTACTCGTCAGGATGAAGACAATGCGATGGCGACCATGCGCGCTAATCTGCTCCAGATCCCGGGTGTCGAGTACGAATTCGCGCGGCCCGCCTTGTTCAGTTTCAGGACGCCACTGGAAATCGAAATCAGCGGGTACAATCTGAACGACCTCGCAACAGTCGGAGAAAGCATACAACTGCAACTGGATCAGTCGCCCCGCTTCACAGACATAAAATCCAACATCGAAGAGGGTAATCCGGAAATACAGATTCTCTTTGACCACGAAAAGGCAGCCCGACTCGGACTGGTCGTGCGGGATATCGCCGACAAAGTCGTATCCAAAGTACGCGGAGAGGTGGCGACACGATTTACATGGCGGGATAAGAAAATTGATGTTCTCGTACGCAGCGTAGATACGCGCCAGGCATCACTGGCTGAAATCGAACAACTGATCATCAACCCGGAAAGCGATCGACCCATTCCGTTGAAAGCCATTGCGGATATTAAAACTGCAATGGGTCCGGCGGAAATCCGCCGTCGGGATCAGGAGCGAGTAGCTGTCATCTCGGCCAACCTGGCCTATGGCGACCTCGCAACGGCCGTTGCGGAGGTCGAGGGAATCCTCCGGTCGATCACTATGCCGGTCGGTACGATGGCGATCGTTACCGGACAGAGCGAGGAAATGCAGGACTCCTTCCAGTCGATGCTCTATACGCTGGCGATGGCCATTTTTCTGGTTTACCTGGTGATGGCCTCCCAATTCGAATCATTGATCCACCCGCTGGTGATCATGTTTACCATCCCGCTGGCACTGGTCGGTGCCGTATTGGCGCTGTTCCTGACCGGAACAACCGTCAATATCGTTGTATTTATCGGACTGATCATGCTTGCGGGCATCGTAGTCAACAATGCGATCGTGCTGGTGGACCTCATCAATCAGCTGCGTGAAGAAGGCATGGAGAAGACCGCGGCGATTATTGAGGCAGGACGCTCCCGCCTCAGACCCATCCTGATGACGACCCTCACGACAACCCTGGGTCTCTTGCCCATGGCGTTGGGATTCGGAGAAGGATCGGAAGTGCGGGCGCCGATGGCGGTGACTGTCATCGGCGGACTGACCGTTTCGACTTTCCTGACACTACTTGTGATTCCCGTTGTCTACTCGCTTATCGATCGCAAGAAGTGGGTGCCTCAAGCCACGCAGGTACCGGCGACGGAGGCTAGCTCGTGAACCACACGGAATTTGCCATTAAACGGCCCGTCACCACGATTATGTTTTTCGTGGCACTGGCGCTGATCGGGTTTGTTTCAGTACGCCTGCTGCCGCTGGAAAAATTTCCGGATATCGAATTCCCTGGAATATTCATCAACGTGCCCTACCCGGGCTCGACACCGGAAGAGGTCGAAAGACTGATCACGCGCCCCATAGAGGAAGCACTCGCGACCCTCAGTGGTGTCGAGCGCATCCGCTCGGAATCAAATGCAGATGGCGCAGAAATCTTCCTGCAGTTTGCCTGGGGTGGCGAAGTGAGCGCCAAGGGAATAGAGGCGCGGGCAAAAGTCGATGGTATCCGTCATGAATTGCCTGACGATGTTGAACGGATTCTTGTATTCACAGGCTCGTTTGGCGATCAACCCATACTGAACCTCCGTATATCGAGCGAGCGCGACCTGTCGAATGCCTATGAAATGCTCGACCACCAGATCAAGAGACGTATTGAACGGATCGATGGCGTATCCCGCGTTGATTTGTATGGTGTCGATCCCCGCGAGATAAGAATCCTTCTGAACGCTGATCGCATCGCCGCCCATGGCGTCGATATCAACGAGCTGAGGACACTGCTCGAAAAAGCGAATTTTTCGATTTCCGCCGGGCGTATGACGGATGGTGGTCAACGCTTCAATATCCGCCCGATCGGAGAACTCACCTCGCTGGATGATGTGCGAAACATACTGGTACGCGAGAACCTGAGGCTGGGCGAACTTGCCGAGATCGCCCTGAGAACGCCCGACCGCAATTATGGACGGCACCTGGACCGTTCCTATGCGATCGGTCTCGACGTTTACAAGCAACCGGGCTCCAACATGGTCGATGTGGCCCGGCGGGTGACACTGGAGGTTGAGGCGGCATCGGCAAATCCTCAACTGCAGGGGATTAACTTCTTCGCCCTCGAAAGCCAGGCGGATGGCGTAACGTCCTCTCTTTCGAACCTGCTGAAATCCGGTGCAATCGGAGCCGGCCTGGCTTTCCTGGTTCTGTTTCTTTTCCTGCGGCAGGCGGCCACAACCCTGATTGTCGTTCTGTCTGTACCGTTCTCTATTCTCATTACTCTGGGCGCCATGTATTTCCTTGGCATCAGCCTGAATATCCTTTCCATGATGGGCCTGATGCTCGCCGTCGGTATGCTCGTTGACAACTCCGTTGTCGTAACGGAAAGCATTTTCCGCTATCGCCTGATGATGCCGGACGAACCCCACAAAGCGACCTTGCTGGGGGTAAAGGAAGTCGGACTTGCGATTGTTGCCGGCACGGCCACATCGATCATCGTCTTCGTTCCGATACTGTTCGGCGTACAAACGGACATTACGGTGTTCCTCACCCATGTCGCCGTCAGCATTGTTGTCGCGATGCTTGCATCATTGGTCATCGCACAGACCATGGTTCCAATGCTGGCTGCTCGCATAGCGCCTCCCAAAGCGACGGCAGCCGGCACCCTGATGCCCCGCCTGAATGACAGATACGCAAGTATCCTGGCATGGGTTCTGCGCCGCCGCTGGATCGCAGCCTTGTTGACGATCATCACTGTTGCAAGTGTCGCTATCCCGATGAACCTGGTTCATTTCGACACTTTCCCACAGGAGGCGGGTCGCAGGCTACTTTTGGATTACCGAATTGAGGGCAGCTACCCGTCAGCACGCGTCGAAGAAGCCGTCGATCAAATGGAGGATTATCTCTTCGCCAACCAGGAGCGCTTCGATATTCGCTCGGTTTATAGCTACTGGGATGAGGAGCGGGGGCAATCCGTCCTGCTACTGGCGCCTGAGGAAGAAGCGCAGGTCGCCACCGGTGAGATTATCAAACGAATCGAAGAGGACATGCCGGAAATCGTCATCGGCAAACCAAGTTTCGATCTGGATAATCAGGGCGGCCAGGACGGATTCAGCATTCAGTTATCGGGGGAATCGACATCTGTCCTCGCAGATCTCAGCCCCGAAGTTATCCGCGTCCTCTCATCCGTCAAGGGCCTGACCGATGTACGCTCCGATGTCAGCAACGGGGACTGGGAAATTCAGATCCATGTCGACCGGGAACGTGCCGCTCTCCGGGGTTTGACCCCGCAAAGCGTCGCCGGCGCCGTTGCCATCGCCCTGCGCGGGGAGAATCTGAGGGATTTCCGCGGCGAGGATGGAGAGGTCGATGTTCGGTTGGCGTTCCGGGAATCGGACCGCCAGAGCCTGGAGCAGCTGGCTGACTTACCTCTCTTCACCCCTGAAGGAGTCCGGGTGCGCCTCGGAGCGATTGCAGACTTTGAGGTAAAAAGATCGTTACAGGCGATTCAACGGGTGGATCGTGCAACAGCGGCCGTCATCCAGGCCAATCTCGAAGACACATCACTCGATGAAATCAAGCCTGAGGTCGAACGCATCATGAACGCGTTTAGCCTGCCACCCGGGTATAGCTGGAAGTTCGGTGCCGGATTCGAGCGCAGCGACGAAACCCAGGAGATCATGGCTCAGAATATTCTCCTGGGCATCGTATTGATCTTCATCGTCATGGCGGCCCTGTTCGAGTCGGCGCTTTATCCCTTATCGATCATCACATCGATCGCATTCTCGGTAATCGGAGTTTTCTGGTTCTTTTTCCTGACAGGAACAACCTTCTCATTCATGGCATCCATAGGGATCATGATCCTGATCGGCGTGGTGGTGAACAACGGCATCGTCCTGATCGATCACGTCAACAACCTTCGCCAGGAAGGCATGCTCAGGGACGAGGCCATCCTCCAGGCCGGCAGAGACCGTCTGAGACCCATCCTGATGACGGTCGCGACGACGATCCTGGGTCTTTTACCGCTGGCACTAAGTACCACCAAAATCGGCGGCGACGATATTGGATCACCGCCCTACTTCCCGATGGCGCGCGCCATCATCGGCGGACTGGCTTTTTCAACCATCACATCTCTGATACTGGTGCCGTATATTTACGCGGTGCTGGATGACCTGAATCGCTGGGGCCGCAAGGTGCTGGCCGTCGCCCGGGGCGATACAAGTCCGGAAGGTACAGTCGACGCCTGATGGCGGCGTCTTAGCGGAGAACTACGTCGTAAACGTCCCAGTACTCATCCTGAAGGACGTTGACCCGGGCCGAATTGAATCGCCCGCTGCGGGGTTCCAGGACAGCTTCATCGATTGACGTGGCGAGAGGCACGGTTTCATCGTCGCTGCGGAACCTGGCGTGGCGACGAATATCTGATGCGAGGCTTTTCACGTCCTTCGCGCTGTCGCGACGATCGGCGAGACCGTCCATCAATGACTGGATAGTGCGGATCAGGTGCGTGCACTGATCCTCCGATCCGTAAGTCAGATCCTGAATTGGACGTGTTACGGCATCGCGCGCCAGAATAGAAACGCCACCCTCGGAACAATACTCATAGAGATGGTGCGCAAAAGCCGCGGCCGCGATATTGATGACGCGACGACCCGCGACCGTCAGGCCGGGAAACTCCGGCCATGCCTCTCCCTCGATCTTGATGCGGCGGTCGAACAGTTCTTCTATCCGCTGTCTGACAGCCGCGTGCTCATTGGTTTTCGCGAGCAACGTCGATGAAATTTCGCGACGCTTGAAATAGTGCCAGAAACCGCCCATCCCGGCGCGTTCGCGCTCAAGGTCGATGATTTCGTCCGCGAGTCGGTCAGACTCAAGTTTCACACGTCGTATCAGGTCATTGAGATCACCGAGACGACGATCCCGATCCTTCTGGAAGCGTTTGATCTGTTTTTTTCTTTCGCGATCCGTCTGCTGAGACTTCAGTTCACCGACGAACAACGTCAACTGATCGTTACAGGCCCGCCACAGGGCCCTGAGCTGGAAATAGACGAGACCGTTGTAGCCGGCCTCAGGTTTGGCCATCAGGCGCTCTATCGATTCGAGCCGCTCTTCGGCGCGCCGTGTCGCTGCGCGTGAATTCTCAAGCTTGTCCTGCAACACGTGATGCTCTGACTTCAAATCCCGATAGGATTTCTTCAATGCGGCACGATTCCGAAACAGACTGACCAGCCTCTCTTCCAGGCTGGTGTCAGCACTCCAGATACGGATATTTGGGAAAACTCTTGTCGCTGATGTCGCCACGTGTCTCTGCCGCATGTGTCCGCGGGTGCCATTCCCGCGTGGACAAATGTATCTAATTGGCGGGCTTACGGACTTGAACTACGTCACGAATTCGGAATGATCGCTAACGGACTGATTTTCTGGGGAAATCTATGCCCCCTGTCGACACAATATTCCAGCCACTTGTTTAGCATGACATTTCTGTCCCAACGCCTGGCCAGCTCGGCACCCGGCTCGGTATCAAAAAGGCGCAGCGCCTCGTGGCGGTGTCGCCGTGTACACGCCCTCGCTTCCACCAACCTTGCATCATGGTAGATGCGGATGTGCAAATCAGGGTCGGCAATCCGCTCGCCGTCCTCATCAAAGAAGTAGGTCAGGCGAATGGTCGTGGTATATCTCGCGCGTTCGAGTACATCCATGTAAAGAGAGATGTCGTCAGCATCGGCGGAAACCACCGCGGCCGGCAGTTGTGAATCGAGATCAAACAGCCAGCCCAGCCTCACGTAGTTGCTCTCGTAAAGGGTCATCAGGGCGGCGAAACTGCCCGGACGCGTGGCGCCAGGCAATCGTAACAGACTGTCTGCTATCATGATTTCGACTATAGCACAGGGGAACGTAGCCCCATCGCCGACGGACATCCCACATTTGAAAACCCGAATCGTTGCGACAACTCCCTTTGATGATCAGAAGCCGGGGACAGCCGGCCTGAGAAAGAAGGTCTCGGTCTTCCAGCAGACGCACTATCTCGAGAACCTGATCCAGGCGATTTTTCAGACCGCCGGTGATTTCGAGGGCAAGACAATAGTAGCCGGCGGTGATGGCCGCTTTTATAACACCGAGGCTCTGCAGACCCTCGCCGAGATGGCGGCTGCAAATGGTGTCAGGAAATTGATCGTCGGCCGCAATGGCTTGCTGTCGACACCAGCGGCATCACACCTGATCAGGCATCGTGGCGCCTTCGGCGGATTCCTTTTGACCGCCAGCCACAACCCCGGGGGGCCAGATGGCGATTTTGGCATCAAGTTCAACACATCTACCGGTGGACAAGCTTCAGAAGCCCTGATGGACAGCTTGCATGAGGCGACCCGGAAACTGCAAAGCTACTCGATTCTCGACATAGGCCGGCTGGATCTGGACCGACCTGGCGAGCGCAAATACGGGCCGCTCTCGGTCGAGGTAGTGGATCCCGTCACGGATTATGCAGATCTGATGGAGACCCTGTTCGATTTCGATGCCATCCGGGATCTCTTCGGCACGGGATTCCGCATGTGCTTTGACGCAATGAACGCGGTTACCGGGCCGTATGGCAAAGAGATTCTCGAGAAACGCCTGGGCGCGCCCGCCGGCACGGTCGTCAACGGCTCTCCGTTGAGCGATTTTGGTGGTCTTCACCCGGATCCCAACCCGGTCGATGCGGCGTCCCTGGTGGAGTACATGGCTTCCGAGTCCGCTCCGGACTTTGCGGCGGCATCCGATGGCGATGGCGATCGCAATATGATCCTGGGGCGCGGCCTGGTGATATCGCCGGGCGACAGTCTGGCCGTCATGGCCGCTCACGCCGACAAGATCCCCGGATACAGAGATGGACTGGCGGGTGTCGCGCGATCCATGCCGACCAGTCGTGCGGTGGACAAGGTCGCCGAACGCCTTGGAATTCGATGCTACGAAACACCTACCGGATGGCGATTTTTCTGCAATCTTCTCGAGGCGGGGCTGATCGACCTGTGCGGCGAGGAAAGTTTTGGCACCAGCTCAAGTCACGCCAGGGAAAAGGATGGACTGTGGGCGGTGCTTTTCTGGTTGAATCTGCAAGCAGTCACCGGCAAGGATGTAGGCGAAATCGTTCACGACCACTGGAGCGAATTCGGTCGGCATGCCTACTGCAGAAACGACTATTTCATTGCGGATGCGGAACGGGCGGCGGCCGTCACGGCAAGACTGGAGAAGCAGGTCGAATCGATGTCGGGCAATTGTTTCGGCAATCTGACCATCGACAAAGCCGATTCATTCACCTATGTCGATCCGGTCGATGGCAGTGAATCCAGGCAACAGGGCATCCGCGTGTTCTTCGTCGATGGCTCGAGAATTATTTATCGGCTGTCGGGGACAGGTACAAGTGGCGCAACACTGAGGGTTTACCTGGAAAATTACCTGGAGGACCCCGCCAGTCACAGCCAGGATGCCCCATCGGCCACAGCAAACCTGGCTGGCGTGTCACGCGATATCGCCTGTATCGAAGAATTGACGGGCTTGTCCGAACCCACTGTCATCGTCTGACGCTCTGGAGCGCGCAGCAAGGCAATCAGAGAGTGCGAACGACCTCACCCTGGCGGTTTAGCAGGCCTCTTTCATCCAGGATCGTACTGGCAATCTCCTCGATGGAAGACTCCGTCGTATCGATAAAGGGGACGCCGTTCTTCTTGAATAGTGCAAGCGCGGACCTTAGTTCGTAGCTCACCTGTTTATTCGAGGCGTAGCGGCTCTCCGGGCGTCTCTCCTTGCGCACCTGGTGCAGGCGTTCGGCGCTGATCGTCAACCCATACAGCTTGTTGCGATGTGCCTCGAGAACGGCGGGCAGCTTGCCCGACTCAAACTCCTCCTCGGTGAGGGGATAATTGGCCGGAAAGATGCCGTAATGCAAAGCCATATAGAGGCAGGTCGGTGTTTTCCCGGACCTCGAGACCCCAATCAGGATCAGGTCCGCGCCGCTGTAGTTGCGTGTCGTGGCCCCGTCGTCGTTCTCCAGGGCGAAGTTCGTTGCGTCGATCCGCCGGTCGTAGGCCATGCTGTTGGCCAGGCCATGTGCCTTGCCGACGGTGTGGGAGGATCGCACCTCCAGCTCTTTCTCCAGCGGGCCGATAAAGGCGTCGAAAAAGTCGAGGAACAACCCATTACTGTTCTTGACGATCTCCCTCATCTCCTCCTTTACAAAGGTGGCAAAAACGATCGGTCGACCGCCCTCGACTTCTGCCGTCAGGCTTATCCTTTGAGCCGTCTCCCTGGCCTTGTCAAGGCTATCGATAAATGGCACAGTGACGCTCCGAAATTTGAGACCGTCAAACTGCGTCATCAGGCTGTGCCCCAGCGTCTCGGCGGTTATCCCGGTTTGATCTGAAACAAAAAAGACGGTTCGGTGATTCATCGCGTACTCCGCGCTTGAACTGTAAGTATCGATTCGCGAGCATTTTGCAATTCCCTGAAGACAAAACCAAGGGGGCTGGAATTGGATCCATATATCATCAGCATGGACGAGCTCCGGATGACGGATGTGGAGACCGTTGGCGGGAAGAACGCGTCCCTGGGAGAAATGATCAGTCAGCTCTCCGCGCTGGAAGTTTTGGTTCCCGGTGGCTTTGCAACCACAGCAACTGCCTATCGTGATTTTCTGGCGCAGGATGGGCTCGACACGCGAATAGGCGCCCTGCTGGCGGAGCTGGATGTCGACGACGTCAAGAAATTGATGGCGACAGGTTCGCTGATTCGCCAATGGATTATCGAGACACCCCTGCAGTCGCGTTTGCAGGACGAGATCCTCGAAGCCTGGAAAGAAATGTCCGCCGGCAATGATATCGCGGTCGCCGTGCGCTCATCGGCAACCGCCGAGGATCTGCCCGAAGCGTCGTTTGCGGGTCAACAGGAAACCTTCCTGAATGTCCGTGGCCGGGACCAGGTCATCGTAGCCGTTCACGAGGTGTTTGCATCGCTGTTCAATGACCGCGCCATCGCCTACCGGGTCCATCAGGATTTCGAACACAGCCATGTCGCGCTATCGGCGGGCATCCAGTACATGGTCAGAAGCGATATCGGCTCCAGTGGCGTCATGTTTACCCTCGATACCGAAACCGGTTTCAAGGACGTGGTATTTGTCACCTCATCCTGGGGCCTTGGTGAAACCGTAGTGCAGGGAGCGGTCAATCCTGACGAATTCTATGTCTACAAACCGTCGCTGACTGACGCCAAATTGGCCATTGTCAGGCGAACCCTCGGTAGCAAGGCCATAAAAATGGTTTATGGCGATGATGAGGACCCTGGTGACACAAAGGGCGATCACGGCGCTGTCGTCACAGTTGACGTATCGCCCGAAGACCGCAGTCGCTTTTCGCTTAGCGATGAAGACGTCCATGAACTGGCGCGCCAGGCGGTTATTATCGAGAACCACTATCGTCGACCGATGGACATCGAGTGGGGCAAGGACGGCCTCGACGGCAAGTTGTACATACTTCAGGCGCGACCGGAAACCGTGCAGAGCAGAGGCGGCACGGCAGTCCAGAGATTCGAACTCAAGGCCCGCTCGAAGGTACTGACGACGGGCCGAAGCATCGGTCACAAGATCGGCGCAGGACCCACGCGGGTAATCAGCGATGTGCGCGACATGCACCTGGTCAGAGATGGTGACGTGCTGGTCGCGGACATGACGGACCCGGACTGGGAGCCCGTCATGAAAAGGGCATCAGCCATCGTGACCAATCGCGGTGGGCGCACCTGTCATGCGGCGATCATCGCCCGCGAACTCGGAGTTCCGGCCGTCGTCGGTTGTGGCGACGCCACCATTGTCCTTGCCGATGCCGGTGACATCACGGTTTGTTGCGCCGAAGGCGACGAGGGAAGGATCTACGACGGAATCCTCGAATTCGAGGAACGGATCATCGAAGTAGACGCGATGCCGGACAGCGACCTCAAGATAATGATGAACGTAGGAAATCCCGACAGGGCCTTCGACTTTGCCGGAATCCCGAACAAGGGCGTCGGTCTGGCCCGTTTGGAATTCATCATCAACCGCATGATCGGCGTGCATCCCAAGGCGTTACTCGAATTTGACCAACTGGATGAGACATTAAAGCAAACAGTGCGTCACCAGATGGAGGGTTACGACGACCCCATTGTTTTCTACGTCGATCGCCTCGCCGAAGGCATCGCAAACATTGCCGCGGCGTTCAATCCGCAGCCGGTGATCGTGCGCTTGTCGGATTTCAAGTCCAACGAGTACGCAAATCTCATTGGCGGGACCCGCTACGAGCCGCATGAAGAGAATCCAATGCTGGGTTTCAGAGGCGCTTCACGCTACCTCGAAGACTCTTTCAGGCCTTGCTTCGAAATGGAATGTCAGGCCCTTCTCAAGGTTCGCGGCGACATGGGCCTGAAAAACGTGCAGGTCATGGTTCCATTTGTACGAACTGTCGAGGAGGCTCGACAGGTTACCGAATTGTTGGCCAGAAACGGTCTCGAACGGGGCAAGGACGATCTCAAACTGATCATGATGTGCGAAATTCCGTCGAATGCGCTGTTGGCCGAGCAGTTTCTCGAGTATTT
>PVMS01083524.1_pt1 | contig 21719 bp, 13 predicted proteins | sample 1853461 | NCBI WGS metagenome assembly PVMS01 (sample SAMN08582032, study PRJNA380276) | Marine sediment metagenome, whole genome shotgun sequencing project. | isolation source: ocean sediment barecode stripped | collected 2017 | reverse complement strand
GGCGAAATTCAGGAACGTCATGTCATGCCGGCGCGTAGCTATCTATCGCAAATGGAAATCACTCAGACCTTCGGTCTCGGGGCGGGCGCCGAAAAGCCCTGGCTTGACGTCACGTGGCCCGACGGAACGGTCGAAATGTTTAGCGTGGTTTCGACTGATCAGCTTGTCGTCCTGACCAAAGGCAGCGGAGCCCCGATTCCGCAGTAAACCGGTCGTTGGCGCTCTGCATTGAAGGTCATGACGGAATTCATTTGAAAATGTGGGTTCGAGGCGCCGATTTCGCTAAAATTACCGGCTCGACCCGCATATTGCATGAGTTGCCGGATGTGCCGTGAAATCAGGCGACAAACCGGCAGCGGGGCACTTTGTATTTCCTGCCGGACTTGAATTAGCCATGTCGTTGAAATCCTTTAGTAATAAAGTAAAACCTAGTGGAACTTATGCAATATGCGGGTTGACTACGCGAAGCATCATTTTCCCACTCATCTGCCTTGTGCTGCCATGCCGGCTGGTTGCGGCCGATCTGTTTGTGGATGTAACGAAATCCGCGGGTCTGGATTTCGAGCACTTCAACGGCATGAGCGGCGAGCTCTATTTCCCGGAGATGATGGGTTCCGGGGTGGCGCTGTTCGACTATGACGGCGACGGTGACATGGATGTATACCTGGTGCAGGGACACATGCTGGGTTCGGAGGAACTGGAGGAGGCGATATTCGAACCACGGCACGCGCTGCCGCTGACGGATCGCCTGTATCGGAACGACACAAAGCCGGGAGCTGCCGGCATAAAGTTTACCGACGTGACCAGGGCCTCGGGTCTGTCGGCGCGCGGCTACGGCATGGGTGTGGCTGCGGCGGACTACGACAACGACGGTCATGTCGATCTGTATGTCACGAATTACGGGCCGAACGAGTTGTGGCGCAATAAGGGTGACGGGACGTTTGAACAGGTAACGGCTCGCGCTGGTGTGGATGATCCACGCTGGAGCGTGAGTGCGTCCTGGCTGGACTACGACCGCGACGGCTGGCTGGATCTCTTTGTCGGAAACTATGTGGATTATTCTTTCGAGAACGCAAAGCCCTGCCGTTCATCGACCAGCGCCAGGGACTATTGTTCGCCAAAGGTTTACAGACCATCCGCCGACAGTCTGTTCCGTAACCGGGGGGATGGGACTTTTGAGGATGCAAGTGCTTCGTCTGGAGTCGGCGAGGCCCGGGGTGGCGCGCTGGGTGTGATTGCGGCGGACTTCAATGGTGATCGCTGGCCCGACATCTATGTGGCCAACGATGGTGTCGCCAACCAGTTGTGGATCAACCAGAAGGACGGGACTTTCGAGGATGAGGCAATCCTTGCGGGCGTCGGCGTCAACATGGATGGAAGCCCGGAAGCGAGCATGGGCGTCGATGCGGCTGACTTCGATGGCGATGGCGATGACGACCTTTTTATGACGCACCTCGCGCGTGAGACAAATACCCTGTATATCAACGATGGCGACGGCTGGTTTGAGGACCGGACGGTCGCCATGGGTCTTGCCAATCCCAGTTTCGCTTCGACTGGTTTCGGCACGGCCTGGGTAGACTACGATAACGACGGCTGGCTCGATCTGTTCGCCGTCAATGGTGCGGTGACCCGCATCGAGGAGCAGGTCGCAAGCGGCGATCCGCATCCCTTGAAACAACGCAACCAGTTGTTTCGAAACCTGGGGGATGGGAGCTATACAGAGGTCAGCTCAAAAGTGGGCGCGGCGTTTGATTCGGCGCGTGTCAGCCGGGGGGCGGCCTTTGGAGATCTGGATGGTGACGGAGATATCGATGTTGTAATCGCCAACAACGCGGGCTCTGCCAGGGTTTTGCTAAACGAGGCGGCTCGGAAGGGCGCCTGGATTGGTTTGCGGCTACTGACCCGGGATGGCAGGAGAGACGCCTATGGCGCCCGAATCCGTCTTGATCCCGGCGATGAAGGAACTCTGACCCGCACGGTGAGGGCCGACGGCAGCTATGGCTCTTCACGGGATCCACGCGTTCTGTTCGGATTAGGCGCCCAGGTAGACGATAATGTGCGCCTCACCATCGCATGGCCGGACGGGGCGCAGGAGTCCTGGAGGGACCTGGCGCCGGGCCGATATCATTCGCTAACACAGGGGCGCGGAACCCCGTTGGACAAGTAAGGGAATCCATTCTCCCCGAAAGGGTCAGAGAAAAGACAAATCATGACTTGCAGAACCAAAAATTGCGGCCCTATGGTCGCCTCATTACTGGTGGCTCTGGCCATTCTGGCAGTCCCATGCGTGTCGCTGGCCCAGGAAGAAGCGAACATCGAGCTGGTACCTCACCCGGATATTGACGATCTAAAGCCAGAGGTGAGGGAGTTACTCCAACCGGCGGTCGATCACTTCCGTGATCAGCGCAGCAGCCTTGACGGTGAGGCTCTTGGTCTGGCGTACGGTCGCATGGGAACAAACTACCTGGCCCATGAGCAACAAGCCGCGGCGGGCGCTTGTTTCCGAAACGCGATCGCCCTTAACCCGCGGAACCCGCGCTGGCCGTACTACCTGGCGGTCCACTACGAAGAGAGTGGTGCGCTCGACGAGGCCGCCAACAGCTATTTTTACAGCATCGAGCTAAATCCAGGCTATCCACCAGCCCAGGTTCGTCTCGGCCGTGTCCTTCTCGAACTCGATCGTGTCGATGAGGCGGAAGCTGCTTTCCGGGCGGCGCTGCAGCGAGACGATAAGATCGCGGCTGCTGTTGCGGGGCTCGGACAGGTGGAATTTGCACGCAAGAATTACCCAAAAGCGATCGAGCACTACGAGCGCGCATTGAGCCTGCAGCCTGAGGCCACTCAGATTCACTACCGTCTCGGACTGACATACCGGGCAGTGGGTGATACCGAAACTGCGAAAGCGGAGCTGTCCAAAGCCGGCGAGAGAATACCGTCGATTTCAGACCCGATACTCGCCTTCCTGCAGGCACACACCCAGGGTGCGAAGCATTATCTGGACGCCGCGCTCATGGCGGAGCAGGCCGGGCAATTCGATGGCGCCATTCAATTCTATGATGTTGCTACGTCGATCGAACCGGGCAACACGAAGGCACTGATAAGGCTCGGTGAGCTGCAAGGCGCGTCCGGCGACCTCATCGGGGCGCTCAGTAGTTTTGGCAAGGTCCACTCGATTGATCCGAAGAATGCGACTGCAAATTACTATATCGGTACGTTGCTGGAGCAACGCGGAGAGGAGCTGGAGGCGGAAACATATTATCGCGCGGCCTTGGAGACGTCCCCACAGCTCGTCGAGCCTCGCATGCTGCTCGCAAATTCACTGATGAGGCGACGCGAGTTCAGCGAGGCTGGTGATCACTACGCCCAAATAGCACGCCAGTTGCCGGATAAAGTAGAGGTCAGTTTTCTGCTCGGGATGGCGTGGATCGCGGCTGGCGAGTGCCAGTGGGCTCATCAGGTCCTGCTCAGGGCGTTGAAGATGAAGCCCGACGATGGGCAAGTAATGGTTGCGTTATCCAGGACTTATGCCACTTGCGCTGAGGTCAGCGACGATCAACGAAAGCAGGCGTTGGATGCTGCCATGAAGATCTATGCCAGGGAGGGGACTCCTGAGAGTGCTGAAACCCTCGCTATGGCCGCCGCCGCAAACGGATTGTTCGACGATGCGGTCCAATTTCAGGCGCAAGCCATCTTCGAAGCGTTGAAGATCAATGATGGCACCATTATCTCATGGCTACAGGAGAACATGGCGCGGTTTCGGAACGGACAGATCGCGGAGCGCGCATGGACAACGGAGGAGCAGGTTTTCAAGCCACGTGCTCTGGAGGTGCCGGTGTCGGTGTCCGAGACAGGTGCGACCGGCTGACAAGAAAGTTTTGACAGAACCGCGAATACACAAATGGCTTTAGCCCTCATGTTGCATGAGGGCTAAAGGAATGAAAAAAGTCAGGGAGAGAAAGAAGATGGTTTTTCAAGATCAGGAAGAACTCCAGGCCTACGCGGAATGGGCCAAGGAGCAGATGAACGGAATGGCTGACCACATAAAGAGCAGTGATCTGTTCCGTGATCAGGTCATGGGCCACGCAGTATGGACTCTGCCCCATCAATTGTTTATTGGCAAGGCCTGGTCAAAGGCTGACAAGACAAAGTCCTACTGGATTATTTCCGGCGAAAATGTTCCGACCGATCACATCGATTATTCGGTCGCCCAGACTGCACGAGAAGCGGCAAAACACTTCACTATGAAATGGCAGATGCAAGGTGCCCAACTCGAGAAGCTGGGCGACGGCGCTGCGACAGGTGAGTCGTCGGATGATGTCGACTGGGTCAAAGTCGCCAATGGTCTACAGATGCAAGCTGAGGCACTCTACGGGCTGGTCGAAAATGTGGACGCCTGGAAGCTCACTGAAGGACCGCTGGTCGGCCCGGGGCCCGAGTCTGAATCAACTACTTGATACGCCGGACGATGACCTTTCTGTTGACGCCTTCGACGCTCAAGCGGTAAGCACCCATGAATCCCTTGCGGTCGATGGTGATCATGGGATGATCGGCGTGCCATGCGAGGCGACCCGAGCGGATTTGTTTCCAGACCTGGCCGTTCTCGAGGGGAAATTCGGTATCGCCGTCCCAGCCATTGAATTCACCAGCATAGCGACTCTGAATTTTCTTGAGTTCCCTTGCTTGCTTGGCCTCGGTCCGCTCCAGCCCGAATTCACCCTCTACGGTAGCAGCACTGGCGTCGGGGGCCGTTGCTGCAACGACGGCCGTGGTCGATTCGGTCACAGTCACCGCCTTGGTCTGTGGCGGCGCAGACCTTGTGCTTGTTTTGGCAGTTGCCGCCGGTGCGGATTCTGTCGACGCCGGGTTCGTCGTCGTGACCGGGCCGGCTGCGGCCTGGGGGGTGTCCATCGTGGATATGCCCAGTTCGATGAGATCGGAGGCCAGGCGGTCGTAACAGGATAGGCGACGCGCATCATTCGCGATCCGTGCACATTTTGTAAAGGCAGATGCCGTTGACTGTGCCTGAGCCAGCGGCCAGACGAATAACAGCATTACCGCGAGAAGGGGAGTTCTATACAACATGGTTACGATTCCAGGAAAATTAGTTCAGGCTAGCAGAATTACCGCTCAATTTGGCAGGTCTTATCATTGTGATTGTCGCCGATGGCGCAGGTTCCGTTTAGTCTGGACGGTCACTGTCCTTGCACTAGCATGATTATCTCGGATAATCCTATAAATTGCCCAAGGCGAGCGGGCATGAAGGTTCCATGAGCGAAGAAACAGAAACGGTTGGCGATTTATACCTACAGGCACAACAATCTCAATTTGAGGGCGATCTTGAGTCGGCCAAGACCCTGTATCTTGAGGTTCTGAAGCTTGAGCCGGAAAACGCGGATGCATTGTATTGCCTCGGCAATATCGATGGCGTACAGGGTCGATTCGAAGACGCGGAGCGTCTGATCAAGAAAGCGATCACCCTGGAGCCACTCAAGGCGAATTTCATAAACAGTCTGGGCAATCTGCTAAAGGTCCAGGATCGACCTGAAGAGGCGGCCGCGTTGTACGATCAGGCTGTCCGGCTGCGTCCCGATTTTGTAATCGCCCAGAACAACCTGGGCGAACTGCTCCTGGGTCAGGGGAAGATGGAGGAAGCAGAAGAGACATTTTTAGGGGTCCTGGACAAAGACCCTGAATTCGCCGGCGCCTATGTGAACCTGGGTCGCACCTTCAATAACATGGGCAGACTTGATGATGCAGCGGGTGCATTCCAAAGAGCGGTATTGATTCGGGATGATTACGCGGTCGCCTATGATTACCTCGGACATGTGTATCGGGCCCAGGGCAAGATGGATGAGGCACGTGATGCCCTCGAGCATGCATTGGTGATCGATCCCCACCTGGCATCTGCGCATCACAACCTTGCAACCGTCCTGGTAGCGCAGGGCGATGTCGATGGTGGTATTGAGGCTTTCGAGAAGAGTCTCAGAATCCGGCCCAAGAATGTGCAGACCCTCATTAATCTGGGCATCGCATATCACACCAAGGCGGCGTTCAAGGAGGCAGCCACCACCTACCGCCGAGCGCTTCAGCTGGAGCCGGAAAATCCGGATCTGTATCTAAATCTTGGGCTCGTAGTCAACGAGCAGCTGCGGGGTGCCGAGGCTGAGGAATACTTTCTCAAAGCCCTGGCCCTCAGGCCCAATTGGGCTGACGCGTGTGCGGAGCTTGCTGCGTTTTACGAGGAAACAAGCCGGTTGGACGAAATGGAGTCGATTCTGGCCCGGGGGCTGGAGACCAATCCCGGCCACGAGAGACTCAACCTGGAGGCTGCCAAGGCCGATCGCAGAGCCGGACGCTTCGACGATGGTATCTACCGCCTGGAGAAGTTTTGTACCGATCGCATGCCCCCGCGACTTGCCGAGCAGTTTCATTATGAGCTTGGCTATTTGTACGATCGAGCGGGCCAGGCCGACTCGGCATACACGCATCTTCAGACCGCGAACAGAATTGCGAGCGAGACGCCGAGGGCCAGACGAGCCAGACCTGAAAGATTTCTCGCGCTGATCGATGAACTGGAGTCGTATTTCTCGGATTTCGATCCAGAGGGAATAATTCCGCTGGATGAGCCCGGCCGGGAGTCGCCAGTCTTTATGCTGGGTTTTCCCAGGTCGGGTACAACACTGGCCGACGTTGTCATAGATAGCCACCCGGACATCACGACTGTGGAAGAGCGGGTTACGATCACACCGATCCGGGAGAGCTTGCAGGCGATGCCGGGTGGTTTTCCAGGCAGCATCAGTCGACTGTCCACCGACGAGGTATTGAGGCTCAGGAATCTGTACTTCGACGCTCTTGATGATGCAGTCGGAGATAAGCGCAGCCGTATCCTGGTGGACAAGACGCCTATTCGCACGGTGCATGTGGGCATGCTGTGGAGGTTGTTTCCCGATGCGCGCTTTATTTTCTGTCTGCGGCATCCCTGCGATGTCGTTCTCTCGAACTTTATGCAGCACTATCGGGCCAGTGACGCCTTTACCAATTTTTACAACCTGGCGGATTCCGTCAGGGCCTACAGCCGGGTGATGGACTTATGGCGTCTCTATGCAGAGAGGCTGCCGCTTAGATATCACACTCTCCGTTATGAGAACCTGGTTGAGGATCTGGAAGACGAAGGACGGCGGGTGCTTGATTTTGTCGGCGCGGAATGGGACCCGAAAGTATTGGGTTATCGGAGCAGCCTGGAGTCACGCGGCAGGATCAATACAAACAGTTACCATCAGGTGACGGAGCCTCTGTACACGCGATCGCGTGGTCGGTGGCGCGCCTATGAAGGCTACTTCGAACCGTTGATGGATCAGCTCAGACCGCATCTCGAGTATTTCGATTATGACGAATGACCCGGACTATCGACTCGCCGATCTGATCCGCATCTATGATGACGCATTGGATAACGAGTTCTGCAAGCGAGTGATCGATCTGTTCGAATCCGATCCCGATGGCCAGTTCAGGCGTAATGATCAGGGCACCTGGATCGAGTACATCATCACCCGTAATCCGCGCCCCGAGTGGCGTGAGATAGAACGTCGATTCGTCGACAACATGGTCCGGTATCTCAAGGACTACAGTGCTCATCCGGCCGCGAGGATGTTGGGTATAAGGAAGCCGTTCGCTTTCGAGCACCTGAAGCTTAAGAAGTATCTGGCCGGCAACAAGGAGGATTACTTTCCGCCGCACGTCGATGCTTACGACAAAAGATCCTCGGTTCGATTAGTTGGTTTCCTCTGGTATCTGAATTCGGTTGCGGAAGGCGGTCAAACGGTATTCCCGGTTGTCGGTCCGAGCATCTCGCCAAAGACGGGAAGGCTGGTGATTCTGCCGCCGATGTGGATGTACGAGCATTTCGGGCAGCCACCCGTGTCCGGTGACAAAATTATCGTGACCAGCTATCTCAATTTCCGGGAACCGGACGACGACCTCCTTTTCAGCTATCCCTTGCGATGAGTGAACGCGCCGCCGAGATTGCGCGTGCGACGCAACTCAACCAACGAGCAGAGCAACTGATCGGTCAGCGAAATCCGTCGGATGCGGAGCCGCTGCTCCGTGAGGCAGTCGCCCTGGATCGCGAATCGGCGATCGCATGGAACAATCTCGGCAGAGCACTCAACAATCTTCAACGGCTGAACGAGGCCGAGACGGCATTGCGCCGATCGGTGGAGCTGGACCCGGATATTGAGGGCGCCTGGTTCAATCTGGGCCATGTGCAACGCTCGATCGGAAAGCTGGAGGAGGCAGAATCGTCAGCACGCCAGGTGCTGTCGCTGCAGGTAACCGGGAGTCCAAAGGCGGTCAGGTTGCTGGCGTCACTCAGGGTGTTGCAGGGAGATGCTACGGAAGCGATCGACCTGTTGCGACAGGCGAGGACGGAATACCCGTTCGATGCCCTCCTTCTCCTCGAGTTGGGTAACGCGCTTAGATCAGCTGAGCGTTTTGACGAGGCCAGGAAGGTCTTGCGAGAGTGTCTTGAACTGGATAATGGAAACCCGGATGCCCTTGCTGATCTGGGAACTGTGTACCACGCCTGTCTTGAACTCGAACCATCCATTGATTGTTTCCGACAGGCGCTGGACAAGGCGCCCGGGCACCCCACCGCGGAGAGAGGTCTGGCGATGGCACTGGAGCTGAACCGTGAGTATGAGCAAGCGCTCCATCATGTGCTGCCCCATGTGAGCGACGAGGACCCCGGATGGGCTATCAGCACGGCGGGCAGGCTTTTGCTCGGGCTGAATCGGAGTCCGGAGGCGAGGGAGCTTCTTGAGGCTGCAGACGTCCGGGACATGGAGTCGACGGATCGAATCAGCATATTGACGACCCTAGGTTATGTGCGGGAACAGGCGGGTGATTACGGGCCCGCATTCGAGAGTTTCGCAGCTGCGAACACCTGTCTCCCAAGCCGATTCGGTCCACAGGGGTTTCGCCATTCCGTCGACCGGATCGTTACGTTCTTTACCCGGGAGCGTCTGCATACCCTGCCGACCTCCGGTTGTGATTCGGAAATGCCGGTCTTCATGGTCGGTATGCCGAGGTCGGGAACGTCGATGATCGAACAGATTCTGGGGCAGCACACCCAAGTCGATCCGTGCGGGGAACGTCGCTTTATTTTCCGGCTGCCCAAGAAACTCTCCGATGGCGACGCGGAAACCCACTGGCCCGAAATACTCGATGATATCGATTCGGAGACGTTGCGGCGGCTCGCCGGTGAATACCTTGAGACCGCCCTAATCAATCGTGACACGTGCTTGCGCTTCACGGACAAGCTACCCGCGAATTTTCTTAATCTTGGCCTGATCCAGCTCCTCTTCCCGCGCGCTCGGGTCGTGTATTGTCGGCGGGATCCGCTCGACACCGGTTTGTCGTGTTTCCAGCAGAATTTTCGCAGCGAAGGCATGGACTTCACGCGCGATCTTGCACACATCGGGGTGCAGCAACAGGCTTGTTGGCGGTTAATGGGGCACTGGAGGGAAAACCTGTCCCTGCCTATTCATGTTGTCGACTATGAACACCTGGTCGAAAACCTGGAAACCGACGCGAGGGCGCTCATAGAATTCATGGGTCTCGACTGGGAACCGGCCTGTCTCGATTTTCACCTCAGCAATCGCAGAGTAAAGACAGCGAGTTATGAGCAGGTGCGCAAACCCATCTATACGAGCAGTGTGGGTCGATGGCGTAACTATGAACCCTGGCTTGGTCCTCTCAAGATGGCCCTTTCAGCACCGTGGAGCAGCTAACCCGCATAGTGCATGAGTTTCGCTGGGTCTGACCTGATTACATTACAATTTCAATGACATAGAAGATCAATTCAGGTTTGGTAAGAAATAAGAAGTACCCCGCTGCCGGTTTGTCGCCCGATTTCACGGCACATCCCGGCTGATCCCGCTTGAACCACAGCTACGGCTATGCTCCCGCTCGCGATCGACCAGGCTGCGCTCGTGAAATCAAGCGGCAATTCCGGCAACTCATCCAATATGCGGGCTAAAGCGTTCAATAAGACCAGCGAAAGCGGGTTCTTCGGAACACAGCTGAGTGGCCCACATCAATCCTGTATCGATTTCGTTCGAGAACTTTTCTCGCGCCACCGCAAGTTCAAATGCGCGTTTCTCCGCATCGAAGTTCAAGTCCGGTATTTTTGCATGACTGCTGGCGGTCGGCCCCGTGGCCAATTGCTCAAGCGTGTCTTCGTCGACCGTCAACCCCATGAATCTGCAGATTCGACCTAGCTGATGTGGTGGATCCGCAAGAAATTCATCGAAACTCATCGAAAAACTTCGCAGCTCCACATCAGTATCTTCAGTCGCGACCGCGAGTTCCCTTGCATGTAACAACCACGTAAGCGCCGCAATGCAGGCGTCCGGATAATCGTCGAATTCCGCAGATCTCGATGGCGCGAGTGCGGCGAATTCGCGGATGCGGAAGTTTCTTGCATAGAGTCGGTTCTCGTTTCTGGTGTGTGATCGCAGCATAGTGACAAGATAGGTCCGCAGATCGAGATAGAGAAACAACGCTCTCTCCTGACCGGTAAAGCTCATCAGCTGAGGGATCAGGTTCCCGACGTGACTGGTCGCCTTCACCAAGGCGGTCTGCCCGGGTCGCCAGGTGCGTGACAAAAGAGCGAGCGCAAGATCGCGCAGTTCAAACCAGCGGTCCCTGGTCATGTCAAAACCGGGTTCACCGAGGGCGCGGTAACTTCGCGAAAGCCCCATCAGGACAGCCGGCTCCCTGAGGGCGTGGAACTCGTCCAGTTCGCCCAACAGACGGGCGATCAATGTCGATCCGCAATGGCCGATATGAAAGATGTAATCGATGGTGCCTCGGGGCTGGTCGCTGTCTTCCAGGATACGAATAAGTGCATCGACGGGAACCACAATGTCTCTTTCGCCTTTTCGAACAACCCGGTTGTCCAGAAACGACGAGCGTTTATAGCTGTCTTCAGACATGGAGGATAGAATTGCGGCGTTTCGCCCAGGATCGATATCGCGCAGGAAAAGTTCCGGACTGTAGGCCAGTGATTCCAGTTGCCTCCCGACCTTCTTGGAATTGCCCGTGTTTTCCCCTGTCATCGCGGTGTCAGGGTATCACGGGGTTCTATAGTCCGCGTTAGTCCGGTAACGTCCGGACTGGGTATTGTCATTGCTGCGAGCCGTCTCGTGTGAATTCGGTAAACTATTCCGTCCCATGAACAGACACGCTCGCCTGCCGATTGTTTGTCTTCTACTACCGTGCCGGCTGTTGGCGGCTGATTTGTTTGTGGATGTAACTGAATCTTCAGGTCTGGATTTCGAGCATTTCAACGGGATGAGCGGTGCGCTTTACTTTCCGGAGATGATGGGGTCGGGCGTGGCGCTTTTCGATTACGACGACGACGGCGATATGGATGTGTACCTGGTACAGGGGCACATGCTGGGTTCGGAACAACTGGCAGATGCGATATTCAAGCCAAGGCATGCGCTGCCGCTGACGGACCGCTTGTATCGGAATGACACAAAACCGGGTATCGGAGGTGTGGCCGATCTCAAGTTTACGGACGTGACAGAAACCTCGGGGCTGTCGGCAAGAGGCTACGGTATGGGTGTGGCGGCGGCGGACTATGACAATGATGGCGATGTCGATTTGTATGTCACGAATTACGGGCCAAATGAATTGTGGCGCAACGAGGGTGACGGGACGTTTGAGAAGGTGACGGATCGGGCGGGTGTGGATGATCCTCGCTGGAGTGTGAGCGCATCATGGGTGGACTACGATCGCGACGGCTGGCTGGATCTCTATGTCGGAAACTATTTTCGACACAGCATGGACACGCGCCGTGTCTGCAGGATGTCGAAGCGTGAACTCGACTATTGCGGACCTCTGAAATTTGACGGAATACCTGACAGTCTGTTCCACAACAGGGGTGATGGGACGTTTGACAATGTGAGCGAGTCGTCGGGCATAGACGAGGCCTACGGCGCGGCCCTGGGGGTGATTGCTGCAGACCTTAACGGCGATCGCTGGCCTGATATCTATGTAGCCAATGATGGTGTGGCCAATCAGTTGTGGATTAACCAGAAGGATGGTGGCTTCGAGGACGAGGCCTTGCTCGCCGGTGTGGCCGTCAACCGCGATGGCATGGCGGAGTCGAGCATGGGTGTCGATGCGGGAGATTTTGACGCCGACGGTGACGATGATCTTTTCATGACGCACCTGCGAGGGGAGAGCAACACTTTGTATATCAATGATGGCGACGGTTGGTTCGAGGACCGGACGGCCGTCCTGGGTCTCGCCAATCCAAGCCTGACGAATACCAGTTTCGGCACCGCATTTTTCGATTACGATAACGATGGCTGGCTCGATATTCTGGCGGTCAATGGTGCAGTAAAAAAACTCCAGTCGCTCGTTGATAAGAATGATCTCTTTCCACTACATCAGCGCAATCAACTTTTTAATAACCAGGGCAACGGTAAATACCGCGAAGTGACCGATGAAGCCGGAAACGCGTTTGACGTGTCACTTGTCAGCCGGGGTGCAGCCTTTGGCGATCTGGACGGGGATGGCGATACCGACCTTGTGATCGCCAACAACGCGGGACCTGCCAGGGTGTTGCGCAATGAGAACAGCCGGGAGGTCGATGGGAACGCCAACTGGATCGGCTTGCGTCTTCTGACCCGGGATGGCAAGCGAGATGCTTATGGCGCGCGCGCCGCATTGTACACTGGCGATGGACGAAAGCTATGGTCCAGGGTACGTGCCGACGGCAGTTATGCTTCGTCAAACGACCCTCGGATTCTGTTCGGGATCGGTTCGGGCGAGAAGGACGAATTCGATGTGCAGATCATCTGGCCCGACGGCGCCGAGGAGGTCAGGAAGGCCCTGTCACGGGGTCGCTATCACCTTTTACAGCAGAAACCCCGGAGCAAGTGAGAGTTTGATCGGGAGTCCTGCTAATGAACCCGTGGAGCCTCGCCGGGCAGGAGTAGCTGCGATCTTGCTGTCCGCTTTGCTGGTCGGGATATCGCATGGCCAGGATACGATGTTTCGCGAGCCCGATCTGGCGACACTGGAACCGGGTGTTCGCGCTGCGCTCGAAGAAGGTCTGGCGGGGTTTCGGCGCTTCCAGGCCCCGGACGTAAGCCCTGGCGAGACAGGTATGGCTTGGGGTGAACTGGGCATGCTGTACCAGGCCCACCACCTCCAGACCCCCGCCAGAGCCTGTTACGAAAACGCGGTACGTCTGGATCCGGAGGACTTTCGGTGGCGCTATCTGGCCGGTTTCCTGGACCAGGAAGCGGGCCGGCTTGACGATGCAATGGCCGCATACCAGGATGCCATCGAGCTCAATCCGGACTATCTGCCGGCCACTTTGAGGCAAGGCCAGATCCTGGCCGAATTGCATAGACCGGATCATGCAAAAAAACGTTTTCTGGCGGTCATCGCACGGAACCCGCGCAATGCGCCGGCCCTGGCGGGCATTGGCCGACTGGCCATGACCGAAAAGAACTACGCCGAGGCGATACGGTACCTGGAGCAGGCGCTGGCGATCGATCCTGGTGCGACCCGCCTGCGTTATACCCTGGCGATGGCCTATCGCCAGAGCGGGAATCTCGACCAAGCCCGGGACAACCTTCGCTTGAGGGGGGATGTAGAGCCGGCAGCGGCGGACCCCGTCATCGCGTCGATGGCAAGACTATCGCGCAGCGCCCAATTTTACCTGGAGCAGGGGTATGCCGCCGCACGAGCCGGTCGTGATCGCGAGGCGGTCGTCCAGTTCAGAAAGGCCGTTGAATTCAATCCGAACGATGGATCCGCTCTGGTCAGTCTTGGGCAAGGTCTCGCCCGGATCGGTGAACAGGAAGAAGCGCTGCGCCATATCGATACAGCGCTCGAAATCGATCCGGATAATGGCGCGGCGCGCTACCGGCACGGCACGCTCCTAGAGGCCAGGGGCGACGACCGCGGAGCGGCCCAAGACTATCGTATCGTCCTGGCGTCAGATCCGGGGCATCTGCGTGCGCGTTTCCGTCTTGCGAATGCCCTGATGCGATTGGGTCAGTTTCGGCAGGCGGCCGCGCAATACGAATCTATCGAAGCGACACCCGAGCAGGAGGGTCTTGTGATCTATAACAAGGGGCTCGCCGAGCTTGCCGCATGGGATTGTGAGGCGGCAGTGCGGAGTTTCGAGCAGGCTCTGGCGTTGCGACCCAATGGCGGAGAGATCCATCAGGCGTTGGCAAGGAGCTATGCGACTTGCCCGGCGATCGACGAGACGCACCGGGCGAAGGCGCTCGAACTCGCGCAACAGTTATTTCAGGCTCGCAGGAACCAGGACCATGCAGAAACTATGGCGATGGCCGCGGCGGCAAACGGGCAGTTCCAAAGGGCGCTACAGATCGAGCAACAACTCCTCGATAACGCGCGACGGATACCGAACCGACAGGGCATTGAATGGCACGAACACCTCCTTGAGCTCTATGGTAAAGGCACCGTCGCCGACCGCCCCTGGCCCCTCTGGCATCCGGTTTACAAGCCAGGTGGCGGGAATGCTGGCACCGAAAGCCCTGGCAGCCGATAATCCCCAGGGAACCTCTGATCTATTCATGAACTCGTACCCTATGATCTAAAATATCCAGCTTCTGCGTTGCAAATCTTCGCAATAGCCGGCTATTACGCGCGATTCGCGCCTTGAATCTGAACATTTTAGGCCACAATCAACTTCGCTCAGAATAAATCAGAGGCTCCATACTGAATCCGGACAGAGACGGCAGGGACAGGGCGGTTTCGGGAGAATTCTCGACGATGTATCACATGGATCTGCAGAAAGCGGAACGCTGCGCGGGCGATCGTCGACTGGCGGAGGGGGAGGAGATCTGTCAGTCGATTCTGGCGGAAAGACCTGACCACGTCGGTGCATTGCGCGTGATGGCGGATATTCGGATTCGTGAACGCAATTCGGAGGAATGCATACGTTTTGCGGAGGAAGCGCTTTCGCTCGATTCGGAGGACCCGAAGCTGTACAACCTGCGCGGGAGAGCCAGAAACAACCTCGGCCTGGTTGAAGAGGCGGAGAAAGATTTCCGACTTGCCCTGCAACTCGACCCGAGGTTTGCGGATGCACAAAGCAACCTGGGACATGTCCTGTTAGGCAAGGGCTATACTGAGGCTGCGGAACAATGCTTTCGCAAGGCGATTGCACGACAGGCGGATCATGGTCTCGCCAACCTCAACCTGGGCACCATTCTTTTCGGGCGGGGACGCATTCGCAAGGCCATTCATCATCTGCAGAAAGGTCTCGATGAGGAAATGACCCATCAGGCCGGCCGATACAACCTGGCGGTCGCGCTCCATCAGATAGGACATCTTTCTGAAGCAGTGCATAACTACCGGCAGGTGGTGGCTAATGGAGACACTAATCCTGACACCCTCAGCAACATGGCTTCCGCGTTGCAGGCGATGGGAGATCTCGAAAGCGCTGCGGCCGGTTTCGAAACGGCGCTGGAGATGAACCCCGATCACGGGCCGTCGCTGGCAGGGCTTGCAGGCCTTTTCGAGTTATCCGGTCAATACGACCGCGGCATCGACTTGCTCACCCCCTATCTGAGACGCGGCAATGCCATGCCGATGATCCATGTCGCCTACGCACGGTTGCTGAGATGCATGAGTCGCGGCAAGGAAGCGTTGGTACACTTGGCCGATCTTGCAAAAAAAGACGGCCTGGCCGAGCACCAGCGGATGGCGATCCACTTCACGCTCGGCGATCTGCTTGATGATATCGGGGAGCACGAGAAGGCATTCGCTCATTACGAGTGCGCCAACCGGCTGCGGCCGGTGGAATACACGCCTGAGGGCAGAAAAAGGGAGGTCGACAGGCTTATCGAGATTTTCAGCGAGGAAAATCTCGATCGCATGCCGGACTCAGGACGTGACACCGAGCAGCCGGTTTTCATAGTCGGGATGCCTCGATCGGGAACCTCCCTTGTCGAGCAGATTCTTGCGACGCATCCTGATGTGACAGGCGCCGGCGAATTACAGGACATCGGCCTCATGGCCATCGACATGGGCCGTAACAAGGAGAAGATCCTCTATCCGGATTGTGTATTGAGGATGGATGCCCGAGAACTCAAGGGCTGGTCCAAATTGTATCTGGAAAAGCTCGGCAAGATATCCCGACGCGCCATGCGTATAACGGACAAGATGTGGCAGAATTTCGAGCATCTCGGTTTGATTCAGCTGCTATTTCCCCGTGCGCGCGTGATCCACTGTCGCAGAAGCCCGATGGATACCGGCTTGTCCTGTTACTTTCAGAGCTTTGGCACTGCCGGACCACCGTTTTCCTACGACCTTCAGCATATCGGTGCCTACTACAACGAATACCGACGGCTGATGGATCATTGGCAGGAGATCAGCAGCCTGTCGATTCTGGATGTTGACTATGAGGAACTGGTTGATGATGTCGAAGGCCAGAGCCGCAGAATGATCGAATTTCTCGGGCTCGGGTGGGACCCTGAGTGCCTCAGGTTCTATGACAACCCTCGCCTGGTACGAACCGCCAGCCACGCCCAGGTTCGCAAACCCATCTACACGTCCTCGATCGGTCGCGCCATCAATTACAGAGACCATTTGGGCGCGATGGTCGAAGAGATGGACAAGGCCGGATACCTATGATCTCGAATAATCCAGCCGAGTCAGGAGAGATCCTGGCCGATGCGATGGCGCGTCACCAGGCGGGGGATCTGGATCTTGCCCGCCCCCTCTACCGACAGCACCTGGATGTGTCCCCTGATGACGCCAATGCGTGGTGCCTGCTAGCTGCGTTGGAAGGTCAGACTGGCGATCACAGCGAGGCGGGTGAGGCCTTCCGGCAAGCCACCGAGGTTGATCCCGACTGGGCGCCAGCCTATGCAGGTCTGGGTACGAGTCTTCTTCTTCGCGGAGAATCGGAACAGGCGGTTCCGGTTTTGCGCAGGGCGCTGGAGCTCAAGCCAGATAAATTGGATGCGAGGATGCAGCTCGCATTGGCATGCAGACGCACAGGCAGGATGGAAGAGACCATCACCGCACTGGAAGAGGTGCTCAGGAGGAGTCCCGATCACACGGACGCGCGATATCTGCTCGCAACTGCCCTTCTGGAAAGCGGGCAGGCGACCGCTGCGGAGAACTGCTATCGGGCGGTGATCAGAAAAGAGCCTGGCAAAGTGCGGGCCCTTTTGGGTTTGGGTGGCACCTTGTTATGTCTCCACCGCCCGGACGAAGCGGAAGAAGTTCTCCTCCAGGCAACCCGCATGGCACCGACCGATCCCGATTCGCTCACGGCCCTCGGGAATGCTATCAAGGCCCAGGGCCGGCTTGCCGATGCGGAGACCGCCTTTGGAAAAGCTCTACCCATGGCAATGAACGTCGGTGGGGGCAATGCCAAAGCCCTGGCCGGTCTCGCGGAACTGGATCGTCTGCAGGGCCGACCGGAGGCCGGATTATCCAGATTGCAACCGCTTCTGGATCGTCCGAATCAGCCGTCAACGATCTTCATACCGGCGATTCGGCTGATGATGGATGTTGGACGCCTCGATGCGGCGCTCGCTCATCTGGAAATCTGGCAGGCTCTCCCTGAACTGGGGCCCAACACGCGACTAAGCCTCCTGAGTCTTAAGGGGCGTGTTCTCGATCGGCTTGGGCGGATCAATGAGGCCTGGCAGGTTTGGAGCAAGGTAAACGTCGTTACTACGCGGGGAAAGTTTGACTCTGCCCACTACACGGGCGCTATCGATGCGGTTTGTAATGCATTCTCCAGGGAAGTTTATCCACGACTTACCTGCCAATCCGACTGGACCGGTGCCAGACCGGTACTTATCGTTGGCGCACCTCGATCCGGAAAAAGTGTCCTCGAGCAGTTGCTCGCCTGTCATCCTCAGGTGCATGGCGCTGGCGAGCTCAGGCTGCTTGGTCGAATGACGGATATGGCGATAGAGAAGGCTGGCGCGGGCGCGATATATCCGGACTGCGTCACGAGGTTGCTGGCGCCGGATATAGCTAATTTATCAGCCTGGTACAGCGATGCTCTATCCAGAATCCAACCTGACGCGGACTGGATCACGGACACGCAGCCGACAAACTTCCTTCACCTGGGTCTTGCCACGCTGGTTTGTCCTGATATCCGGGTGATCTTCTGCAGAAGAGATCCGCTGGATATCGCATGGGCCTGTTATGGCAGGGCATTCAATGATCCCGCACTTGCATTTGTGGCAAGCCCGGAAGGCTTGAGCCACTACCTTGCTGGCATGGAGAAGCTTGCGCAGCACTGGAAGAAAGAGTCACCAGCACAAATTCTGGATTTTAACTACGAAAAGCTCGTGGCGGATCCTGACAGCGAGATGCGGCGGGTGGTCGATTTTCTCGGGCTGCCATGGAGTGATCTGTGCATGCAATACGATCAACCCGGACGTGCCAGTCTGTCCATACCACCGACGGTGACACGGCCGCTGACGATGGATGAGGTCGGGCAAGGGGAACGATACCGGCACCATCTCTCGCGGCTAGAGGCCGCAATCGGCAGAGGGACGTAGCGTGGTCGGTGGCGATACTCGTCGCGAGGAAATAAGCGAGGCGTTGTCGGCCGATCCGGACAACCAGGGACTGCTGCTTCAGCTCGGTCGACTCGAATACCAGGCCTGGCGCCCCAAGGCCGCCGAAGAGGCGTTCCGCAAGGCGGTCAAGGTCGATCCATCGGCCGAATCGCTCGAGTGGCTGGGGGCATCCCTGAACAGACAAGAGCGGTTCAGGGAAGCACTTCCGTTGTTGCGTCAGGCGCTGGATCTCCAGCCCGGTCGCTCGTCCGCCTGGAACAGCGCCGGCGAGGCACTGGGAAACCTTGGCCAGCTTGAGGAAGCTGCCAATGCATTCACGCAAGCGGTGCGTTGGCGACCGGACTTCGCACAGGCCCACTACAACATGGGACTGGCGCTAAGAGCGATGAAACGGGATGAACCCGCTGCCGTCGCACTGCGCCGTGCAATCGAGCTGGCCACGGATTTCGCCCCGGCGATACAGGCGCTCGGCAATCTTCTTCATGCCCACGGCCGATATCAGGATGCCGAGCGGCACTTCAGGGAACTCGTCAGACTGGAGCCTGACAGCGCCGCTGCGCATACGAGTCTGGGCGCCGCGTATCAGATGCTCGGGAATCTGGAGTCGGCGAGAGACTGCTATCTTCGCGCTGTCGAGCTTCGACCTGATTATACGGATGCCCACAACAACCTGGGAACGGCCTGGCAGGGGTTACGGGAGCATGGGAAATCGGAGGCTTCGTTCCGCCGGGCCCTCGAGCTGGATCCCGGTCACCGGGATGCGCTGGCCGGGCTCGCCGCCAACCTGGACCGCCGTGGTCGCTACAAAGAAGGGCTTGCACTGCTGGAGAACCATCTTGATCCGTCCACCGGCAACCCGGAGTTGCTGATCTCGGCTGCACAATTGTTGAGGCACCTTGATCGCAGCGATGAATCGGTTTCGATGTTGGAACAAGCGCTCGAACGCAATGATCTCACCGACGCGCCTCGCCAGCGCCTGCACTTCAATCTTGCCGATGCCCTGGATGATCTTGGTCGCTATGACCACGCGTTCGATCACTACAAGAGAGGCAATGAAGCCAAACAGGTACAATTCAATCGAGCCGAATACCTGACCGATGTGGATCGATTGCTCAAGGTCTTTAGGCCTGAGCATTGTCGGGATCTTCCTCGCGCCGATGAGCCCGATAAGAGACCCGTGTTTGTGGTTGGAATGCCCAGATCGGGTACCTCGCTAGTCGAACAAATCCTTGCCTGTCACGAACAAGTGACAGGCGCCGGCGAGTTGACGGACCTCGGTCGACTGGCGATCGGGCTCGGCGGTACGGGTGGGCCCCGTTTCCCCGACAGTGTCGCAACAGCCAGTGAGGAAGCCATGAAAAGGGCTGCCGAAGACTACCTCGGCTGCCTGACCCGGATAGACCCGGACGCACGACGGATCATCGACAAGACTCCGGCGAACCACCTTTTTCTGGGCTTTGTTCAGCTACTGTTTCCGAATGCGCGCGTTATTCACTGCGTAAGGCACCCGCTGGATACTGCCTTGTCTTGTTATTTCCAGAATTTTTCCGGGCGGGGGATTCCTTTCTCATACGATCTCTCCGATATCGCCTTGTATTTCAATCAATATCTCCGCGTGATGGAGCATTGGCGTCTTCACAGTGAACTCGAGATCCACGATGTCGTCTATGAGGAGCTTGTCGTCGAACAGGAGCGCGTCAGCCGGGAACTCGTGGATTTCCTTGATCTGCAATGGGATTCTGCCTGTCTCCGCTTTCACGAATCCGAACGTCTGGTGGCGACCGCCAGCCATGCGCAGGTACGTCGGCCGCTCTATAGCAGTTCTTGCGGACGCTTCAGAAACTATGAGTCCCACATTGCCGGGCTGCGTGATGCCATCGATTGGTCTGCCTGGCAGAGCACCGGCCTGGCGGCAAGAGTGGAGGCTTGCATTTGAGCGTGGACGAGTTCAGATCGTGACCGCTGGCAGTTTGCAAAGCGCACGGGCGAACTGGCAGCGCGGCAGGCTGGATGAAGCTCTTGCCGACTGCCGGGACATTCTTGTCGGCACGCCGGACGACATCCAGGCGTTACATTTGCTTGGTCAGATCCACGCAAGGCAGGGGGATTTGGTTGCAGCCGCCCAGGCGCTGGAACAGGCATCATCTCTGGCCCCGGGGCGCGCCGACTTACACAAGCAGGCAGGCGAGATGCTTGGCGCCACAGGACGTATTGCGGAGGCCGAGATGTCGTTCAGGAAGGCGCTGGCCGTAAACCCGGGGATGTACGCCGCGCGATACAACCTCGCACTGGTCGTACTGACGGGCGGCAGATCGCAAGAGGCATCCGAACTGCTGGCCAGGGTGGTGGCCGAGCGGGGGGATCTCTCGCCAGCCTGGTTACAGTACGGCGGCGTACTCAATGCGCTTGGTCGGTACGCCGAGGCAGAGGAGGCGCTCAAGCACCATCTCGAGTTGTCGGCCCACAGCATCCCGGGCTGGACCTGGTTGGGTGCGTGTTACCAGTTCCAGGGCCATTTTGACGAAGCCGAGGCGTGTTATCGCAGGGCGATTGGACACGGTCCACGGTCACCCGACCCCCGGGCGAATCTTGGCAAACTCTTGCAGGCGCAGGGCAAGCCGATTGAAGCGGGTGAATGTTTTCGCGATGCACTGGAAATACAACCCAGCCATCCCCAGGCATTGTCCGGGATGGCTACCTGGTTGGACAATCGTGGCCGCTACGATGAAGCGCTTGATTTGTTAAATGACCACGAAGGCCCGGAGGCGTCGGTCGAGACAGCGGCGATCAGGGCACGACTACTCGGCAAACTCGATCGACATGCAGAGGCCCGGTCTATCCTGGAGCGGACCCTCGCGGAGGACACCTTACCGAAGGATGGCCAGGTGCAATTGAGGTTCTCTCTTGCCCGGACACTCGACCTGACGGGCGACTACCAACAAGCGATGCACTATGCGGACGAGGCGAATAGCCTGCGCGCCGAAGGTTTCGATCCGGACATGCTTGCGAGCGACCTTGCCGCACTGGAACATGCGGTGAATGAACTCGAACTGTGTTTTAGTCAAAGCGCAATGGCCTCCTGGCCGCGAGCTGACTGTGAAACGGAGGCCCCCG
>PVMS01012264.1_pt1 | contig 21730 bp, 18 predicted proteins | sample 1853461 | NCBI WGS metagenome assembly PVMS01 (sample SAMN08582032, study PRJNA380276) | Marine sediment metagenome, whole genome shotgun sequencing project. | isolation source: ocean sediment barecode stripped | collected 2017 | reverse complement strand
CGCAAAAGACCCCCATGAATCAAAGGAGCAACAGCACCCTCACCCAACAAACAACCAAAAATTCCACACAAACCTCACAACACTCCAAAAATCAACATAAATACTCGATATATAACCATATACTAATAAATAATTGGAATAAAATGCGGTAAAAAATATAGATCTAGAATTAACGAGATAATCAATGTTTGTTCATTCGGAAATAAAATTGATCTTAAAAAGATTTTTAAGAAGCGAAGTTATTGCAAAAAAGATGAATTTTATTTTCAAGCTATATAACTTTAAAAAATATCATTTTTAATATGAGAAAAGTAGTTTAATCTAAATAACTAGGTTTGTTATTTCAAAAAAACCTTAATTTTAAATTTGGGAAAACAAATCAAGTTTTACAATCAAGTAAAAAGGGTGACTATTCTGTCCAAGAATTTAAAAAATGGAAAAGAATTTCGAAAGCGATACAATTCTAAGGAAATAGAAGAAAAATGGCAGCGTTATTGGCAAAAACCTGAGGTTTACAAAGCGGCTTTCAAGTTTAATAAACAGGATACTGAACACCCGGTATATATTATTGACACCCCACCTCCTTTCACTTCAGGTGAATTACATCTCGGTCAAGCCTACTGGATTAGTATTGCAGATACAATCGCTCGATATAAGAGAATGAGGGGTTACAATGTCCTTTTACCACAAGGATGGGATTGCCAAGGATTACCAACAGAACTCAAGGTACAAAATAAATGGAAGATTTCACGAAAGAATAAGAAAATATTCAAGCAGAAGTGCATTGAATGGACATTGCAAATGATAGCAAAAATGAAGAAGACCATGTTCAAATTGGGTTACAGACCAGACTGGGAACAATTTGAGTATCGAACAATGGACAAAGACTATTGGCGAAATGTGCAACTGAGTCTACTTAGACTCTTTAAGAACGGTTTAATATATCGAGATGCGTTTCCAATTCATTGGTGTCCAAATTGTGAGACAGCTTTATCTAGAGCCGAATTGGGTTATATCGAAAAAAAGGGGTACTTGTTTTTCATCAAGTTTCCCTATAAAAAGACACATGTTAAAGTTGCAACAACGCGGCCAGAACTACTTTCTGCATGTCAAGCATTAATCGTTCACCCAGAAGATGAGAGATATAGAGATTTAGTAGGTGAAGAGGTTAAAATACCTCTATTTGGAAGAAATATACCAATACTTTCCGACTCACAGGTTAATATGGATTTTGGAACAGGAGTTGTCATGATTTGTACTTTTGGTGATGAGCAAGATATCCGATGGCAACAAAAATATAGTTTAGATATTCTGAAAGTTGTTGATGAACACGGTAATATTATAAATTCGGGTAAATATTCTAAACTTAAAATCTCAAAAGCAAGAGAAAAAATTATATCAGATTTAAAAAATGCTGGATTACTATCCAAAAAGGAAGAAATTGATCACAAGGTTTTCGCTCATATCGAAAGATCCGATTGTATGGCTCCTGTAGAGTTTCTAGTTAAAACCCAGTTTTTCATAAAGAGTAAATCTTTCAAAAAAGAAATAATAAAGACCGGCGAGGAAATGAAGTGGTTTCCAGAACACATGTTTCAAAGGCTTCTTGATTGGGTGAATAGTATTGAGTGGGATTGGATAATATCTCGACAGAGGACTTATGGAACTCCGATTCCATTTTGGTATTGTGATGAATGTAATGAGATAATTCCAGCCTTAGAAGATGAACTTCCCATAGAACCTGAGAAAGAAAAACCACCGACTGATAAGTGCCCAAAATGTGCCTCAAATAAGATTTATCCATCATTAGATGTATGTGATTGTTGGGTAGACTCGAGCATAACTCCACTAATAATCTCAGGTTATTTCAACAATGAAGACTACTTCAACAAAGCATATCCAACAAATATTAGAATACAAGGTATCGATATAATACGAACTTGGTTATACTACACTACTCTACGTTGTCTAATGCTGACGAAAAAGCTCCCATTTAATGAGGCTCTTATCCACGGAATGGTCTTAGGTCCAGATGGCACTAATATGTCAAAATCTAAAGGAAATGTAATCAATCCAGAGGATCATCTAAAGGATATGGGAGCTGATTCACTAAGACAAGCTTTACTCTCATTAACCATTGGATCAGATTTCCCTTTTAAATGGGAAACAGTAAAGCATAACAAAGCATTTCTCCAAAAGTATTGGTCAGCTTCTAGGTTTGCATTTCGCTTTCTCAGGGAATATGAAAAACGCCCTGAAGACTCAAAGTATCTGACAACAATAGATCGGTGGATAATTGCTAAACTAATTGATGTAATAGAAATTGTGACAAAAGCAATGGATACGCATCAATTTCATATTGCCCTCGATAAGATCCAAGAATTCTTCTGGCATCTATTCTGTGATCAATATCTTGAAGCAGTTAAACATAGAATTTATACTAAAATGAGTGATGAAAATTACACAGCTGCGGTCTATACTCTTCACACAATATTATGGGAAACTACTCACCTTCTTGCACCTATATGTCCACATATCACCGAAGAAGTGAATCATATTTTATTCAACAATGAAGTTCTCTCTATTCATGCAGATGAATGGCCTAATAGTGCAAACTTACAACTAGATAGGGAGTGTGAAAAAAAAGGAGACATTATTATAAATGTTATAGCAAAGATAAGAAGCGAAAAATCTAAGGCAGGTATACCTCTGAGTGAATCTGTAAAAAAGATTGACATATATACTCAGAAATCAATCATCCAAACTTTAAAGGAAGGGGAAAGAGAAATCAAACGAATTCTCCACATTGAAAAAATTGCGTATAATGAAGATGAGAATTTTAAAGTAAAATTTGGTTAATGCAAAATAAAGGCATAGTTTACCCTATAACGTTTTATATCGCAATATTGCAGCTATCCCGCCAAAACTTTCAAGTTCAACTCCTTCTTCCGTCTCATTGGAGATAACTTCAACTTCTGCATTCATATGCTCAGCAATTTCTACAATTTCATCGAAGATATCCTGAATTTTCTTTATGTTCGGGTTAAGAGAAGAACATTGAGGACATGATGTTTCAGTAAATATCTTTTCATCTCTTTGCCGTCCCTTATTTTTAAGTGTACTATACCAAAAGTTATTGCAACTGGAACATTCTAATGTAACACGTTTCCAATCAAAATTATTAGATATAAGAACGATTCTAACGTTATTTTTGTTTAAGGCTTTTAGAACTTCCTTTTCACCATATGTAACAAGCCCAGTATCATGACCAAGTTCGTAAAGAAAACGCTGAACAAGTCGCTTCTCCTCAGCATAACGAACGTCTCTCAAGATATCTGTAGACTTCTCCACAACTTCCTCTATTCCACCCTCCCCAGTATATGCTGTATCGACAATTGAAAGAATTTTCTTTTTTAAAGTGTAGTGTAAATATTCACCATTCTCAAAATCTTGTTTCGTTGGTCCAGGTCCACCAATGATTATACCCTTTAAGCCCTGAATCGCTAGAAAAATTTTATTTGCATGGTTACCTACACGTTTGTAATACTCATTTACTTGAGTCTCTCGTAATCTTTCAAAACGTCTTTGTGATTGACCGCCTTTTCTATGTTTCCCTGGTATACCTGAATTATACTCTTTAACAATTTTTAATGTACGTCCTTTAAGAGTAGCAATAGTTGTACTATTTCCATCAATAACGAAGATACCATATGTTTCTTTTTCTGTTAATATGTCTTTAAGAGGTTTTAAATGAAAATTTTGATCACAACGGTAATAATACAAATTTATCAGCTCAGGAGGTTCTATCACATAGATCTCTATCTTCTCACTTCCAATACCATTCTGAGTTATAGATCCACAAAAAATAACTAAGCCATTCACTGGTGGTTTTTTAAATAATTTTAAGCGTTGAATAACTTTTATGATAGCTTCCATAACATTTTTTCGAGTAGTCTTCGATTTGATGTTGGAAGCTGTACCGTGTTCCTGTCGTAAAGTGTTAATCACATCAAATATTTGCCGATCTGGTGGAATGTAAAGGCTGATAAGTTCAGTGTGTTGTCCTTCTTTAGAAGCTAGAATTTTTAGAGTTCTTTCCAAACGGAATCTTAACAGAGAACTCTTCGTTTCAGTCAAATATATCATACACCCAATTCAATAAGAGAAAGTTTACACATCATAAGGGGAAGGGGGCTTATAAAAACAAATGAAATTAGTTCAATATTAGTGGTGAAATCGAAAGATTTTATTGATAATAAGCAATATTCAACATATTCTTAAGACTTCTCGGAATATTTAGTTCATCTCTAATTATTAAACTGTTTAATTGACCACTTAATTTCTTTAATTATTTTTTCAGAAATCTTACTAAAAAATTACAAAGCGAAAAAAAAGGATTATTTGTGTAGTGAAATTATAAAACTCCGATGAATATGTGAATTATTGTTTTTATTATTAGTGATCAATAGAGACGTATTTAACGTTTGAGAGTGCAATACCCACAATAATTAATACAACACCAATAGAAATTAGTGGTATGACAAAATCTATATATGGATAAATCCAGATCCAATTATTTCTTGAGAAGTAATAATGAGATTGACAAATAAGTCCCATAAGAAATAGAAGCAGTCCTACAGCAATAGAGACTTGACCTTTTCTATTAGACAATCTGATTTCTCCAAAGTGATATTTAATTTTTCATAATTAAAAATTTTGTTATACAATCTTTAAAATAAGCTTAAATTCAGAAGGGAAATATATTTTTTAACAAGTAAAATATAAGAGTGATAAATATTGAGAGGTCTACTTTGAAAATAGTTATAAAAATTGGGGGACATATTTTCCCTTCAAAATTAGAGTCTAAAAGAATTTTAGAATACACGAAAATATTTAGAAAACTTAGTAGAGAGGGCCATAAAATAGTCATTATAAGTGGTGGTGGAGAAGAAGCAAGAAAATATATTACAGTTGCTAGGGAACTTGGAGGTTCTGAACTTGTATGTGATCTTTTCGGAATAGAAGTTTCAAGGTTAAATGCATTGCTCCTCATTACATCTCTCGAAAATGATGCATACCCTGAACCTCCCAAGAATATTATGGATTTAAAAAAGGCATTTGAGATAGGGAAAATAGTTGTTATGGGTGGTCTACTACCGGGCCAATCAACAAATGCTGTAGGAATCCTATCAGCTGAGGCAATTGGAGCCGATTTGTTTATCAATGTTACAAATGTTGACGGAGTCTATACGGAAGATCCACAGAAGAGTACAGCAGCAAAGAAGCTAAGCGTAATATCTGCGGATAAATTATTAAAACTAGTGTTAGCAGGTAAACTTTTAGCTGGGAGTTATGAGCTCTTTGATCCAGTTGCAATAAAAATTGTTGAACGATCAAAAATACCGTCTTGGATAATTGATGGTAGAAAACCTGAAAATATTATTCGAGTTATTAAAGGAGATGCTCTTGGAACGCTCATAAAACCGAGTTAAGTATCTCACACCAAGTAAGTTCAAAAGTTTTAGTAAAAAAATATTCTAAAGAAAAAGTTGATTTGAGCTCTATTCATTCACATATTCCAGATTTCATAACGAAAAATGATGCAGAAAAAAAAATCTATTTATACTATGTAAAAAATTAGGAATGTTTACAGGAACAATAGATTAAAATTTAACTATATGAAGTAAATGTAACTCAATATTCAATGAAGGAGAGATTGAAAGATAAGTCATATCACCAAGTAGAACACCATGTAGAAGGGATGATTTGGTGAAATCTGTTTAAAAATAAGAGGAATATGAAGTTACTTATCTGATTGTAGAAGACGATTTGTAAACTTAATTTTGGAGAAGAATTCAAATGAGAATGCGACTTTGTAGCTTCTGTGTAAAAAGCGGTATCTTATGTCAAAAATGTCAAGAAAAGATCGAAACAGGGGAAATAAACGAAACTTATATGAGAATCGCGAAAGAACTCATAAAGTTTGAAGATAAATATACTTCAATTCAAAAAATCTCGTTAAATAATGTCTATAATGTGGACAATATCATTATACTAGCTGTGGGAAGAGGAGATAGCTCAAAACTTTTAGCTTTAAGAGGTCGGATTTTGAGAGACCTCTCCAAGGTTATCGGAAAGAGAATTAGAGTCTTTGAGGAAAGTGGAGAGGTTAGGAAGTTTCTAGAAGATCTTTTTATGCCCACAAAGATTCTTGCAATTAACACAATCTGGATACCAGATGGAACTACTGAAACAAGAGTAGTAATTCCTGGACGTAAAAGAAGACTTTTCCTGAGTGAAGAGATTTTAAAAGAGTTAGCACAAAAAATTCGTGGAATGACTCTCCGAATAACTTTTGAAGATCAGGAAGATAGATATTATTCTTGATTAATAACAGATTAATCGTTGCACAGAATATTTCTTAAAAAAGAATTATTTTTGAAAAGCAGGTAATTTTTTGTTAAAACGAACACATTATACAAATGAAATAAAAACAGGTGAAGTTGTTCTTTCTGGATGGATTAATAAAATTAGGGATCTTGGACGGGTAAAATTTATCATTCTTAGAGATTGTGAAGGGATCGCACAAATTACGTTTAAGAAAGGTATTGTAAAAGACACACTTTTTGAAGTTATAAAAGGATTGGGTCAGGAAGATATAATTTCTGTTAGAGGAAATGTCATAAAAAGAGAGAATGCTCCTCAAGGGGTAGAAGTTATCCCGAATGAAGTCGATATTGTAGACAAGGCTATTCGTCCATTGCCTATAGATATTTCGGGTAAAATTGAATCGAATTTAGATGTACGTTTAGATTGGCGAGTTTTGGATTTAAGAAGACCAGAGACGACAGCCATATTTAAAGTTCAAGCTAAAATTGTAGAGGCCATGATGAAATTTCTTAATGAAAAAAGATTTCTACAAGTATTTACTCCATGTCTTATGGGTACAGCTTCAGAGAGTGGTTCAGAAGTATTTCCTGTTGTTTACTTCGAAAAAAATGCTTTCTTAAGGCAAGATCCTCAATTACACAGACAATTATTGATAGCGGCTGGATTCGAAAAAATTTATGATCTAGGACCTAATTGGAGAGCAGAACCAAGTCATACACCTAGACATCTATGCGAGTACAGAGCTTGCGCAGTAGAATTTGCTTTTATGTTAAATGAGTCTGATATAATGAGAATTGAAGAAGAACTCATTATAGCTGCTTTAAAGACGGTTAGAAAAGAATGTCAAAAAGAATTATATTTACTAGGGAAGGAAGTGTCAATTCCAAGTACACCATTTCCTGAATTCAAATTCCCGGAAGTATATGATATCTTAGAAGAATTTGGGAAAAAGATAGAGTATGGTGAAGACTATGATCGGGAATCTGAGAATATTCTGTCAAGATATGTTAAAGAGAAATATGGAAACGATTTCTTTTTTGTGAATAGATTTCCCTACAAGGTGAAACCGTTCTATGTAATGAAAGTTGACGAAAATCCTCAGTGGGCGAGAAGCGTAGATATGATATATAAAGGTCTAGAACAATCTTCTGGGGGACAACGAGAACACCGTTATAAAAAAATTATTCAACAAATCAAGGAAAAACAAATGAACGTAAACTCTTTGGATTGGTTCACAAAATTCTTTAAATACGGGGTCCCACCTCATGGAGGTTTTTGCCTCGGGATTGAAAGGTTTGTAAAACAGCTACTAGACCTTAAAAATATTAGAGAAGGAGTATTATTCCCTCGAGCACCAGAAAGATTACTCCCATAATTTTATTACTAAATCAAGGTAAATTAGTTTATAGACATTAATACTAATTAAATATTTTGAGAAAGATATCCCTTGAATGAAAAAGATGTTGAAATCGGAATTATAGGGGGTACTGGAATCTATGATTCTGAAATAATTGAAGATACAAAAGTTATTAAGAAATATACACCCTTTGGTCGAACTTCCTCCCCAATTACTATAGGATATTATAAAGACAAAAAAGTAGCGTTTATTGCTCGTCATGGACATCAACACGAGATTCCACCACACAGAATCCCATTTAGGGCAAATATCTGGGCTTTTAAGGAACTCGGTGTGAAACGAATCATTTCACCATCTGCAGTAGGAAGTCTCAGAGAGAGGTATAAACCATCAGAATTTGTCATAATCGACCAATTTATTGATCGAACAAAATCGAGAAACGATACGTTTTATGATGGAGGACAAGTTTGTCATGTCTCTACAGCGGATCCATTCTGTCCAGAACTTAGAGAAATCTTGTTTAAAACATCTAAAGAGATAGGAATACCAACCCATAGAGACGGAACGTATGTTTGTATTCAGGGACCTCGATTCTCTACCAAGGCTGAGTCTAAGCTCTTTCGTTCTTGGGAAGTTGACGTGATAGGTATGACACTTTATCCAGAGGTTGTTCTTGCAAGAGAAGCAGAAATCTGTTTTGTAAATATTTCAATGATAACTGATTATGATGTTTGGGCTGAAAGACCTGTTTCAACTGAAGAGGTAATGAAAACGATGTCTTTGAATTCAGTCAATCTTAAGAAATTAATAAGGCATACTATCCCTAAAATACCTAAAAAAAGAGATTGTGTGTGTGCAAATGCATTAAACGAAGCGTATGTATAGGAATACAATGAATATAATGACATCCTTCTAAGATTGCCTATTTTCAATTATATTAAAAGTCGTAATGTGAATTTATTAAAATTAAGAATAATCAGTGTTTGAAGTATCACATCTTTAAGGTTAAATAAGATGACTCCAAAGCTAATAAGAAAGTTTCCGCTAAATAGAGAATTGGTTCTTCTGTTCATTATTAATACCATTATGTCATTAGGTATGAACCTTACTAATTCTCTAAGGCCTCTCTATATTCAGAGCTTGGGTGCTACAGTATTAGAGGTCTCCTTTGTGATATCAATTACAGGATTAGCAGGTACAATAATGCGACTTCCAAGCGGATTTATCTCGGATATATATGGGAGACGAAAGATAATAATATTAAGTATCCTCCTCGCAATTTCACCACCATTACTTTATACATTTAGTAGCAACTGGGAACAATTGATTATTTGGGGAATAGTATATTCCATAGCCTTTGCATTATTTATGCCTTCTAGAATGGCAATAGTTGCAGATTATACATCTACAGCGAACAGGATGAGAGTCTATAGTATTATGAATCTTGCTTTTCCGTTGGGAAGTATAATTGGTCCAACTATTGGAGGGTTTCTTGAAAATACGCATGGTTGGAACATGATCTTCTACGTTGCCACAGCACTCTATCTCTTCTGTTTAGTACCTAGTTTAGTATTGTCAAAACCGCCAAGAAACACGTTTGAAGATGATAAAAAATCATCTTCAAAAAGAGCAAAGATTGACCTAAAATTTCTTCGCCCTTTATTGTCCTTCTTTTTCCTCAACCTATTTACTGGTTTAGGAATGGGAACTGTAAGTCCCATAACACCCATTTACTTGATGGATAAATTTAATGTTTCAACAGCTGAAATTGGTTTATTCATTTCTGTTGGTTTTGGTGTGACAACAATTCTCACACAGATACCGGCGGGTATCTTAGCTGATAAGATTGGTAGGAAAAAGTTCATCGCAATTTGTTTCGCATTAATTCCACTTCTCTTCATTCTATGGACAGAAATCAATAATCTAATTCTACTTTTAATGGTTCAAATGGGAATTAATGCCCTTTGGAGTATGACCTGGCCGGCTTCAATATCTCTACTCATGGAACACTCCCCGAGAAACAGACGCGGACTTTCCTCTGGTTTAACTCAGACGGGAATTATGTTCGGATTTGCAATTGGACCCTACATAGGTGGTTATTTATGGGAAACAGTAGGAATGGCTTTTCCATATTACGCGTCAGCTCTTTTCCTAATATTATGCATCCCTACAATATCATTCATCAAAGAAAAAAGTGTAAAGTTGTAAGGTTATGTTGATAATTACTCTTGATTAATTTAACTATGTGGTATATGGTAACCGTTTACATTGCATGAAATGAAATTACGTTATCCATAACATTAGAATAGGGTTAGGCATAATAATTTGTTTTGATAGTATTTGTCCAAACATACTAAATCTTCATTTTTCTAATTCTGATAATTTTCAATATTATAAATAAAAATTAAAAATTATAATTTTGATCATTATTGCCCTAACTTTAAGTTTAGCACATATTTTCAGTTTATTTGTTATTAGAAATGTTATTGTTTGATAGAAAGTTGGTAGATTATCTTTAGATGAAAGAAAGTTGGTTTAAGGTAAGAATGAGTATTTCAAACTTATTTGTCTTTAAACGTCTAAAATATGGGTTCTCTAAAATGTTTAGCTGTTGGATTTAAATCTGTAAATGAGGAAGTGAACAGGACTCGTTTCAAGAACAAATAATAAGCCTGAGAATTTAGAGAGTGTTTCAGTATAAGAAATTCTTCAATGTACAAAGTATTCTTAAATCATTAAATCTTAAGGTTGAGGTTAATAAGAAGGGGGTAAGTGTAAAAGAGTTAAAGCTGAAGCATATGTTGGAAGGATCTGGAGTAAAATATCTTGAACATCCATTTATTTGGCAAAATACAGTGGAGTTCAGACTCTATCAAAAGAAGATAGCGGATATAGCTTCTGAAAGAAATACATTAATTATTCTTCCTACGGCTTTAGGTAAAACGGTTATTTCAGCGATTGTTTCAGCAAATATACTCTATAATTACAGAAATACGAAAGTCTTAGTTATGGCACCTACAAGACCTCTTGTTATGCAACATAAAAGCAGTTTTAATAAGTTTCTGAAGCTCAAGGATAAAGACACAATACTGTTAACAGGTAAGACTCCGCCAGACTATAGAATTGCTTTATGGAAAAATGATGCAAGAATTGTTTTTTCAACGCCTCAGGTTGTAAGAAATGATCTGTTAAAGAAAAGACTTACACTAGAGAACTATGGTTTACTTATCTTCGATGAATGTCATAGAGCGGTTAAAAAATACGCTTATACTGAAATAGCTAAGTTTTATGTATCTCAAGCTAAGTATCCGATTATCCTTGGAATGACAGCATCGCCTGGTTCAGAATTGAATACAGTTTTAGATATCTGTAGAAACCTGTTCATTGAACAAGTCGAGTATAGAAAGGAAGAAGATCCAGATGTTAAAGATTACATACAACCGATTTCTATCGAATGGAAGAGAGTTAATCTTCCAAGCGAATATTTGGAAATAAGAGTATTGATTAAAACAATGTTGACTAGGAGGTTGTACTGGCTATACAATCTTGGAATAATAAAAAATAAACCGAGATATGCCACTAGAAGGAATCTCATCGAAGCTGGAAACGATTTAAGGGTTATGCTTGAGGAAAGTGCTGAGAATGAAAAGGGACAAATCTTCATGGCAATAATAAATCAATCTCTAGCTTTAACATTATTCCACATGTTAGAACTTCTAGAAACACAGGGATTATGGACTCTAAAAATCTTCTTAAATAAGGTTAAACAAAGAAAAAGTGAGAAACGAAGCTATGCTATTCTCGTTAACGAACCGGAATATAAAAAAGTTAGAAGCTATATCGACGCATTTTCAATCGAACATCCTAAACTAGGAATATTAAAGCAAATTGTAGGCAATCAAATAAGAACAAAACCTTCATCGAGAATGATCGTCTTTACACAGTACAGAGATACAACAAATCACTTAGTTTTAATGTTGAACACGATTAACAGTGTAAAAGCTGAAAGATTTGTAGGGCAAGCATCTAAGATTAGTGATAAAGGGTTGACGCAGAAAGAACAAACAGCGAGAATAAAAAGGTTAGAGGACGGTTCTATCAATGTTTTAGTAGCTACATCTATAGCGGAGGAAGGATTAGACATTCCTTCAGTTGACCACGTAATATTTTATGAACCGATACCAAGCGAGATAAGGTATATTCAACGACGTGGAAGGACTGGAAGAAAGAATCCAGGTAAAGTGACAATTCTAGCTACAAATGATAGTTTAGATATGATTTACCTTTATGCAAGTAGAAGAAAAACAGAAAAGATGAAGAGAATAGCCGAGAAGTTGAACACTAAACTTCAACCGATAATGAGGACATCTACCAAACCGATTCCAAACCCATTGACATTGCAGGAACTAGAAATCATCGAGAAGGAAGTAAAGAACGGTAAAGTTGAAGCGAAAAAAAAAATAACTGAAATAAAAACATTGAGAGAGATTAACAGAAAAGTTGAGAGAACTGCAAGAAAATTATACTTGAAATTACTTAAAGAAGGTAGTTCAGGAGTTGGGATCGAACGACTTACTAATGAGATGGAACTTGAAGGAGTAACACCCCCAATTTTGAAAAATGTAATTGAAAAGCTGATGAAAGAAGGGGTAATAGCTGAATTAAAACCTAGAAGGTACGTTACAACAGCCTCATTGAAAGCTACAGGTAAAACATATGTTGTTATAATTGAAAAAATATATCCTAACTCAGCGCTCGTAATAGTAGACGATAAATGGAAAGCGATATTAGTACCTGCTAATTACAATGGGCCGAGGAGTCTCATAAAAAAGAATTCAAAGTTTAGGGCTTTAGCTCAACTTTACAAACTAGAAGAAGTATTAAACATAAGAGTTAAAGAAGTCATAGAAATACTGTAACTACGAATAGTTAAATCTGCTTCTTCAAGGAAGTTGTTAAGCCAAGCTTACTGTTTGAATTAAGAGGATTCAATAATTTCAAGAAACGTAATAAGTTGTTTTGAACTTTTGGTTCCAACTTCAATTTCTTGTCATGTTTAACAAATTTAGGAAACTTAAATAATAATTTGAAATCTTTAGAGAATGATCTATATACAAATTATAGGTCATTCATTTCGTTGGATGCCTGTAAAAAGTAAAGTTAATCGCAGAGGTTTCAAAAAATTTTGTATTAAATGTAAACATATGTTTTGCAAAAATATAGAATGGTCCAACCCATGCCTTATAGTATCAACTATTTGTTCCTAATATTATCTCGCCAATTTGTTAAATCCAAATAGAAATTAATTACATTTTGAGGAAAGCTATGATATTGAAAAGAAGAAATCTTTTTGCCTTATTATTTTATAAAGAAGTTCAAAGTATGTTTTTTTATAACTTGTATTTGGTTTCTAGTTCATTACTAATTATCAATTTTTTACGTCTATACCTTTAAAAAAGATCTATCTCAAAAACTTACGCGACGGTGTACTGTTCGATATGAAACGTTTTAAATAAGTTATGTATAAACCACTTAGAGTATTAATTGATAAAGCCTGGAAGAGGTGAATCTACTAATGTCAGAAGAAGAAAATGTGATCTATATTGGAAGAAAACCCGTGATGAGTTATGTTTTAGCCGTGATAACTTACTTTAATATGCCTAATGCTAAAGAAGTTGTATTGAAGGCAAGAGGAAGATCTATTACAACAGTAGTGGATGTCGTAGAGATAACGCGACGAAGATTCATGGACAAAGCAAAAATTAGTAATATAGAGATAGGAACAGAAGAATTAACAGATGAAGGCGGAAGAACTAGAGCTGTATCAACCATAGAGATTACACTTGCATTAGAAGAATAAAATCTGCTTGTAGAGGTGAAAGAGGGTGATTTTACCTACGTGTACTTTATTACCATTTTTTTAAAAAAAAGTATTAGAGCAGTTTCAAATTTCCACTTATTTTATCAACAATACTAGTTTTTGTCGGTCCTATACCTAATGCAGTAGGTGTGTTTGGAGCTAATTGGGTTAAGCCTCTATCTATGATAAGTGCATATGGAAGGTTTAATCGTTTTACTTTCGCTTCCAAGTTTAAGAGGTCATCAAGAGAGAGAACCTTTACAATTACTTTTTTAGCGCCGTTTATTCTCCATTCCTTCCACTGCTTTAAATTATGTTTCTTCGAAGCTTCAGAAGCTTCCAAACAAGCATGACACGCTTGGCTTACTAATTTACCAACACTCATATGGAGATCTTTTCGGATAACTATTATTTGTTTAGTTGTGAAGGTTGTATTCATTCTTCTCCATTCCTAAATTATTTTTTTCCTTTTTTCAAAAAATAAAATTTAAGCAATATTGATTAAACTTAATAGATTATATTTATTTGTTAGAAAAGCTTATTAACTTTGAATAATAGGCAATTATGAACTTGCTATAAACAATAAAAAAGGAGAAAATGTAAAGTTGCTTACATGTATCTGGTGTGGCCGCATTATTACACCACGAGAAAAAGCCGTCAAATTTCCGTGTCCAACATGTGGTGAATTTACTATCTGGCGATGTGAAAAATGTAGACTTTTTGGAAGACCATATAAATGTCCAAAATGTGGTTTTACTGGACCCTAAAGACGTTTAGGAAACATATCACTTCCATTTGAAAGATAGATAGAACTATAATTAGTAAATTTCCAGATTTGAACTGGTTTGGAGGTAAAGTGAAGAAAATGGATGCTATTTATCTAGATGTTTCTTCGAGGCAGAAGTAACATAAATAAGAGAAAAGTGAAATCTTAGTTTAGTACATGTCAGGACATAAGTATAATGTAGCCTCTTTGAATTTCCTAAAGAGATTATGAATAGATTAATGAATATTACTTCAGGTTTTCATTCTTTTGGATCTTACAAAATTAAAAATTGTGAAGACATATTGAATTAAAAATGAAGAATTGAAATGAAAAGACTATAAAGGTATATTTGAAAGCTTAAATATGACAAGTTGGCTACAATTTTTTATAAGATCATATAATCATGAGATGATTCGCCCATCTTTCAAAAAAATAGGAGACTAGTTTATGCCAAAGGAAATTCGATTAAAAGTCATTGAAGCAAAACAGCGAGACGCTGGTCGCGGTAAAGCCCGAATAGATGAAGAAACAATGCATAGTTTAGGGATAATGGTAGGAGATATAATTGCAATTAAAGGTAAAAAAACAACAGCAGCTATAGCTTGGCCTGCCTATCAAGAGGATCAAGGAAAGAATCTTATCCGAATCGACGGCTTGTTAAGAAAAAATGCAGAAGTTACACTTAATGAGTTTGTTCTTGTAAAAAAGAGTGAAGTAAAAGAAGCTCAAAATGTGATATTAGCTCCAGTTGATATGCGTTTGAATGTTGATCCAGACTTTGTAAATTTCGTTAAGAGTAGATTAATTGAAACACCCATAGTTGAAAGAAATTCAGTATTCGTAGTAATACTGGGAAGCGCGATCCCTTTCACAATAGTTAAAACAAGACCGCATGGTATTGTTAAAGTTACAAACGCAACTAACATACAGGTTCTAAGCGAACCTTCAAGTAAAAAGAAGAGAATTCCCAGAGTAACCTATGAAGACATAGGTGGACTCCATGAAGAGATTAGAAAAACAAGAGAAATAATTGAGCTTCCTCTGAGACACCCTGAACTGTTCCAACGCTTAGGAATCGAGCCTCCCAAAGGAGTATTACTTCATGGTCCACCAGGCTGCGGAAAGACACTGCTCGCTAGAGCGGTTGCAACTGAATCGGAGGTTAACTTCTTCTCTATCAATGGACCAGAAATCATGAGTAAGTTCTACGGTGAATCTGAGAAAAGACTGAGAGGGATATTTGAGAAAGCCCAGAAAAGCTCTCCAAGCATTATATTCATAGATGAACTTGATGCAATTGCCCCAAAACGTGAAGATGTTACAGGAGAGGTGGAAAGAAGAGTTGTAGCACAACTCCTCGCACTAATGGATGGGCTCGAAGCTAGAGGAAACGTGATCGTAATAGGAGCTTCAAATCGAGTAAATGCAATAGATCCAGCTCTTAGAAGACCGGGAAGGTTTGACAGGGAAATAGAGATAGGCGTTCCTGATAAGAAGGGACGTTTTGAAATCCTTCAAATTCACTCAAGAGGTATGCCGCTCTCTAAAGATGTTGATTTAAAAAGATTGAGTGAAATAACGCATGGTTATTCAGGTGCAGATATATCAGCGCTATGCCGTGAAGCAGCAATGAAAGCACTACGCCGTTATCTTCCAAAAATAAATTTAGAGGAAGAACACATACCGCCAACAATCTTAGAGGAGATGGAAGTTAACTATAACGACTTTACAACAGCTTACAGAGAAATTACACCAACTGCAATGAGAGAAGTATACGTCGAGATTCCGACTGTTCATTGGGAAGATGTGGGTGGTTTAGACGAAATAAAACAAGCTTTAAAGGAAGCTGTTGAATGGCCAATAAAGAAACCGGAAGAATTCACAGCGATGGGTATTGAACCACCTAAAGGCATCCTACTCTACGGTCCACCAGGCTGCGGAAAGACACTGCTCGCTAGAGCTATTGCAACAGAAAGTGAAGCAAATTTCATTAGCATTAAAGGCCCTGAAATTTTAAGCAAATGGGTTGGTGAATCAGAAAAAGCAATTAGAGAAATTTTCAGGAAGGCAAGAATGGCATCACCAGCGATAATATTCCTTGATGAAGTAGACTCAATAGTTCCAAGACGCGGTGCAGGTTATTCTAATGGAGGAGTCACACAAAGAATGGTCAGCCAACTTTTAACAGAAATGGATGGATTACTAGCTTTACAAACCGTAGTAGTCATAGCAGCCACTAACAGACCGGACATATTAGACCCAGCACTTATAAGACCAGGAAGATTTGATAGATTAATTTATGTCCCAGCCCCAAACAGTGAAAGTAGACTTGAAATCCTAAAAATATACACAAAAACAATGCCATTAGATAAAGAGATAGATTTTACATATATACAAAAAAACACAAAAGGGTACTCAGGTGCAGATCTAAAAGCTGTATGCAGAGAAGCTTCCATGAATGCCATGCGAAAACAAAAAAAAAATCGTGTCCATGGATGACTTTAAAAAAGCATTAAAAATTGTAATGCCAACTATATCGAAAGATGTAGAAACTTGGTACAGAAGCACTGTTCAACAATTTAAAAAACCGGTTAAAACAGCCACGCCGATAGCATAAGAACTGGTGAAAGAAATGTCTAAGATTTGGTATACTCAACCACTTCATACAACAATAGTTGAATTCCTTCAAAAAAAACGAGGCGCTACAATAGATGTTGACCTATATAATGCTTTAAAAAAGAAAAATAAAGATTTAAGTTTTAGACAATTCAACAAGACATTAATGAAGTTAGACATCGAAGGTATCATTCATGTTGCTAGTTTAACGAAGAATAAGAGACATATAGAACTTTTAAAAACTTAACTTTTACATCGAAATAAATCATAATTTTTTAAAAAAAAGATCGGTGAACGCTTGTGGGTGTTCGAATTGGTGGTCTAATTCCAAAGAAAGAAATAAGTTTTCAAGATCTATCCGGGAGAATCGTAGGCATAGACGGTTATAATGTATCATATCAATTTCTAGCTAGAATAAGGAATAAGAGAACGGGAAAACTTCTTCAAGACAATAAAGGAAGAATAACTTCGCATCTCACTGGAATATTATACCGTGTAAGCCGTTTTGTAGAGTTGGGGATAAAACCAGTATTTATTTGGGATGGAAAACCTCCGAAACTAAAAAGAAAGACTATCATGAAACGAAAAATTACTAGAGAGAAAGCTAAGAAAAAATGGATAAAAGCTTTAGAGCTGGGAGAAGACCCGATGACTTACGCTCAAAGTTCATCAAAACTGACATTAAAAATGGTAGAAGAGACTATTCAACTCTTAGGTTATATGGGGATACCTTCAGTTAAAGCTCCAAGTGAAGGTGAAGCACAATTAGCTAAAATGGCTATAGAAGGAGATATCTGGGCGAGTTCATCTCAAGATTGGGATAGTCTTTTATTTAATTCACCTCGATTAATAAGAAATCTTTCAATTACGGGTAAAAGAAAACTGCCTAAAAAACAGGTTTATATTAATATCAAACCGGAGATTGTTGAACTAACAAAAGTACTTCAAAATTTAGGAATAACAAGAGAACAATTGGTAACAATTGGAATTCTTATAGGTACAGATTATAATATTGGTGTGAAAGGTATAGGACCGAAGAAGGCTCTTCGGTTGATAAAGAAATATAAAACTAATAAACGTATATTGGAAAATGTGAAATGGGAAGAAGATGTAGAATTTGAAGAAGTCTTTAATTTTTTTCTTAACCCACCAGTTATAAGTGAATATGAGATAAAATGGAAAGAACCTAATTCTGAAAAGTTAATGGAATTTATGGTGGAAGAACATAGTTTTTCTGAAAAAAGAGTAGAAAAGGTCATAAATATTTTAGAAAAGAGGGGGTCTGTCATAAAAACAAAAAAAACATTAGAAGATTTTTTTAAATTAACACCTTAACAAAGTCCAATGACAAATACATATAAGAAAAAAATAAAAAAGAAGAAACCTAAATTGAAAACTCTTTTAAAATCTAAACAATAGTTTTTTTTGCGGTGTCTTAGTAAGAATAGAGAACCCTCTGTAAGAAGAATGAACGTAAAATATGAAGAAGCGAGCTATTATAAGAACTGGATTGGCTTTTTTAAATAGATAATTTAATGTAAATTAGTAGAGGTTTTGATTAGTACTTCAATTTTAACCTTACTTCCTTCCTTAAGGTTAAATCTCTTTCTAAGATGAACAGGTGCAATTACCTCAAGAACGGATTCATCATAATGAGTGCGTTTTATTAGTATAACTGCTCCGTTAACAACATTATTTATTATTGCTGGAAAACATCTAACTTTACCGAAGAATCGTTTATCTACCATAAACCCTTCAATAGTAAGTGAGGGATACATTTCCAATTCTTGCTTTTTTCTAAGTTCAGATGGAGAAAGTTTTAAATTCAATGTTCCAGGGTAAGGATTGAAACCTAGTTTTCTCCTTATTTGAAGAGTGTAACCTTTCTGACCTAGGTAATAACTACCTTCGCCAAATCCAGAAAATAAGGTTCCCTCAAGAATAATTTGACTTGGAATTCCTTCTAAAAAGTTTTTAAGTCCAATGTAAATCCTGCCTAACTCTTCTAACCCTTTCTTCGTTATGCTGACCTCAACTCCTCTAAAAGAAGCTTGTTTCAAAATGAACCCATTTTTCTCAAGTTCACTTAGGTGACGAGATGCGGTCTGTTGAGAAGCTTCTAATAATTCAGCTAATCTTACTGTTGAAAGTTTAATATCTTTTTTATAAGCTTCAAATTCTGCAAGTTTATATAAAGTATACCAGAGTATTGGTTTTATCATATTTTTTCCTCGGATTTTCACGATTATACATAGATTATATCTATTTAATAAGAACTAGATTTCCAACCATTTTTTCCGGTCAATGGAACAAACGCGACGCTGCCTAAGTTTTCAGTGACTGTACTTCCATCATAATTCTTCTTTATCTTTATTAAACTCTGAAAGAAGTAATGGTCTCCAACAGGAATTAAGAGCATCCCTCCTGGCTTCAATTGTTCAATTAAAACGGTGGGAGCCTTTGGTGCTGCTGCTGTTACAATAATTCTATCATATGGAGCTTCTTCGGCATAACCTATAGATCCATCTTGTTGGATAACGGTTACTTTTTTGTTGTAATTTGTCTTTTCTATATTCTTCTTTGCAAATGAAAAAAGTTCTGGAATAATCTCAAGGGTATATACATGACCTAGATTTTTGTCGTTCGTCTGACAAATTATTTCTGCCGTTATAGCTGCATTATACCCACTTCCAGTTCCTATTTCTAAAATTTTATTACCATTTTTAAAATCTGAAACTTCAGCCATAATGGCAACCATGTGAGGTGCAGATATTGTCTGTTTAAATCCTATAGATAATGGTATATCGATGTAAGCCTTCTCTTTTAAGTTAACGGGGAGAAATTTTTCCCGTGGAACTATTCTAAAAGATCTGATGATCTTAGATGAAGAAAGATATCCTTTAGAGATTAGGGTTTTTACTAGATCTTCTCTCCGTTTTTTGAAGGACATTATTTGCGGTACCTACTAAGACTTAAGTTTTAGTAATAAATGAGTAAACCCTAGATTAATATTGCGTGGATTCGTATATGAGGATTGTTGAAATACTAGAAGCTAGTGGTCATAGAAATATAGTCGCAGAAAATAAAGCAACTTTTGAGATAACGAAAGAGACGCACCTATCTAAAAAGGGGGATTGTATAGTTGGTATTCGAGCGTCTAAAGGTGCTTGTGAATTAAGTGAGGAGTTTAAACGCCTTGCAAAGAGAGAAAATGCTAGGATTACCGTAATTTTTCAAGTGGGAAAGAATAGAGAGGTGGCGGTAGGAAGAGGAAGTTCGCAATTAACATTTAAACATCCTACTGATCTCGTTGCGAGGAGGAGTACTTACACGTGTGGAAGAACATTAATGATAAAGACGGATAAAGCAGCCGCAGATTTATCTAGGCATATAATCGAAAAACTTAAAAATGAAAATCAGAAAATGAAAATAATCCTCATCGTTGATATCTAATGGATGACAGCATCTACCGCAACTTGCCATTCGTGAGGAGCTATCGCTTTAATCAAACGAATATCAGAATAATTTTTAATATTTCGACCAGTTTTTGAAACAGCTTTACTTAATTTCTTCATAACATTTTCTAAAATATTTGGTTCGGCTTCAAAACTATAATAATGAAGAGTTCCTCCTGTGATTTTTAAAGCTTTACAAGCTACATCGATGTATTTTATCGATTGTTCAGGTAGGTTCATTATGACTCTATCAGCGATTCCGACGTAATTTCCTTCGATAATTTTTCTAGCATCTCCATAGAGGGGAAAAATTTGTTCATGAAGTCTATTTGCAATTATATTCTTTTTCAAATAGTTAAAAGCATCTATGTTAATATCGATGGCAAAGATTCTAACATTACTACATTTTTTTCCTATTAATATTGAAAATGGGCCTACTCCAGCAAACATATCAATAACGGTTTCTTCTTTTCTCACTTGTTGAGAAATTCGCCAACGTTCTTGTGAAAGTCGGGGGCTAAAGTATACTTTCGTTGGATCCAAATGAAAAATACAACCGTGTTCTCGATATTCAGTCTCGGTTACATCAATGCCAGCAATGATTTTGAATTTTCTTAAACGAAATTTTCCACTTATTGCACCTTTCTTAACTAAAACAGTGTTTATATTTTTATGAAGTTTTATTATAGTTTTACCTACTAAAACTTCGTAATTCTTCAACTGAGGCGGAATCTGAATAATAGCTACTCGTCCGATAACATCCATCGAATGAGGTAGATACATATGTAATGGATGAGGAATCTTTCCCTGTAAAGCTTCTTGTATTGATTTTGGTCTATTTCTCTTTTCTTGGAAGTTTTCATTGGTTAATTCTATTCCATCAGCAAATTTTAATAGGGAAACTATTTCCTTCATGGAAAATTTTTTAATCAATGGTATGAAAACGTGATTTTCAGTACTACTAATTTTTAAATTTTTGTCGATGATTTGCATCTCATTTGAGAGTTGTATAATCATCTGTCCAAGAATGCTTGGAATTTTAATGCAAGGCGTTTTTATCATGTCAGTATCCTACTATTTAATGCTCTTTAGCATTTAAATAAACTTAAAAGGATAACAAAAAAAGAAAGAGTTATTAGAAAAAGTATTAGGTAAAGTATATAGGCGGGTCTTGGGCCCGTAAGACAAAACAAATAGTTTGTCCGGGATGCTAAGCTAGGGCGCGCTGATTTACCGCTACCAGAGCGTAGAAAGGCCAGGCCATAAGGATGGCAGTGATAATGTGG
>PVMS01125617.1_pt1 | contig 21737 bp, 19 predicted proteins | sample 1853461 | NCBI WGS metagenome assembly PVMS01 (sample SAMN08582032, study PRJNA380276) | Marine sediment metagenome, whole genome shotgun sequencing project. | isolation source: ocean sediment barecode stripped | collected 2017 | reverse complement strand
CGGGCGTGCGCGCCGGCGCCTGGGCCAACAACGTCACGGCCGTGCTCAAGATCGGCGCGCTGGTGGCCTTCGCGCTGCTCGGACCGCTGCTCGGCAGCGGCGACATCGCGAACCTGACGCCGATCGTCGGCGAGGTGGACGGCCTGAGGCTCTCGGCCTTCGGGCTGGCGCTCTCGCCGGTCCTCTTCAGCTACCTGGGCTGGAACTCGTCGGTCTACGTCGCCAGCGAGATCCGCGAGCCCGGTCGCAACGTGCCGCGCTCGCTCTTCCTCGGGGTGGGAATCTGCACCGGCCTCTACCTGCTGGTGAATGCGGTCTATCTCTACGCCGTGCCGGTGGCGGAGCTGCAAGGCGTCGCCAATGCGGGAGAAAGCGCCGCGCGGGCGCTCTTCGGAGGGATGGGCGGTCGCCTGGTCGCGTTCTTCGTGCTGGCCTCGATCCTGGGGACGCTGAGCGCGACGGTGCTGGTCGGCCCGCGGATCGCCTACGCCATGGCCCTCGACGGACTCTTCTTCCGCGGCGTCGAGCAGACCCACGCCCGCTTCCACACGCCCTCGATCGCGATCTTCGTCCAGGCCGTGACAGCCACGGTGATCCTGCTGTCCCTCGAGACCTTCGCGCGGGCCCTGGACGCCACCACCTTTGCCATCCTGCTGGCCACCATGGCCGACGTAGCGGCCCTCTACCGGCTGCGCGGCGCCCAGCCCGACCGCCCGCGGCCCTACCGGGCCTGGGGCTACCCGTGGATCCCCGCCCTCTACCTGGTCGCCAACGCGGCCGTGGCGGCCATCCTGCTGGTCGAGCGGCCGACGGAGTGCGCCGTCGGGCTGGTCCTGCTGGCCCTGGGGCTGCCGTTCTACGAGATCTTCCGGCGGCGTCTGGCGGCCTGAGCGGGCCCCGCATCCCGGGGCTGCGAAGACCCGATTTCTCCAATAACTTTAGGGCATTAGAGGGGGTCCCCGAGCATGTCCGGCCCGATCCGACATGACTTCAACAAGCTCAACCGCCTGCCGCCGTACGTGCTGGCCGAGGTGATCGAGCTGATGAAGACCGCGCGGCGGGCGGGCGAGGACATCGTCGACCTCGGCATGGGCAACCCGGACCTGCCGACACCGCCCCACGTAGTCGAGAAGATCTGCGAGGCGGCGCGCGACCCGCGCAACCACCGCTACTCGGCATCCCGGGGCATCCCCAATCTGCGGGCGGCCATCACCGAGTGGTATCAGCGGCGCCACGCGGTGGACTTGGACCCCGAGCACGAGGCGATCGCCGTGATCGGCGCGAAGGAGGGCCTCTCCCACTTCGTGCTGATGACCATCGGACCGGGCGATGTGGTGCTGTGTCCCGACCCGGCGTATCCGATCCACCAGTACTCGGTGATCATCGCGGGTGGCGACTTGCGCAACGTGCCGCTCACCCCGGACACGGATCTCATCGCGAGTCTCGAGCAGGCGATCTCGCGCACCTGGCCCAAGCCGAAGATGCTGATTCTTTCCTTTCCCCACAACCCGACCACCACAGTGGTCGACCGGAGCTTCTTCGAGCGCGTGATCGCTTTCGCGAAGGAGCACGATCTGATGGTGCTGCACGACTTCGCCTACGCGGAGGTGTGCTTCGATGGCTACAAGCCGCCCAGCATCCTGGAGGTGCCCGGCGCCAAGGACGTCGCCATCGAATTCGTCTCGCTCTCGAAGAGCCACTCGATGGCGGGCTGGCGCGTCGGCTTCGCCTGCGGCAACCGCGACATGATCCACGCCCTGGGGCGCATCAAGAGCTACCTGGACTACGGCATGCCCCAGGCGATCCAGATCGGCGCGATCGTCGCCCTCCGCGGGCCCCAGGACGCGGTCCGGCAGAACGTGGAGGAGTACCGCCTGCGGCGCGACGTCCTCTGCGAGGGGCTCTCCAAGCCGGGTGACGGCTGTTGGAAGATCGAGAAGCCCCTCGGCACGATGTTCGTCTGGGCGCGGATCCCCGAGGCGTTCCAGGAGATGGGCTCCCTCGAGTTCTCGAAGCGACTGCTCACGGAGGCGAACGTGGCGGTCTCCGCCGGCGTCGGCTTCGGGGTGACCGGCGAGGGCTACGTGCGCTTTGCGTTGATCGAGAACCGCCATCGCATCCGCCAGGCGGTGCGCAACATCCGCCGCTTCCTGCGCGAGCACGGATCGGGCGAATGAGCGCGGCAGGCGACAAGCGGCCGGTTGGCGTCGGCCTGATCGGCCTCGGCACCATCGGCACCGGCGTGGTGAAGGTGCTCCAGCGCAACGCCGACGTGATCGAGCAGCGCCTCGGGGCCCCGCTGCGCCTGGTCCGGGTGGCGGATCTCGATCTCGAGACCGACCGCGGCGTCGATCTCTCGGGAGTCCGCTTCGACTCGGACAGCGACGGGCTGCTCGCCGATCCCGAGGTCGACATCGTCGTCGAGCTGATCGGTGGTTACGACGTCGCCCGCCGCTTGATCCTGCAGGCCATCGAGAACCGGAAACACGTGGTCACGGCCAACAAGGCGCTGCTGGCGCTCCACGGCGGCGAGATCTTCGGCAAGGCCGCGGCCCAGGGCGTCGACGTGGCCTTTGAGGCCAGCGTGGGCGGCGGCATCCCAATCCTGCGCTCGGTGCGCGAGGGGCTGGCGGCCAATCACATCGAGGCCCTCTACGGGATCCTGAACGGCACCACCAACTACATGCTGACCCAGATGGAGTCGACCGGCGAGGACTTCGACGTGGTGCTGAAGCGCGCCCAGGAGCTGGGCTACGCCGAGGCGGACCCCACCATCGACGTGGAAGGAATCGACGCCGCCCACAAGCTGGCGCTGCTGGCCGGCATGGCGTTCGGCGCCCAGCTGACCCACGAGCAGGTGCCGACCGAAGGCATCGTGGGCCTCGAGCCCGTCGACTTCGAGGCGGCCGAGGAGTTCGGCTACCGCATCAAGCTGCTGGGCATCGCCAAGTCCCACCGCGAGGGCGGAAACGAGCGCATCGAGGTGCGGGTGCACCCGACCCTGATCTCGCGATCGAGCCTGCTGGCGAGCGTCGACGGCGCCATGAATGCCGTCGCCGTGCTCGGCGACGCGGTGGGCGAGACGCTCTTCTACGGTCCGGGCGCTGGCGCGCTGCCGACCGCCAGCGCCGTGGTGGCCGACCTGATGGAGATCGCCCGGGAGATCCGGCGCGGCAGCTCGGGCCGGGTCGCGCCGCTCTCCTACCTGCCCGAGGTGCTCGAGTCGAAGGAGTTCGTTCCCCTGGGCGAGCTCGTTGGGCGCTTCTTCCTGCACTTCACGGCCGTCGACCGGGCGGGCGTGCTCGGCCACGTCGCCGGCGAGCTCGGCGAGCACGGGATCGGCATCGAATCCGTGATCCAGAAGGGCAGGGCGGCGTCTTCCGAGTCCGTCCCGATCATCGTGCTGACCCACCCGGCGCCCGAGTCCGCGGTGCGCGCGGCGCTGGCGAGGATCGATGAGTTGCCCGACTTGACTGCACCCACCCGCGTGCTCCGCATCGAAGAGGGACTGTGAGATGAGCGAAAAGCCGCAGTATCGCGCCTGGTTCCGCAGCATCGTGGATCATCAGGAGACGTACCCGCTCGACGAGATCGTCTACACCTCTCGCGACGGCCACCTGCTCGAGGTCCACCACGATCTCGCCGAGCTGAAGAAGACCTCGGCCAGCAAGTGGAAGGAGCTCTTCCGGAGCCGCACCCTCGGCCCGACCTGGCCCTACGGCTCCGGTGTCTGGGGCAAGAAGGAGTGGGTGCTGCCGGATGTCCACCCAGACAACGTCGTCTCCATGTTCGAGGGCCATACCAACCTCTTCTGGGCCGAACGCTACGGCAAGCAGCTCGGGCTCGACGAGCTCTGGATCAAGCAGTGCGGCAACACCCACACCGGGTCCTTCAAGGACCTGGGGATGACCGTGCTCGTCTCGATGGTCAACGAGATGATCGCGCGCGGGAAGGACGTGCCCGCGGTGGCGTGCGCCTCGACCGGCGACACCTCGGCCGCGCTCTCCGCCTACGCCGCCTCGGCCGGCATCCCCGCCATTGTGTTTCTGCCCCGAGGCAAGGTCTCGGTGGCCCAGCTGATCCAGCCGGTGGCCAACGGCGCCATCGTCTTCGCCCTCGACACCGACTTCGACGGCTGCATGGAAATCGTCAAGGAGGTCTCGGCCAACGACGGGATCTACCTGGCCAACTCGATGAACAGCCTGCGTATCGAGGGGCAGAAGACCGTCGGCATCGAGATCATCGAGGAGTTCGACTGGGAGGTGCCGGACTGGATCGTGATCCCCGGCGGCAACCTCGGGAACGTCTCGGCGCTGGCCAAGGGCATCGACATGCTGCTCGAGCTCGGGCTGGTCGACCGCAAGCCGCGCATCGTCTGTGCCCAGGCCGAGTCCGCGAACCCGCTCTATCTCTCCTACCAACGGGGGTTCGAGGTCTTCGAGCCCATCGCAGCGCGACCGACCCTCGCCAGCGCGATCCAGATCGGAAACCCCGTCTCCATCCAGAAGGCGATCGACGCGCTGGAACGCTACGACGGCATCGTGGAGCAGGCGAGCGAGGCCGAGCTGGCCGATTCCTGCGCCCGGGCCGACCGTACCGGGCTCTTCAACTGCCCGCACACCGGAGTGGCCCTGGCCGCCATGGAGAAGCTGGTGAAGCGCGGCGAGATCAAGAGAAGCGACCGGGTGGTCGTGATCTCGACCGCCCATGGCCTGAAGTTCGTCGACTTCAAGGTGAAGTACCACAAAATGCAGCTCGAGGGCATCGAGGCGGCGCAGGCGAATCCGCCGATCGAGCTGCCGGCGAGCTACCCCGTCGTGCGCGACGAGATGCTGCGGCAGATCGACGAACGCTTCGCTCGCAGCGGCCGTTGAAGCGCCTTCGGGACGTCGATTGGGAAGGCTGGGAGCCGGAGATCCGGGCCACCCTCCTGTTCGTCGTGCGCGACGGCGAGATCCTGCTGATCCGCAAGAAGCGCGGCATCGGCGCCGGTAAGGTCAACGGTCCGGGTGGCAAGATCGATCCGGGCGAGACGCCCCGAGCCTGCGCCGTTCGCGAGACGGAGGAGGAGCTGTGCGTGACGCCGACGGGCGTCCGCAAGCTCGGCGAGCTGCGTTTCCAGTTCACCGACGGCCTCTCGATCCTGGGCCACGTCTTCGTCGCCAGCGGCTGCGAGGGCCAGGCCGCGGAGACGCCGGAGGCCGTACCGCTTTGGACCCCGCTCGATGCCATCCCCTACGACGAGATGTGGGAGGACGACCGCTACTGGCTGCCCTGGCTGCTGGAGGGGCGCAGCTTCTCGGGTCGCATGATCTTCGACGGCGACGTGCTGCTCGACCACGCCTTCGAGTGCGCCAGCGCGTAGCTGGCTAGACTCCGGCCATGTTCACCGGCATCGTGGAGGCCGTCGGGCGGGTCGTCGCGCTCGAGCCCGGCCCCGAGCTCACGCGCCTTACGCTGGAGGCGCCCGAGGTCACCGAGGGCGTGAAGCTCGGCGATTCGATTGCGGTGAACGGCTGCTGTCTGACGGTCGTCGCCTTCGATGCGCGCACCCTGGCCTTCGATGCGATCCAGGAGACCCTCGACAAGACCTCGATCGGGCTGCTCGAAGTAGGCTCCCGCGCCAACCTCGAGCGGGCCATGCCGGCGGGCGGGCGGCTCGACGGTCACATCGTCCAGGGTCACGTAGACGGCACCGGTACCGTGGAGGAGCTCGAGCGCAAGGGAGACGATGTGCGGCTGTTCCTCGCCTGCGGGCCCGAGGTATCGGAATACCTCGTGCCCAAGGGCTCCGTCGCCATCGACGGGGTCTCACTCACCGTCGTGGGCGCGCGGGAGGACGGCTTCGACGTCGCGCTGATCCCCCACACCCTCGAAGTGACGACGCTCGGAAAGCTCGAGAGGGGGGATCGGGTGAACCTCGAGGCGGACGTCCTGGGCAAGTATGTGAAGAAGTACCTGGATCGGATCCACGGCTAGACCGTGGCCCGAGTGGTGTTGCCCATGGTTCTGCTCGGCCTTTTCGGCGCCGCCACGGCGGCTGCGGCACCGCCCGCGCCGGACGATCGAATGGACACACCGGACGCTGGCGAGCTGGCGCGTCGGGCGGACGCCGCCTTGCGCGGCGAGACCACGACCCGGGCGGTTCGCATGACGGTGGTCGCCTCGCGGGTCGGGGCTCCGAGGGTGGTGGCCTTCCACTCCTGGGAAGATCGGCGCCACGGCCGCGCCTTCATCCGCGTCCTGAGTCCCGCCAAGAGCGAGGGCACCACGTACCTGCGGCTGCCGCCCAACGTGTGGAGTTACGCGCCGCGCACCGAGCGCACCCGCCTCGTCGCTCCCGAGGCGCTGCTCTCACCCTGGCTCGGGAGCGACTTCACCCTCGACGACTGGCTCGCCGCTTCGAGCGACGTCGAGGACTACGAGCAGACGCTGCTGCGCACGGAGGAGGACGCCGATGGCCGCGAGGGCGTCCGGGCCTACGTGCTGGAGCACCGGCCCCGGACGGACGCGGCCGTGACCTGGGGTCGGATCGAGGCGTGGATCGAGGTCGAGAGTGGGCTGCCGCTGCGCCGGGACTACTTCGATCGGGAGGGAAGCCGCGTCCGCACGCTGCGCTTCCACGATTTCGCCGAGCAGGATGGTCGTCGGTTCCCGCAGCGCTGGGTGATGTCGTCCGCCGGCGCGCCGGGCCGGGAGACCCGGATCGAGTTCGAGAGCATCGTCTTCGACGCCGAGATCGATGAAGCGATCTTCAACACCCGCAACCTGAAGCCGCCCGCCGCAGAGTGATGCGCGGGTGGGCCTGTCCGGGGGCTACAATCCCCCGGAAGCCGGAGGATCCCCCATGAGCCGTATTCTCGACGTCGCCAGCTCGCTCGGGGCCACCCTGGCCCGCCTCGGGAGCGGCGCCCGCGTGGCCGGACCCGACCGCCGGCCCGCGCAGCCCCTCGAGATCTTCGAGTTCGAGGCCTGTCCGTACTGCCGCAAGGCCCGGGAAGCGCTGACGCTGCTCGATCTGGACGCCGTCGTCCGGACCTGTCCCAAGGGCGGTCCCCGCTTTCGCGAGGAGGTGAAGCGGCGCGGCGGCAAGTACCAGTTCCCGTACCTGGTCGACCCGAACACCGGCAAGGAGATGTACGAGTCCGACGAAATCGTCGCGTACCTCTTCCAGGAGTACGGAGACGGAGAGCCGCCGTTCCTGCTGCGCCAGGGACCGCTCAACGACGCAACGGCCATGCTCGCCTCGGTCTGGCGCCCCGGTGCCGGCGCCCACTATCGCGAGGCGCGCCAGCCCGAGCAGCTGCTCGAGCTCTACAGCTACGAGGCGTCGCCCTTCTCTCGCCTCGTGCGGGAGAAGCTCTGCCAGCTCGAGCTGCCCTACCTGCTCCACAACGTCGCCCGGGACAGCGAGAAGCGGGAGGCGTTTGTCGAGCGCTCGGGCCGGATGATGGTCCCGTACCTGATCGACCCGAACGAAATCACCGAGATGTTCGAGTCCGCGGACATCGTCCGCTACCTGGAGCAGACGTACGTCGCCCGCGGAGGCTGACAGAGACCCCGCCGGGCCGCGCCTGATTGTCGATTGCGACATGGACGAGCCCGCGCTCGTCCCGATCGGGGGCGGGCAGGCCGCCTATTTCTCCGCCCGAGCGCCGGACGTCGAGCGCCCGAACGAGGACGCGGCCGCCCTGCTGCCGGTCGACTCGGGCTCGTGCGTCCTGGCCGTTGCCGACGGACTGGGCGGCGCGCAGGGCGGAGCGCGAGCCTCGGAGGCCGCGGTGCGCCGCCTGGCCGAAGCTCTGGCGCCCGGCGCGCGCGAGGGGGGGATGCTGCGCACCGCGATCCTGAACGGCTTCGAGGCGGCCAACGGCGCCATCCGCGAGCTGTCGCTCGGAGCGGGTACGACCCTGGCCGTTGCCGAGGTGCAGGAGGACGTGGTGCGTCCCTACCACGCGGGCGACTCGACGATCCTGGTGGTCGGCCAGCAGGGCAAGGTCAAGCTCCAGACCGTCGACCACTCGCCGGTCGGCTTCGCCGTGGAGGCCGGTCTGCTCGACGAGGAAGCGGCGCTCCATCACGAGGACCGGCACATCATCTCGAACTTCGTCGGCTGTGAGAGTCTGCGGATCGAGATGGGCACGGCCCTCCACCTCTCGCCCCGGGACACGCTCTGCCTCGCCAGCGACGGTCTGGCGGACAACCTCCACACCGACGAGATCGCCGAGTGCATCCGTGCCGGCTCCCTGGCCGAGGCCGCCGACGTTCTGGCCTCCGCCGCCCGCCAACGCATGCTGGCCCCCGGCCGCAAGGCCCCCTCCAAGCCCGACGACCTGACCTTCGTCCTCTACCGCCCCGTCTAGAACGCGAGAACGGGGCGTCAGACCAGGCGGTCGAGCAGCAGGGTTCCGATGCCGAGGAAGGAGAAGAAGCCGAAGACGTCGGTGAAGGTGGTGACGATGACGCCGGCGCCGAGCGCGGGATCGAGGTGCACCGCCTTGAGCATCAACGGCACGGCAGCGCCCATCAGTCCGGCGGAGGCCATGGTGACCACCATGGCGGCGAAGAGCGCGAAGCCGATCACGGGTCCTCCGACGGTGGCGTAGGCCACGCCCGCCGCGGCCGCTCCGGTGATGGCGCCGATCACGATGCCCACCATCAGTTCCTTCAGCACCGCGCGGATGCCGCTCGAGAACTCGATCTCGCCGAGGGCGATACCGCGGGTGATGACGGTGAGGGCCTGAATGCCGCCGTTGCCGCCCATGCCGGCGACGACGGGCATGAAGATCGCGAGGGCCACCACCTGCTCGATCGTGCGCTCGAAGAGCCCCACCACCCAGGCGGCCAGGAAGGCGGTGGCCAGGTTGACCAGCATCCAGGGCAAGCGCTTGGCGATCGAGATGTGGGCCGGGCTGAAGACGCGGTCTTCCCCGGAGAGGCCGGCGAGGTGGTACATGTCCTCGGTGGCCTCTTCGGTGATGACGTCGATCACGTCGTCGACGGTGATCACGCCGAGCATGCGCCCGTCCACGTCGGTGACCGGCACGGCCAGCAGGTCGTAGCGCGCCACGATCTGCGCCACCTCTTCTTGATCGGCGTCGGGCTGGACACTGACCGGATCCGGGATCATCAGGTCGCGGATCCGTCGCGCCGGCGGCGCCTGCACCATGCGGCGGATCGGCACCACGCCGCGCAGCGAGCGCTGATCGTCGACGACGTAGAGGTAGAGGATGGATTCGTCGTCGTCGGCCCGGGCGCGCAGGGTGTCGATGGCCTCCTGCGCGGTCATCTTCTCGTCGAGCGCGACGAAGCTCGTCATCATCACGCGGCCGGCGCTCTGCTCCGGGTAGAGCTCGGCCTTCTCGAGCTCGGCGCGCATGGCGTCGGGCAGGCGTCCCACCACGGCGGAGCGCCGCTCCTCCGGGATCCACTCCACCAGCTCGAGCAGGTCGTCGATCTCGAGGCGGTTGAGCACGCCCGCCAGCCGTTCGTCGCTCACCGCGTCGAAGATCTCCGGCAGCATCTCGGACGGCAGCTCCCGCAGCACCCGCGCGGCGCGGCGCTGGCGGAAGAGCAGGTCGATGACGGTCCGGACCTCCTCGCGGGTCAGGCCGAAGAGGAGCGGGGCGATGTCGGCCGGGGGCATCCGCGCGAGCAGTCGCTCGGCTCGCGTCTGTACGCCGCTGGCGAGCAGACGGCGCAGAATGCGCGTGGTGACTTGAGGAGTCGCCATTCCGAAAGCCCCGGTTTCAACCGCCAGGCCTTCGGGAGAAGGAGCTCAGGCGGTCGGGAAATGCTTTGGCCGGCCCGGTTGGTGACCGGTTTCCGACTCGTCGTGAGTTGCTTCTCGACCCATTGGTTCCATTGGTATTACAACAACTTCGGCGCGCATGCCATCGAGCTTGAAGGCTGCAGGATGCCCCACAGGGGAGGCGATCCTGCACCACCGGGTGATCGTGCCCAACACGCACGGAGATCGGGAGTGGTACCGGACTCACGAAGAGTTCCGGCACCGCCTGGTGCACCTGCTCGATCTCCTCGACGGCGACCGCGGTGACGATCGAGCTCGAGCTCCGGGTGCCGGCCGGCCTCGCCCCGGATCGCGCCGCGCGCTCGGAGCGGCGTGTCCCGCTCTCTGCGCGCATCGAGCTGAGGCTCTGGCGCGGGCTCGACCGGGTCGACCTGACCGTGGACGTCGACAACACTGCAGAGGATCATCGGTTCAGGCCGGCGCTGGCAGCGCCCTTCACGCCTCGGACCCTCGAATTGGAGTCGGCCTTCGAGGGGGTAGAGCGGCCGCTGGCGCTGCGCCCCGAGGCGTTCGGCCCGAACCCGGCGGAGCGGCCCCCCGGCGCTTCCCCCCAGCGCGGCTTCGCCAGCCTCCGCGGCGATTTCTCGATTCGAGGGGTTTCCAACTCACCGGCTGGAAGGGTGTTAAAGGCCCTTACGGACCGTCCCGATGTAGGACGAGTCCCGAGCGCTCTCCCGACCCCCTCGAGAGGATCCCCCGTTGGGCGGACCTGCAAGCGGCCGAATCCGGCGCCGTTCGGCGTTGCTCTCCATTCTTTTCTGGCCAGCCCTCGCGTCGGGCGAGCCGGGATTGTCGATCGAGCTGGGCAGCTCCGGTCCGACGGCCAGCGAGCGGCGCGTCACCGAGACCCGCTGGGCGGCGGAGCTCAGCGACGTGCTGGGACTCGCGCAGGGGTTGCCCGCCGAGCCCGAGCCGGCCGAGAACTTCGCGCTCCTCTGCGGCGATCAGGCCGAACTCTCACTGGCTGCTGGCGGCCGCCGGGTGGCGGAGGCCGGAACCTTTCGTGTCGCCCACGAAGCCCCTCGCGCAGCTGCCGCCGACGAGCCGCTGCGCCTGCTGGTGCAGCTGCCGGCGACCACCGTCTACCAGCTCAGCGTCGAGGGAGTGGGCCTCCAACGTTGGGTGATCGACGGTCGCCCGGTGGGTCACCTGGACCTGAATCCCCTGGGCGTCGCCCAGGCGGCGGCGCTCGTGCCCCTCAGCAAGGGGCCCCACGAGGTCTCGGCGTATCTCACCCGCGGCGCTCGGGTCGATCGGATGGAGCTGTCCGCCTTCCGCTCGCTCTGTGTCGCGCCCGCCGACGGCTGGCACGCAGAGCGGGTGCTCAGCCACGGCGCCATGGCGCGTACGCTGGTCCGGGCGTTCGACTTCGATCGCCGCCTGCCCGAGCGGAGCCGGGAGGTGTTCGTGATCGAAGGCGAGCGCTTCGATTCGGTCACCGCCGGCGGTGAACGCACGAGGCGCAAGCTCGCCATGGCGAGCCAGGGCGACGGCTGGGCCGAAGCGGTGCGAAGCCCGGCGGAGTTCACCTGGGAGTTCACCCTGGAGGAGCCGCGCGTGGTCACGATCGCGGCGCGCACCCACGGCGTCCTGCCGCAGATCTGGGCCCTGGACGGGCGCTATCGAGTCACATTACACCCCGAGGCGTATGACGGCGGCTTTGCCTGGAACCACGTCGTGACCCTGCCGCTCGGGTCCGGGCGCCACGCGCTGCGCGCGCTGGTCTCCAGGGGCTCGGGGGTCGACGCGGTGCGCTTCGTCCCCCACCGCTCGACGGATGGCGATTACGTCCGAGTGCTCGAAGGCCTGGGCTTCGAGGGCGGCGCGCCGTCGACTCCCGTCGCCCGCTCGGCAGCGCTCGCAGTGCTGGGGAGCAGCTCTTTCGGCGAGCTCGCTGCGGGCTTCCGGATGCGCATGGCCGGCGACGCTCGCGACCGCCCGCTGGTGCTGGTGGATCGCGAGCCACGGCCCTACACGTCGCGGCCGCTGTCGCCGCTGCTGCCGGGAGAGCTCTGATGCGCGGCGCGAGCGCGAAGCGATTCGCACGACAGATCAGCGCTCTGATGCGCGGCGGAAGCGCGAAGCAGCTCTTTGTCCTGGCGATGGCCGTGACGCCGCTCTGGCTCCATGCCGGGGCGTCCTGGGCCGAAGGGGAGGGCGGCATCTTCAGCTGGCATCCTTCCCTGCGCGTCACCGGGGTCGCGGATGACAATGTCCGCTTCGAGGACGGCAGCGGCAGCGGCAGCCTTGGCGTGTGGGTGGCGCCGCGTCTGGAGCTCGATTACCGCGCGCCCGTCTTCTCCGTGGGAGCAGACGTCGGCGTCGACTATCGCTACTACGGCGACGAGGGCGCGCCGGTCACGGACCTGCTTTATCGCGCGGTGGGTTGGGGCGAGGTCGGGCTCGGCGCCGGCTTCCGCGCGGGCCTCTCGAACGCGTACGTGCCCCAGCCGCTGCGCCTGGGGCGCCCCGAGGACGACACCGCCAACCTGGTGCAGTCCAATCGCTTCGATGCCGACGTGAGCTGGCGGCGCGAGCTGGCGGCGGGCCACGAGCTGGCCGCGGGCGTGGTGGCCAGCCATTTTCTGAGCGACGACTACAGCGAGCCCGTCCCGCTCCCGGGCGGAGGCTTCGCGTTGGATCCGGACTTCGAGCCGACCTACGTGCAGGGGCTCGTCTTCACCGAGCTCCAGAGTCCCGTGGGCGAGCACACCGAGACCTTCATCCGGGGGCAGGTCGCGTACCGCGACTACACCGAGCTTCCCCTGGGCGACAACACCAACCTGTCCACGTTGGTGGGCGTGCGCTCGCGCCAGCTCGGCGCGCTCGATCTCGAGCTGTCCGGCGGCGGCGGCGCGCTGATCTTCGAGGACGAGACCGGCTGGCGCGCGCTGGCCCGGCTCGATGCCCGCTACCGCTTCGACATCGGGCTGAGTCTCTGGGCGAATGCGCGTCATCTTTCCACGCCGGATCTGGTGGTGGATCAGACGCACCAGACCACTCTCGAGATCGGCTTCGAGCAGCGCTTCGGGCCTGCCACGGCCCTCGATGCGAGGATCTTTGCGACCCGCTTCCTGGGCGATGCCCGCGGGTCGGGTGGAAACCTGTTCGGGGCTGCGGAGCTGCGCCTGCGTCGCCAGCTCACGGAGCAGATCCAGGCCGGACTCCGCTACCGCCACTGGCGCAACGCCGGCTCTCTCGGCGTCGACGACTTCCATCAGAACCGCGTCTCCCTGGAGCTCGGCTTCCGCCTCTGACCGCTTTCGCGCTCCGGGTGTCGACCACACTCGCAGCTGGGGGCAAAACCCTTCGTCTTATGGGGTTTTTTTCGAGTTGCACCTTACGCTCGCAGCCTTCATGCTGGTTGCATCGGGATGCTGCAGCGAGTCCGTACGTTCTATTACGGGGTTGGGCGGCGGTGTACACTGGGTAGAAGTCGGCGTGACCGATCGCGCCGACTTCGCAGAAGCGGATGTGGAGGGGCGAGATGAAGCCGCTCGTTATGGCGATTGTTCAGTCACTGGTGGACCGGCCGGAAGAGGTCCAGATCAAGGAAGTCATTGGGGATCACGCCCACGTGCTCGAGCTCCGGGTCGCGAAGGAGGACCTGGGGAAGGTGATCGGGAAGAGCGGGGCGCACGCGTCGGCGATCCGCACGATCATGGCGGCGACCAGCGGCAAGGAAAAGAAGCGCTACATCCTCGAGATCATCGAGTACTAGCTCGAGATCCCGAGCACTAGCGCCACCGCCCGGGAGCGGAAGCGCCGGACTTCGAGATCGAGGAGTCCGGCGTCGAGGCTCTAGGTTTCGGTAGGCGTCGCGAACCCTCAGCGAACGCGGTCGCTCTGGTAGGATCCACCTGCCAGACGTCCCCCCTTTCGCGAGGATTCGCGTGACTGCAGCCTCCTCCATCCAGGCTCCCCTCGTGTATGGCGCGCAGCTCGACGCGCGCGCCCAGCACCCGGAGCTGGCCGACCGCTTGGCGATCCGTCACGAGGACCGCGCCTGGACCTATCGCCAGTATCGCAACGAGTGCGTCCGCGTCGCGCACTTCCTGCTCGGTCGTCTGGGGCGAACCGACGAGAAGCGGCCGCCCCATGTGGTCATGATGCTGGAGAACCATCCCGAGCTGATGTCCCTCTTCGGCGGCTGTGCCTACGCCGGTGCGACGCTATTCGGCGTTAACACCGGCCTGCGCGGGGACACCCTGGCGGGCGTGATCAACCAGTCCCGCGGCAGCGTGCTCGTGGTCGACGAGCGCTTCCTCGACGAGATCGAGCGCGTGCGCGATCGCCTCGAGCACGTCTCCGCCGAGAACCTTCTGGTCGTGCGGACCACCGGTGATCACGAGCTCGGCGACCGCTCCCTCGAGGAGTGCCTGAGCCGCGAGGTCGGAAAGCCGAACGTGAGCCTCGATACGCCGGGGGTGGACGTGTCCCCCGAGACGAACCTGATGGTGATCTACACCTCGGGCACGACCGGCCTGCCCAAGGGCATCAACAACAACCACCTCAAGCTCTGCCTGATCGGCCTGCGCGTCTCGGGCCAGCTCGCGCTCTCGAGCGACGCGGTGGGCTACGCCTGCATGCCGCTGTTCCACTCGAACGCGATGTTCCTCGGCGCCATGCCTGCCTTCTGGGCCGGCGGGGCGGTCTCGATGCGCGAGCGATTCAGCGCCAGTGCCTTCGTGCCCGACGTGCTGCGCTACGGCGTGACCTACTGGAACTACGTGGGAGAGCCCGTCCACTACATCCTGGGCGCGCTGGGCCGGGAGTACGGCGATGACGAGGCACGGATCCTGGCTGAGGTAGCCGGCCACCCGGACAACCACCTGCGCTACGCCGTGGGCAACGGTGCGGCGCCGCCCGACATCGATCGCTTCATCCGTTGGCTGGGGCTCGACGACATGTTCGAGCTCTACGGCTCGACCGAGGCGGCCATCAGCACGTTCCGAAAGCTGGGCGATCCTCGCGGCAGCGTCGGAGAGATCACGGACGAGCTGGTGAAGATCCTCAAGGAGGACGGCAGAGAGTGCCCTCCGGCCGAGCTCGACGCGGACGGAAAGATCGCCAACTACGACGACGCCGTGGGCGAGATCTGCCGGGTGGCGGAGGATACGGCGCTCTTTCAGGGCTACTTCGACAACGCCGACGCGAACGCCGGCAAGTACCGAGGCGGGGTCTACCACTCCGGAGACCTGGGCCACATCCTGGTCCGGGACGACACCCGCTTCCTCTTCTTCGACGGCCGCACGGACGACTGGATCCGCAAGGACGGCGAGAACTTCTCGGCAGCCCAGGTGGCCCGCCTGCTCCAGGAGCACGAGGACGTCGTGCTGGCGGCGGCCTACGGCGTCCCCTGCGCGGTCTCCGACGAGCTGGTGATGGTGGCGTTGAAGCTGCGCGCCGGTGCGCGCTTCGACCCTCGGGGCTTCTTCGACTTCTGCGAGCACGAGGTCAGCCACGGCAGCATGGACCGCAAGTGGTTTCCGGACTTCGTACGGGTCGTGGACGAGTTCGAGTACACGCAGACCCAGAAGGTGCTGGTCCGGAACCTCAAGGCGGTCCACTACGACCTCCGCCGCCTGCCCGACGCCGCTCTCTACTGGCGAGAGCGCGGCGACGACGCCTTCCGCCCCTTCGGCTCCGACGACTTCACCGCCCTCCGCAGCCAGTTCGAAAAGGCCGAACGCGTCGATCTGCTCGACCGCTAGCCGATGCCAGGCATCGCGTTCACGCCCATCGGGAGCACGGTTTCGTATCTGGCGGGTTTCGAGGTTGTACTTCGAACGGGTGTTTCACGCCCCGGCAGGGGATGTGCAGGGTCGATTCTCGCCGGCCGATCGGGGGCCTGGCAGCGGAGCTGCACAGTGTGACGCTGGGCACGCTCCTTGCGTTGGAGAGGGCCTGAATTGATCGGGGAGAAGCATGGAAACGACGGGTTGCGCTGAAGAGCACTTCCGCTGCGGTCTCGAGGAGCTCGAGTCCGAGCGCTTCGACGAGGCGCTCGAGCACTTTCGAACGGCCCAGCGGCTCGACCCTGGGCGTCCGACCTTCCGCTCCTACTTCGGGCTGTGTCTGGGTCTGAGCGAGCGCCGATTCGACAAGGCGCTCGAGCTGTGCCGCTCGGCTGCCAAGGAGGAGTTCTACAACGCGCTCCTCTACTTCAATCTGGCGCGTGTGCACCTGGCCTTCGGCTTCAAGGCGGAGGCGATCCGCTATCTGCGACGCGGCCTGATGATCGATCCGAAGTGCCAGCCGATCCTGGTCGAGCTCGAGCGTCTGGGACAGCGCCGCGGTCCGGTGCTGGGCTTCCTGCGCCGTCAGAACCTGCTCAACCGGTGGTTCGGGCGCATGCGTCAGCGCCTGCAGCGCCGGCCTGCGCAGCTCGAGCCGGCGCGCGTCGGCTGAGGCTCGGGTTGCTGTCGCCAGCGCCGGTCGCTGGCCCAGCGGGCCGTCGAGCGTGCTTCGGTTGACTTCGGGGACCGTACGAAGTATCCCCTCGCCTCGATTCCGACCCTTCTCCGAGGTGAGCCCTTGGGCAGCGTGATCAAGAAGCGGCGCAAGAAGATGCGCAAGCACAAGAAGCGCAAGCTTCTCCGGCGCGCGCGACACAAGCGCAAGCGCTAAGTCCCGTCTACTCCTGAAAAAAACCCAGGATCGGCGCGGCCCGAGCGGGCTCGCGAACGGTGTGGTGCGCCCTGACGACGCGCACCCGCGCCGTCGATCTCGTGCGTCTTTCTCGGTCGAGTTCACGGCGTTTTCGGTTTTCTGCCCGCAATAAGCATCGCCATCACCTTGATTTTTTTGAGGTTGTGTCTTGACAACCTTGAAAAGCGAACGGTACGGTCAGTCGCAACAGTGGCGCTAGTGCCGCGGTTTAGAACGCAAACGGAGGCAGATTGCCTTCAAGTCGCACAATCCGGCCTCCGACAAGAGGTTGAGCAACACGGCCGCGCAGTTGCGGCTTACCTGAATGGCTCGCTGTTCGGATCTCGCTCGTGGATGTGCACGCCGTGGAGCTTGAGACCACGACAAGGGGGGTAACCCAAAGATGGCAGCTCGAAAGAAGAAGGCCGCGAAGAAGAAGGCCACGCGCAAGAAGGCCAAGCGGAAGGCCAAGAAGAAGGCCACCCGCAAGAAGGCTCGGCGCAAGCCGGCCCGCAAGAAGAAGGCGACTCGCAAGAAGGCTCGCCGGAAGAAGGCCTAGTTCGAGGCCAGGAGATCGACCTTCACCGGAGGGTCGCAGGACCCCGGCCGGCGTGAGCCGGCCGGGGTTTCCTTCTTTCAGGGCCTCGCTTATCCTCTGAGGCTCCGTTGATTCCCCGCGGGAAAGAGGTTCATCATGGCTCGCATTACCATCGAAGACTGCACCGAGGTCGTACCGAATCGCTTCCACCTGGTTCAGATGGCCGCGATCCGGACCAAGCAGCTCAAGAAGGGCGCCCGCAGCCTCGTCCAGTCCGACGAGAACAAGGAGGTCGTGACGAGCCTCCGCGAGATCGCGGCGGGGTTCGTCCTGCCGGACTATCCGCCCGAGGACGAGGTGGCCGAGGAGTAGGGTCCGGGGGTTCTTGGATCGGGGCTTGGGCGGCGGGCTGTTCCAGCTGCCGTGACTTCGCTCGGCGGGGCCGCTTGCTTAGCCGACGACCTGGACGGGCAGCTCGAAGGTGAAGATGCTGCCCTGGCCGATCTCGCTCTGGAGCGAGATCTCGCCCTCCAGCAGGACGACCAGGTCGCGCACGAGCGCGAGACCCAGGCCGGCGCCCGCGTACTTCTGCGAGGACGGCTCGTCGACCTGGTAGAACTCGTCGAAGATCGCGTGCTGGTCGTCCGGGCAGATGCCGACGCCGGTGTCGCGGATCTCGCAGTGCAGTCGATCACGGTCCATGTGGGCGGCGATGGTGACCTTGCCGCTGGCCGTGAACTTGACCGCATTGTCGAGCAGCAGGAAGAGGATCTGATTGATCTTCGTGAGATCGGTCCGGATCTTCGGGAAGTGGTCGTCGATCTTCGCCTCGACCACGAGCGGCTTGGAGTCGATCTCGTCCTGGACGCTGAAGATGGCCTCGTCGATGGTCTCGCGCAGGTTGACGTCCTGGATTTCGACCGGGAGCTCGCTCTGCTTCACCCGCCAGAGGTCGAGGATGTTCTGGAGCGTGCGCAGGAAGCCCGTTCCGTCATCGAGGGCGTGACGTAGGCTCTGTTTGCCCGCATCGGAGAGTACCTCGTTCTCGTTCGTCAGAACCGAGATGATCGACTCGATGATGCTGTTGAGCGGTGTTCGGAGCTCGCGGGACATGCGATCGATGAAGTCGTTCTTGAGCTTTTCGACCTTGCCGAGCTTCTCGTTGCTGCGCAGCAGCTCGATGTCCTGGGCGAAAAGCGCTTCGGAGAGCTGCAGGATCTCTTCGTTCTTCTCTTCGTCCTCGACCGGCGCCTCGGGGCGCTCGAGGACGGCGTGGTCGAAGCGGAGCCCGAGCACCTCGGCGTGGCCGCCGAGACGCCGCTGCCCCGCGGAGTCCAGCGCCTGGGGGACGCACACGACGAGCACGCCGTGCACGCGCCCCTCGCAGCCCAGCGGGTACATCATCACGCCACCGGCGCCGCGATCGCCCAGGCTGGTGTCCGCGGCGTAGGAGGCGACTGCGCCGGATCCCAGGGTCTCGCGCACCTGCGGCTCGAGGTTCGATGCCGCTTCCCGCGCGGCCTGAGCCGAGGCGAAGCCCGCTGCCGCCCGCAGGCGCGGCGCGTCCGAGGCCTGGTCGCCGGGCGGCGCGGCAAAGACGAGGACGGTTCCGCCCCCGCACTCGTCCGCGATCTGAACCGCAGCGTTCCGGACCGCCCCGGCCAGCCGCTGGGTCCGCTCGTCGTTGCCGGAGACGGCCCCCCGGACTTCGGTGGCTTCACTCAACGTCTCGCCCACCTAGAACCGTTCGTCCGACTCGAGCTCCATCGGACCCATGGTCCGCTCCTCGTCGTCGGCCGCCTCCGGATCCGCACCTTCCAGGGCGAGCTTCGTCTTGAAGTCCGCCGGGTTGGATGCGGCCGTCAGGGCGGTGTCGACCGAGATCTTGCTGGCCTTCACCAGGTCCAGCAGGTGCTGGTCGAAGGTCTGCATCGACTCGCCGCGGGAGATGTACTCGTTGATCTCCGCCGCCTTGGCCGGGTCCTTGATGCACTCGCGAATCGAGCGCGTCGTCCGCAGGATCTCCACCGCCGGCACCCGCCCGGTCTGCTTCTTCGTGGGCAGGAGCCGGAGGGAGACGATGGCCTGGAGGTTTTCCGCCAGGCGCGTGCGGACGTTGAACTGCTCCTCGGACGGGAAGAAGGACACCAGGCGGTTGATCGTGGCGGCGACGTCGCTGGTGTGGATCGACGAGTAGACCAGGTGGCCCGTCTCGGCGGCCTTCAGCGAGGTGTCGACGGTCTCGAGGTCGCGCATCTCGCCGACCATGATGACGTCCGGGTCCTGCCGCAGCGCACTGTGCAGCGCCGCCGGGAAGGACGAGGTGTCGGTGCCGATCTCTCGCTGGGTGATGATGCTCTTGTCGTGGGTGAAGACGAACTCGATCGGATCCTCGATGGTCACGATCTTCGACTTCCGGGACTTGTTCACCTCCTCGATCAGCGTCGCGAGGGTGGTGGATTTGCCCATGCCGGTCGCGCCGGTCACGAGGACGTAGCCGCGCCGGAGCTGCGCCAGCTCGCGCAGTCCGCCGGGCAGGTTCAGGTCTTCGAAGCTGCGAATCTGCAGCGGGATGACCCGCAGGACGATGTTGTAGAACTTGCGCTGGCGCGAGATGTTGACGCGGAAGCGCCCCTCGCCGGGCAGCTCGAAGGCGAGGTCCATCTCGTTCTCGTCCTCGTTGAGCACCCGGCCTTCGCCCTCGAGCAGCATCCGGGCGATCGCCTCGGTGTCCTTCGCGGTGAGCACCTTGTAGCGCAGCTCGACCAGGTCCCCGTGGAACCGGTAGAGCGGCAGGTAGCCGACCTGGAAGTGGATGTCCGACGCGCCCTTCTCGATTCCGAGTCGCAGCAGCCGGTAGAGCTTCTCGCGTTCCATGCCTCGCTCACCCTCCTCGAGGGACGCGGCCCCCTCCCCAAAGGGGACCTCTGCATAAACATCGGTCGTTCTCGTGGTGCCTTGACCCGGATCGCGCCGAATCAGTCGGTGAACTGTGGCGTCCAAGCGGTTGGCGAGTCCCGGGATGGCCTTCGCTACAATCGGCCGCCCGGGGCTTCGAAGGAGGGCGGAAGCGTTGCGTCGTGATTGGAACGAACGCCTGGGCGCGGTGGTGGTGGCCAGCGCCCTGGCTCTGGGGGCGCAGAGCGCCTGGGCTCAAGGCGACGAGCCGGTCTCCCTGGACCGGCTGCTGAAGATCCCTTCCAGCGCGCCCATGGGCCGTGTGGAGATGGAGAAGAAGGGCGGCCGCAGGCGCAGCCAGTGGCAGGAGCGCTACCGGACCGTGCGGCTGGACCTCGTGAAGGCGGAGGAGAACCTGGCGGAGAGTCGAGAGCTGCTCGCGGAGCGCATGAGCACCGAGACCAGCCAGTGGAAGATGGCGGCTCCGGGGATCGGGGACGCCTCCAGCACCAGCGACGCCCCGACCGACTACAAGCTCACCCAGCAGCTGCGCCGCGACCGCGAGGAGCTCGCCCGGGCCGAGCGCGCCATCCAGGACCTCGACGTGGAGGCCAACCTGGCCGGCGTCCCCGAGGACTGGCGGCGCGATAACGACGCGGAGTAGCCCGGGCAGGCCCGCGATCGCTCGAGCCGGCGCTCCGCTATTCGTCGAGCCGGTGCTCCGCTACTCGTCGAGCCAGCGCCGCGCCGCTGGGATCAGCGTGAGCGCGGGAAGCGCGAAGGCGGCGGTCAGGGCGAAGTAGGTGGCGAAGCCCAGCTCGTCCGTGAGCGCGCCCGAGAAGATGCGCAGCACGCTCCCGGCGGCCGCGTAGGTGGCCGTCAGCATGGCGTACTGGACGGCCGCGTGGGTTTTGTCGCAGATGCGCATCAGGAACGACATGAAGGTCACCCCGGCCATGCCCGAGCAGAAGGACTCCACCAGCGAGGCGGTGTAGACGGCCGGAGCGCCCGCCGCGGGAGCCGCAGCGGCCGCCGCGTAGCCCAGGTTCGAGGCGAGGGCGACGACTCCGATCGCCCAGAGCATCCTTCCGATGCCGTAGCGGGAGATGAGGCCTCCGGCGAGCCAGGAGCCCGCGATCATCGCGGCGATGCCCAGCGTGACCGACACCAGGCCGATCTCCTCGTCGCTGAAGCCGCGGGCGACCCAGAAGGGCTTCACCATCGGTCCCATGGCCAGGTCGCCCACGCGGTAGAGGAGCACGAAGGCGAAGACGCCGACGGCGCCCTCGCGGCCGAGCCAGCGGCGCAGGGCGGGCCACATCTCGCGGCGCGCCTCCGCCGGGACCTCCACCTGGGGCGTGGTGTAGACCAGGCCGGCGTAGAGCGCGTGGAGCCCGGCCGCGACGCCGATCGTGCCGTTCCAGCCGATCCAGCGCGGCAGGAAGAAGAGACCTGCCGCCAGCAGCATCCCGCCGCGGTAGCCGGTGTTGCGCATGGCGTTGGCGGGACCTTCCTGCCCGGGGTCGACCATCCCGATGGTGTAGGCGTCGATCGCGATGTCCTGGGTGGCCGAGGCCAGGGTGTAGGCCGACACGGCGAGCCAGATGGCCAGCATCGGGCTGTGGCCTTCCGCGGGGGCGAGGGCGAGCAGGGCGAGCCCCATCGCCACGTTCGCGCAGGCGATCCACTGGCGCCGCAGACCGAAGCGGTCGATCAGGGGCGACCACAGCACCTTCAGGGTCCACGCGAGCGAGAGCCCCGAGAGGTAGCCGATCTCGGTGTTGGAGAGGCCGATGCGCGCAAACCAGGTGTTGAGGACGTCCTGGAAGACGCCCATCG
>PVMS01066097.1_pt1 | contig 21737 bp, 24 predicted proteins | sample 1853461 | NCBI WGS metagenome assembly PVMS01 (sample SAMN08582032, study PRJNA380276) | Marine sediment metagenome, whole genome shotgun sequencing project. | isolation source: ocean sediment barecode stripped | collected 2017 | reverse complement strand
GGACTCTGACCCCTTTTTTTATCTAAGTCTGACCCCAATTTTGTTGGTCTGACCCCGATTTATTTCTATGAAATTTGTCGATGAAGCAACAGTTCGTGTCCAGGCCGGCAACGGCGGTCACGGCTGCCTGAGTTTTCGGCGGGAGAAATTCGTAGCGACGGGTGGACCTGACGGTGGTGATGGGGGTCATGGGGGCGATGTCTACTTGATCGCTGATCTCGCGATCAATACGCTGGTCGATTTTCGCGTCGCACGCAAGTATCGGGCCGAAAGCGGAACTCCGGGTGCGGGACGCAACAAAACCGGCAAGTCAGGTGCAGATCTCGACGTGATCGTACCCTGCGGTACCGTAATTCACGACGTTGACACCGGCGAGTTGATCGGTGACCTGACCACGAGCGGGCAAAGGCTGAAGGTTGCGGACGGCGGACTCCGCGGCCTCGGCAATACGCGCTTCAAGAGCAGCGTCAATCGGGCGCCACGCAAGATCACGCAAGGTACGCCGGGCGAAGCCAGGCATCTCAAACTCGAACTCAAATTGTTGGCCGACGTCGGCCTGGTCGGCATGCCAAATGCAGGCAAATCAACACTAATTCGATCAATGTCTGCAGCGCGGCCTAAAGTCGCTGACTATCCGTTTACCACCTTGCACCCAAACCTTGGTGTCGTATCCGTGGGTCCTTTGCGAAGTTTCGTCATGGCAGATGTGCCCGGTCTTATCGAGGGTGCGGCAGACGGAGCAGGCCTTGGTATTCAGTTCCTGAAACACCTGCAACGCACTCGATTGTTGCTGCATCTTGTCGATATCGCGCCTATTGATCCCCGTATCAATCCGGCAGACGAGGTGATCGCAATCCAGGGAGAGCTGGACAAGTTTTCGGGTAATCTGGCCGGCAAGCCGCGTTGGCTTGTGATCAATAAGATGGACTTGCTGGCAGATGACGAATTTGCAGAAAAACGTGAAGCACTCTTGCAAAAGCTCGATTGGCAGGGACCGGTTTTCGACATCAGTGCGACTGCCGGCACGGGCACCGAAGAGCTGGGTCAGGCGGTCATGCAGGAGCTAGATTCAATGGCTCGCGAACTGCTCGAGTCCGAAGCCGATCCGACGGATCAACCGATCGACCAGTAGTCAGTTTCAACGCAGCCAATGCGAATTTTTTCGCACATCCGGCACAACCCGGGATCTTCCATAATAGCGGTACCCGTTCACAAAATTGGGTGTGAGCGACACACTCTGTCTCCTAAACCCGACATGGTTCGCAGATCGCAGACCGCATAAAGCCTACTATTTACATCAGTGGACGGCATTGTGTCTCACACGACATGACCGTTCGATTGGCTTCAAAAATAGCAGGATTATGTAATGAAACGGGAAAAAGGATTCACCCTAGTCGAATTTATGGTTTTGACCGATATCGATTTCGGCATTCATGGACTTGTTTCAACCATACACGTGAGGCAATCGTCAAGAACAGTGTTGGTCGTGTCGCGGACATAATTCGGACCTGGAAATTTTCGGAGTTCCGTTGGTCGACTTGAATCGACCGCTTGTCGGATTTTTCCAGGAGGATTGTTTGGGTCGTGACCGTGATCGCGGCAATTTTGTGCGAATACCAACACAATAGTTCGCATATTCCGATATTACGGTATCGATGGAGTTGGTTTAATGAACAGTATTAAGCAGAACGGCGGTTTTACATTATTTGACGTGATGATTGCGCTGGCTATAGGGGCGATCGTCACGACAGTTGGTATTCCCAGCTACCGAAATGTGGTGAGCAACCAAAGAATGACGAACGCGACCAATGAATTTGTCATGGCACTCAACCTTGCCAAGAGCGAGGCGATCAAACGAGTGAAATACGTGACCGTCTGCAAAAGCAGTGATGGCGCGACTTGCGGAGGCGACGGTAGTACGTGGAATGACGGCTGGATCGTTTTTGAGAACGCCACTGGCGCAAACCTGGGAGTAGCCGACGCGGGTGACGAAATTATTCGTGCATTTCCGTCCTTGCATGAGAATTTGACACTGGAGCCAAGCGGAACCATTGGTGGATTCCTCAGCATCAGACCAAGCGGTACCATCGGTAGTGCGGTGGCGAATATGACGGGGACACTTACCCTGTGTGACGAAAGGGGCGATCAAGACATACGTGGTGTAATCATTGAATCGTCGGGACAGTGGCGTGTTTCGCACGAAAAATCGCATGACGACAGTGCGTTGTCGTGTCACTAGCTGATCGCAGCGTCTTTTTCGAATGAACATCAATCGCACTAGTGGATTTTCGCTCATCGAGGTATTAATCGCGATGGTCATTTTGTCGATCGGCGTATTGGGCCTTGGAATACTGCAACTTTCAGCACTCCGAAATACTCAAAGCGGCTATTTTCGCTCACAAGCAACTATTCTCGCGTCCGACGTAATCGAATCGATGCGAACCAATCTTCCTGCTGTTGCTGCGGCTGATTACGAAATCGCGTTTGCGGCTGCAAAGCCAGCGGCGATAGATTGCTACGGTGAGGCCGCCAGCTGCTCAACAACTCAGATCGCGACTTCGGATCTCAACCGCTGGCGGACGATGCTCGATGCCTTTCTGCCAAGCGGCACCGGTCAGATCGGCACAGTAGATAACGGCAATACAACTAAGGTTTTAATTACCGTTCAATGGATCGATCCGAGTACAGCCGAAGACGGTCCCGAACAACTGAACCTGGTAACGGACATGCCGCGATGATTTCCAATCACGAACAAGAACGCGATTTTTCAGTCCACAGGAGACTCCGTGGATTCACGATAGTCGAACTGTTGATTGCACTTGCAATTGCAAGTTTCCTGATTCTCGGCGCAGCGACGTTTTTCTCGTCAGCGCACAAGGCCAGGCAAGTGCAAACGGCAGTTTCAAACCTGAATGTCAGTGGCCGTTTCGGTCTGGATCAACTTGCCCGTGATGTTCGAATGACCGGCTACCGCGATAGCAACTGGATGGCCGGTGCGCTGCCCGATGTGCTTAGTGCCACTAATGGCGCCGCCTTGGTCGGCGGCGATAGTATTACTCTGCGATTCGAGGGGCCGAGGGACTGTAATTTTGCGCTGGCGCCGGGCGGAATCGTATCCAACACGTATAGGGTTCTTGACGGCGGACTGGTTTGCAACGGCCAGCCCATTGCGAGCGGTATTGAGCAAATGCAGGTGTACCTGGGTGAAGACACGGATGCCAACGATGTCGCAAATCGCTGGATGAGTCCCGGTGAAGATGGGCTGGATATGTCGCGAGTTGTGTCAATACGATTGCACTTGCTTGTGGTTACGGCCGGGAATGACGTTGGCACCGGAGCGCAGGCATATTATTTCAACAATTCGCTACAACCCGCTGTTGATGATGGGCAGATTCGTCGCGAGTATTCGACGACTATTGCGCTACGCAATCCCACCTAGGACCGGAAGAGGATTCGAGAATGCGAAACAGAAGTTTAGAGTCAAAGCAACGCGGCGTTGCGCTGCTAGTTAGCCTGGTCATGCTGCTCCTGATGAGCATCATTGTCGTCCAGGCCGCCCGATCATCGACCCTGGAAATTCTGCTCGGCGTTAATTCCCAACATGCCGCGCAGGCACTCATGATGGCAGAGGACTCGGCATTGACAGCGGAAATCGTGATCGAAGTCAATTATCCGGGCGCACCAACTGTCAAATTCAATGGGAGCAACACTCACGGAATCCATGCCGGCGGCGATGTCGAGATAGATTCCGTGGACTGGGCCACGTTAGACGCTCAGCGTACCGGTCAAGGTGATGACTATCGAGAATACTTCATCGAATACATCGGGCCGGCAAACGCGATTGGTGGTTCGCTCGCAGTAGGCGCGGGCATAGTGTCAAACAAGCGATACCTGTACCGCGTCAGCGGCCGTGGCCAGTCAAGCCGCGGAACTGCCCGAGTAGTGCAAACGATATATGCAACAGCGGAGTAGATGAACATGGACGTCAAATTAATCATTAGCAAACTTTTCGGCAAGGTGCATTTTCGATTTGCGGTTGTGTTGTCATTCGCTGGTGGCGCAGCCATAGCAGCTGCGTTGTTTGTTGCGAACAGCCAGCCGTGGGGTTACATAGCACCAGCGGCACTAAGTAGCACCGATTTTTCTCACGGCGACGTAGTTGCGTATACGCCGTGGTTTGAAGATCGCACGTTTCGCGGCGATTTAGTGGCATTCCCGGTAGATCCATCGACAGCTACGCAATCTCTGACACCAGTCTGGCGCGCAGCCGCTGTGTTGGACAGCCAGAATTTTCTAACCGGCAGACGAATAGTCACCACCGACGGATTCGGCAATGCGATGCCGTTCAATCTGCCTGAATTGACCGCGGGCCAGCAACTATCCATTGGTTCGGAAGCAATGCTCAACTTCATTCGCGGTGATCGAAGCAATGAAAGTAGTTCGGGACTGCGGGTACGTAACTCGGTACTCGGCGATATCGTTCACTCCACTCCCGTATACGTGGGGAAACCATCGGCCGGATACAACGACGAAAAGTACTTATCGTTCGCCAGTAGTAATGCCGGGCGAGATCCGCAGGTATATGTGGGTGCAAACGACGGAATGTTACATGCATTCGACGCGAAAACCGGTACAGAAGTCTTCGCGTTCATTCCGTCGACGATAATTAGTAACCTGACTAAACTGGCAGCACAGCCATACAAGCATCAGTATTTTGTTGACGGCTTCATCACTGTTGAAGACGCGTTCTTCGCCGATGCGTGGCATACAACTCTGGTCAGCGGCCTGGGGGCTGGCGGTAAGGGTTTTTTCGCGCTTGATATTTCCGTTCCGGGCGCAACTACCGAGGCAGAAGCAGCAAGCAAAGTTCTTTGGGAGTTTCACGGCAGTAGTTCCGGTGCGGGCAACCTTGGTTATGGCTATAGTCGGCCATCAATTGTGTCGCTTGCGAACGATAGCTGGGCAGCCGTTGTCGGCAACGGCTACCTCAGCAGTACGGGCGTTGCTTCTTTATATGTCCTGGATGCCGGCAGCGGCTCAGTTATTCGCGAAATCGTCGTCCCCGACATGGATGCCAACGGCCTGAGCAGCCCAACAATGATTGACAGCAATACCGACGGTATTGTCGATACTGCATATGCCGGGGATCTCAATGGTAACCTGTGGAAATTTGATTTGAGTTCACCAAGTCCGGCCGCGTGGTCCGTGGCCTATAGCGGCCAACCGCTGTTCAGAACCGCTGTGTCAGGTACTGTTCGCCAACCAATTACGACGGCGCCCGAGGTCGGACGCCACCCCGCGGGCGGCGTATTGGTCTATGTCGGTACGGGTCGTCTGCTGAGCCCCGCCGACGGCGTTGATAAATCCGAGCAAGCGGTTTATGGAATTTGGGACAATAATTGGGGTACAGGCGTGCCGATCGATTTATCCCAATTGCTCCGGCAAAAGCTGATTGGCCAATTTCATTCATCTGGCAAGGCCACCCGTACAGCAACTGCCCACGTTCCCGACTGGGGCACACATCGGGGCTGGGTAACGCCGACGGTAATTGTCGGGGCCACCTCCCTGGATCAAGGCGAGCGTGTCATTCAGGACCTCATATTACGAGACGGCAGGGTATCTTTCATCACCATAAATCCAACAATTCCTACCGGTGAAAACTGGTTCATTCAACTTGACAGTATTAACGGCGGCGGGCCCGGAAAAGTCATCGTAGATGTCAACTCTGATTTGTTGCTCGATATCATGGACAACGTTGATGGCAACGGCGATGGCGTAATCAAGGATGCCCGCGTGGATCGGGTAATTGGGGAATATCAGGAATTCGGCCTGGCATCGAGACCGATTATAGGCATTCTGGACACTGACAGGGATACTGCTTTGATCAATCACCTGATTGCCATATCCCCAAATGAGACTATTTATGCGGACGACCCCGGTCTGCTTGGCGGACACTTTGACCTCGATACGGCCAGCGCGATCTATCCCTTTGGTGGAGGTACGACCGACGCGCATGTGCATCAATGGGACGACAAGAACGACCTTACGACGATTGATTACCTCGACATCGCTGGCGATGAAGAGCTGACTGAGATCAACCACGCCGCTTTGGGTATCGGACCGGATGACGTATTCATGTTGACAGTTGCCAACAACGCGTTATCCCCTGGTGGTGTGCTGGAGATTAACGGGACCAGCTTGACTGTCGGAGATTACCGGGGATTAGTGGATCGTTACCTGGCGGGATTACTGCTGCCCGGCGAAACTTTCCCACTTTATAAACTGTCGGCGCCGACGGCTACAGAAGCTGCCAATGGGGTTATCGAGCTAGGCAGCTTGAAACTCAGTTTCGATGCCTTTGCGATCCTCAGCGGCGACCTTGTCCCGACTTCTACCGGTTGCGTCCGAGCGAATGACCCCGGCGCACTGGGCGAATACCGAAATGGCGCTTTGCTCCTGCAAGCGCTGGATGGAAATAGTGTCAGCGGTGGATTTGTGTACGATTCGGAGACACAACGTTATGTTTCAGGTAGCACGGCTATTCATTCGTCACTCGGCTACGCAACAGACGGATTGTTATGGGAGTCAACCGTGTTTTGGCATTGGGACGGCGGTTGTTACGGCGATCAGGATTGGGACGACTTGTACGAGAGCTGTGTCATCCAGGGTGGCGGCGAATGTATCCGCGGTTCCAAGGAAAAAAAGGACAAGGGTAAGAAGAAAAAGAAGAAAGGTGGCGACGACGGGCACGGTGATCCAGGATCCACAGACTCGAGTGGCGTACCTGTTCAAACGTTACCCGATGGGTCGATTAATCCTGTCCATACACTTACCAAAACGACCATTGGCGGTAGCAATGATGCCGGCAGGATTTTCTGGCGGGAAATGATACCGCAATAGGCCGACTTGCTGGCGGCAAGTGATAAAGCGAATAGACTGAAAGGGATCAGAATTGTGATGAATAGGAATGAAATTGCAGCGATGAATCACCACGCACGAGGCTTCTCGCTAGTCGAGATTGTGACTGTAGTTGCGATCATCGCGATATTGAGTGCGATAGCGTACCCATCTTTCATGCAAAGCGTGAGAAAAAGCAAACGCACGGATGCGTATACTGCGCTGGTCAGGACTGCGAGCAACCTGGAGCGGTTCTTCGGCACCAATGGCACCTATACGACCGATACAACGGCGCTCGGACTCAAGCAAATTTCAGGTACCGCGCATTCGGACGACGGCCACTACGTGATTACAATTGTTGCAGGCGCAACGGGTATAGGTAGTAGTTATGTGGTCAGCGCCAATGCGGCCGCTGGTGATATACAGGCTGACGATACCGATTGTACGTCGTTCACGATCGATTCGATCGGGCGCAGGACCCCCGATCCGACGGATTCGCGTTGCTGGTAGTCATGTTTGAAAGGAATCGGTGACCGGGCGCGAACTGTCCTGCTGCGTCCTACGCGGCCATGCCTTTAATCATCTTGTTCAGCCGGCTCTTATGCCGGGCAGCTTTGTTCTTGTTGACGATACCCTTGTTGATCATGCTGTCAATCACGGGTACCGCTTCTTTATACGCAGCGTCAGCCGCTGACTTGTCGCCTTTTTCAACCGCATTGATAACGTCCTTGATCTTCGTACGCATGCCCGAGCGAAGGCCCATTTTGTGCAGCCGGGTTTTCTCCGCCTGCTTGGCTCGTTTTCGGGCTGATTTGATGTTTGCCACTGTTTGATTTCCGTTCGAATGGTGATTTACGGGTGCCCCAATACGGGCCCCATAGCCAAAGAGCCGCGTATTATTGGTGGGCCGGGCCCGATTGTCAATGATCCGATCGAAGCATTATCAGGTCTCCGCCTCCCGACTACGCGGCCTCGTGTAAATACCTGATTAATATATATTTTTACGATAGAATGGCGGCCGATATGCGAACCCAGAAAACACCCGAATCGGCACCCAGGGGAGACTCGGCGCCAGCTGCCGCCGGGCACTCGCTTCTACAGTCGACGACCGTGGTCAGCTCCATGACGCTGCTGTCACGTATCACCGGATTACTTCGTGACATCGTGCTTGCTCGTTTCTTTGGAGCGACGCTGGTCATGGACGCGTTCATCGTTGCAAATCGAATTCCGAACATGCTGCGACGTTTCTTCGCGGAGGGCGCATTTTCGCAAGGGTTTGTTCCGGTCATGGCCCGCTATCGCGAAAAACACGGTGCGGCCGAGGCAAGAGAATTCGTCGATGCAGTTGCCGGCACGCTTGGCCTGATCCTCTTTGTCGTGACACTGATCGGTGTATTGCTGGCACCGGTGCTCGTTGCCATCGTCGCACCCGGGTTTATCGGCAGTGATGGCCGGTTCGAGATGGCGACTTTGATGCTCAGGTTCACCTTCCCCTACCTGTTGTTCATTTCACTAACTGCATTTGCCGGTGGTGTTCTAAATACCTACGGCAAATTCGCCGCCGCCGCCTTCACTCCCGTTTTGCTGAATCTGTCGTTGATATCGGCTGCCATCTGGCTTGCGCCCATGCTGGACGAACCCGGCATGGCCCTGGCGTACGGGGTGTTTATCGCGGGTGTCGTCCAGCTGCTGTTTCAAATCCCGTTTCTTGCAAAGATTCATTTCGTCCCACGACCAAAATGGAGTTGGCGGCACGAAGGAGTGCGGCGTGCCGGCAAACTCATGCTGCCGGCAATTTTCGGTTCGTCTGTCGCGCAGATAAACGTATTGATCGGCGGCATTATTGCCAGCCTGCTGGGCGTTGGAAAAATTAGTCTCCTGTACTTTTCCGACCGCCTCATGGAGTTTCCTCTGGGGCTTTTCAGTATCGCCCTCGCTACGGTAATCCTGCCGCATTTATCCCGCCAGCATGCCAGCAAATCCGCGGATGAGTTTTCAGAAACGGTTGGCTGGTCAATGAAGCTTGTGTCGTTGATCGTCATTCCGGCTGCAGTAGGGCTTATCGTTCTTGCCGAGCCGCTGGTCGCCACCGTTTTCTTCGGCGGAGAGTTCACACGCGATGACGTGGAAATGACAGCGATCAGCTTGCAGGCATTCTCTGTTGGTCTTATCGGATTTTCGTTCGTGAAGATTTTGGCGCCGGCATTTTTTGCGCGGGAAGATACCAGGACGCCCGTCAAGATCGGTTTGATCGCACTCGCTGTGAATTTCGTACTGAGTGTTGGTTTCGCCATTTGGCTCACAAGGATCGAATATGCTGCCACGCATGCAGGCCTTGCGCTGGCTATCTCAATCGCGGCGCTGGTCAATGCATACCTGCTCTATCGTGGATTGCGACGCGATGGCGTGATTGGCGAATCAGCCGGCTGGCTGCGTACGCTGCCAAAAATTGGTGCTGCCTGCCTCGTTATGGCGGTCTGTATTATTCAGATTCAGCAGCCGCTAGGCTGGTGGATCGATGCGTCAATTCTCATCCGCACAGCCTGGCTGGCTTTGTGTATTGGTGTCGGTGGCGCCAGCTACTTCACGGTATTGCTGGCTTTGGGCATTCGACCGTCGCAATTCGTCCTGAAGCAGGTCTAATTCTTTGAGACACGGACCCGATCACGCACGTACAATCCCGGCACCTCCTAAGGCATTCATTCGTTCAAATGATCGTTATCCATAATCCTGGCAGCCTCCCGTATGACCGCCTCGCCGGCGGCAGCGTCGTTACGATTGGCACCTTCGACGGTGTGCATCTCGGCCATGCCGATTTGCTACAGAAGGTCCTGAAGCGATCGTCGAATCTCGGTGTGCCATCGGTTGTAATGAGTTTCGAACCGACACCACAAGAGTACTTTTCACAGGGCGAGCCGCCGGCGCGCCTGATGTGTTTTCGGGAAAAGTTCGATGCGCTGAAGGACTACGGCATCGACATGTTTTTTTGCGTCAGGTTTGATCGAAAAATGCGCGAGATCGAAGTCGATACCTTTATCAGGCGAATTCTGATACACGGCCTCAATGCTGATGCTCTGATAATTGGCGACGATTTTCGTTTTGCGAAAGACCGTAGCGGTGGTGTTGATGAACTGCGCCGGGCAGGCGCGGCCGTTGATATGGAAGTCATCCAGGTTGCGAGTATTGTGAATGACGGTGAGCGCGTTAGCAGCACGGCTATTCGCGATGCCCTGGCCGACGGAAACCTGGACAAGGCAAGGGCGCTTCTGGGCAGACCCTATCGTATGTCCGGGAAAGTCATCGAAGGGCACAAGATGGGTCGGGAACTGGGCTTTCCAACCGCCAATTTCGCTCCGAATCGGCAAACGAGCCCGGTAATGGGCGTCTTCGCCGCGCGTGTTTCAGGGATTGACGATCACCCGCTCGATGCGGTGATCAGTGTGGGTACCCGGCCGACCTTTCATGGCACTAAAACGATAGTCGAGTCGCACATTTTTGATTTCGATGGCGATTTGTACGGTAAACGGATACATGTAGACTTCATCGCAAAACTGCGAGACGAACTCATGTTCGACGGTGCCGAAGCACTCGTCGAGCAAATGAACGTGGATGCTGTGAATGCGCGTAACTGTTTGGCAGAGGACTCTGTTCGGTTCGGGAAACAGGAATCATAGTGAGCGACAATAATAAAAAACCAGTTGCGCGAAGCTCGAGTTTTCCATTGTGGATGGCGTTGGCCGGTCTTGTTGTGATTCTGGACCAGGTGAGCAAATGGGCCATCATCAAATGGGTGGAATTGCATCAGATCGGATTGGAAATTACACCCTGGTTCAGGATTACACACAGGCAGAATCTTGGTGCCGCCTGGAGTTTCCTGGCCGATGCCGGTGGCTGGCAGCGCTGGTTCCTGGCGACACTCGCGCTCGCGGTCAGCGGCTATATCACGTACTGGCTCTGGACCTTGCGAAGCCAGCGCTCGTCGGTATTGACCATAGGGCTGGCGCTGGTTTTGGGGGGAGCGCTGGGCAACGTCATCGACCGCATAGCTCTTGGCTATGTTATTGATTTTATTGCAATTGATTTGTTCGGCTGGGAGTTTCCCGCCTTCAATGTCGCCGATTCTGCGATTTCGGTCGGTGCGGCTTGCTTGATTATCGACGCGCTCTTCATCAGCAAGCTCGGCGAAGTCAGTGCGCCGAAGGACATCAAAGAAGATGCGTAATTAAGGGGACAGTTTACTTAATTTCTGCCAGTGGACAGGGAAGCTGCAAACTGTACTCAATTAAGTAAACTGTCCCCTTAATTCAACGTGCCTTTGTCCAGCACTCGGCATCCGGCGCAGAGGTTTTTGTTCCGGTGCCATCAATCTGGAAAGTCAGGCAAATGCCAGCCTCTGCATCCGCGTTCTGATACGTTGCAACTGCGGTAAAGTTGTTCGCATTGGCAGCCGTCACGTTGATTTCATAAGACTCCGTGTCAGAAATATTGTTGGCAGCCAGCGCGTACCCCAGGTTGGTCATATCTGCAGTGTAAGAATTGTTCTGCAGATAAAACCGTTCCTGTAGCGTAGCGATCTTCAGAAGTTCAGCCTTCGCCTCGTTGCGTTTTGCGCGAGCCGCATATTGCCGATAGTTCGGATATGCAATCGCCGCCAGAATACCGATAATCACTACAACGATCATCAACTCCATCAGCGTAACGCCAGCCATTTTCTTTCGCATTTATGTTGCTCCATTCATTATCAGCGTCAGCCGATTCTACATGATGCCGTCTTGTGTCCACAGCGTTCGGACCGGGTTGTTTGCGAAGTTCGGGTCGAAACACTCGACACCCACACAACCGATAGGCGGTGGTGCGCATGCCGCTCCTGCACAATTTGGATCGGGGCTCGGGAACAAGATGGTTGGAGTCGGTGCAATGCCACCTTGCGCCAGTGTCTTGCGGCGAGCATCGTCCGCGTCATTCGGGTCCAGCGTATCAAGGTTATTCACAACGGGGTCGCCGTTGATCACACTGACCCGATACAGGAAGTTGGTACCCTGGCCCGCGTTGCATGACGCAGCGGCATTGTTGTCCGGCGAGAAGCCTACAAAAAATACCGAGCCGTCAAAGGTGACCGAGTCTGAAAGTACCTTCTGACTGCTGGGAAGTGTGAACATCCAGCCGCTGTCATTCTTCGTAATGACGACTTCCTTTTGGCCGGCAACGTCGATCAGGTTAGCTTCCGTGATGATCGAATAATTGTCATAGGTGTTCTGAGACAGCGTGTCAAACACATTTGGATCGCGGAGAGAATAGAAGCGATCGGTTGCGCTGAGATCGAATGGGTGCGCACGATAGCCGGATCCAATACTGATGGCGATGAAACGCCTGTCCTGCAGGATGTCATTGAACAGGGAGACATCCGGAGAAGTGTAGAAGCGGCGTGTCTCGGCCTCATTGGGAGACGCGATACCCTCAGCGCCAAGTTGTGCGATGACGCCACCATTGACCAGGTTTGACGGTGTCTCTCCGTTGATGATGTCGAAGCGCCAGATTTGTCCACCAAGATCAGATCCGTACATTCGATCAGCGAAGCCATCACCGGTGATATCAATGACGCGCATTTCGTTCGGCATTGCGCGTGTCATGGCAGTAAACTGCCTGTCTGCGCCGCCGTCTCGCCCCGCGCGCCACAATACGTTGCCGGACATAAGATCAAGCATATAGATTCCAGCGCCGCTGCCATCATCAATCGCAGGATGAATTTTGGTGTCATGAACGGAGTCGTAGCCTCCGCCCATAATGACCACAGCCTTGTCCGCATTCTGACCACCCGTATTGATGTCAACTCGCGCAACCACGGGTGTTGACCACGACTGGCCCATGTCGGGTTCCAAAACTGTCCACATGAGCTCGGGGGCATTCTTGTCGGTCACATCTAACGCATAGAATGTTGATCCACCACGGCGCATACCGAAGATCAGTATGACGAAATCGGTTCCGTCGACAATACCGTTCTTGTTCGCGTCCTTGACGACCGGTACAACGTTACCGTCGATGCCGTAGTGCTTGTATTTCGAGTTCGGATCAAAAAACATTCTGGTCATGTCACTAAGAAGCTGTTTGGGTACGAACGACCAGAGTTCGGTGCCAGTCGAGCCGTCGATAGCATGCAGGTAACCGTCATTGGTTGCCGTATAGACCACGACATCCGGGTTGGCCAGGGTGCCACCATATACGATGGCCGCTGGCTGGGAATGCAACGGATCGCCCATCACATTTCGGACGCTCGTCGCGAGGTTGCCGTCTTCATTGCGTATGTCCTCACCGCGCATCCAGCGAATGAGTTCATCTTTGCTCGGTTCACCAACTGCACCCATCAGGCCGAAATCGGCCAGCGTGAATGCCCCTGCGTTTGATGGTGTAATCAGATTGCTGGCGCTGGTGAGAACGTCTGTACTACCGTTGTTGGTGAACAAATTCCGAACAGTGGGGTCAGGCAACTGGTTTGCCGCGCCGCCTGCTCGTACGTTGTTGCCATCGGCTCCGCCAGCCGTCCAGAAGCTCTTGGCCGTGTCGTAGAAGAAACCGGTGAGCGGGTCTACGGCGGCAACGCCATTCACATCCGAAATAACGCGGTCCTTAACCATGTACTTCTTAAGATTGCCCGGCCAGTGCGTTTTCGTTTTTGCGCCAAACATCGTCAGGTACAGGTCGTTCAGGTTTTGGGTCCGGTTAAAGGTGTTCACCGATACCGCCGGGGCAGAGAACGACAATGAACGATCATTGATATTTGCAAGAATCTGCAGCAATGCGAGCGTCAGTGTTTCGACGTCATCGGCCAGGAAGTACTCACCACCGGACGCTTCTGCCGTTTCTCGTAACAGATCCAGATCGATGGTGAAGCCGATAGTATGGGTGGTTACCGTCTGGGTACCGTCGTTTGCACTGCTGGTGTCCACTTTGCCAAGGTATTCAGAGATATCCGCCAGGCAACCGCCGTCGCCTCCGTTTGTGCAGGTTGAGCGACCGAGAACCGTGTCGTAGTTGGGTAGCGTCGGCGCCAGAGTTTGCGTTTCCACGTCCTGTGTTGGCGCGCCGTCGGTGAGGAGTACGTTGTAGTTCTTCGAGCACACATCCAGCGCCGGCTGCCCATAAATCTCCGGAGCATTGTTCACCAGCGCGTTCGGATCTGTTGGTGTCTGGTTGATTCTCTCGCCGTAATAGGCCGGTTCTCCAAGCCAGTAAAGTGCGTTCTCATACAGAGTTTCGGAGAGCGGCGTCCAGCCACTGGCAGGGAGGCTGTCAATGGCATTGACGATAGCTGCCCTGTTGGTATTCAGGTCGGTCAGGCCGAGCTGAATCGGCCCGCCATCCCGGTTGTTAAACCGCATGATACCGACGTTCATATTATTAACGGATTGCAGGACCTTCTTGGTCACCTCTTTCATGATTGTCAGGCGAGTCAGGTTGACGGACACCGGTGAGGCTTTCCAATTCAGGTAGTTGCCGTCATAAAAGGTGTAGCCCAGGTTTCTTGGTGCACTGCCCCAGGACAATTCTCCCTGGGCATTATTGGTAAACGGGTCAGGGAGGTTGGTGCCCGCATCGGCCCAAAGATAGGTCGGCCGGCCGTCACCGTGTCTGCCGGAGTCTGCCTGGCACTCCACTGGTTCCGTATTGTACCCCGGTGCCAGGTACTGCCAGCGCTGCGGTCCGGGACCGCCGCCACCCTTACCACCATCACGCCATTGCACCATGGTGTTGGTGAAACTGCCGATGCCAAGTATCTGCTGGGTGGCGAAATCACAGTGAAAGTTTGCTTTGAAGACCCACTGAGTGTTGGTGCCCGCGCCATCGCAGACCGGAAGCACGTCGACGTCTGTCCAGTAAATGGCCGTATTGTCACAAAGACCCGCATACGATGTAGCGCTGTCATACGGCGCGTTGGTGGTTTCCACCGAGCCCATTGAGCCCGACGTGTCCAGGATAAACATGACATTGGGCACCGGAATTTGCGTCGGGTCAGGATTGATAAGAAGCAGCTCAGTGTCATCGGCTATAGCCGGCGTGCCGCTCATCAGGGCCAGTAGAAAACTAGTGCTCGTCCATGTAGCTTTTTGCATGCGGATCTTCATGATCGTGTCCTCGAAATTCATTCTTTGTTCGTCGTTTATAAACTGACGCTAACGGAAGTAACGGTGTCTGATTCCAGATGGTGCATAATGGTGACCGCCACCTGACTTCGATTGCTGACCTGGAAAACCTGCTTGCGGAATTCCTTCAGATCTACCGTTCGTCCGTTGACGACAAAACGCGTGTTGCGTGTCATACGAATCATCCGTGAGTCGCAGTCTTCGCATTCCTTGAATACCAGTGAACCGGTGCTGGTAACTGGCGTGGTCATATTACTCAAGGCCACTTCATAGGCCTCCTCGACGGTTACAAAGTCTGCTGCAGCTGACAAGCTGAAGGTCACAAGTAGCGCCACAAGTAATTTTCGAATATGCATTTCTTTACTCCATTTCCCTGGGCCGTTGCCCGGAGATTGATTAAAGTGTTGGTGATTCCGGGCCGACGACATAAAACGCCTGCGAGTGTATTGCACTGGCGTCCCTGTCTGTTGCAGCGCCCGCAGTACCTGCGCGTTTGGACTCGGCTGTAGCCGTAACGATAAAGTGATATGCGGAAATGCCACTGCCAACGCCAAGGCTGAAGGCACGATCCGGAACCAGTGTTTCGTCTTCGAATTCAATTAACGAGGTGACGCTTTCGTTGCCTGTTATGTTCTGTACCAGGTTGGTGTTGGCCAACGTATTGAATTGTCCTTGTGAGATTGCCTGCTCCAGGCCTGTTTCCGCGGCTTGAAACGCTCGCTCGTAAACCATGTCGTTTCGTGCCATCGCCAGTTCGGTTGTCGCTGCGTTGATGCTTGAAATGGCAAGCACCGTAATCACCACGAGCAGTACCAGGCTTACGACAAGCGCCGCACCGGTTTGATTGTTTCTGTGATTCAGGATCTTCATAATTTAGTCTCTTATGATCACGAACGCGCGTTGCGCAACAAGATGGTTTTTGAAACCAGCAGCCGGCGGTAATCATCGTTGGGTACACCAAGATCGACATCGCCCGGCTCATAGTCTCTGAGATCGTTCAGGCCGACTTCCGGTGTTAATCCGCGCACGAGCAGCCAGATTCTTGCCGTAATAACTTTGGCGCCCGGGATGAAGGCGGCATCGAGCGGATCAAAAATGTTGTCGCCCGGGTTGACGTATCGATCGACCGTGTTGTCATCGTCGACATCAACGCCAAACTGGACTTGCATATTCTCGACACCCGGTGCGACTTCCTGGTCCTGGATGACAGAGGCGCCGCCAGTAAAAATCAGGGACTTGCGGCGTAGTGTCGGGACGCCGGGGATCAGCGTCGAATCCGGTGAAACATAGTAGGTATTGACCAGGAGATCGTGCGTTTCAGAATCAGCCACCGAGAATCCAGCCGGGATACCACCGTCATCGAATAGCTGGCCCTGAATGCGTGTGGTTTGAATTTGCAGGCGGCCATTGTCCAGTGGAGTTGCCGCAACTGTTGCACGCCGGGTGGTAACTACATCTGAATTGGGCTGTGCGCCATTATTCGCACCGCAGGGCAGGGCGTAGTTGTTGTTCGTTCCTTCAAGTGGGCGCCCCAGGTTCAGGGCCCAGTTCGCACCGCAGTTGATCGGGACATTGAGACCAAGCGGGTTGGCGTCACCGACCAATGACCGGCCCTGAACAGACGCGCCACGACTATGGCGCCCCCAGTTGCTTGCCATCCGCAGATCGGCTTCGACCGTATCCATTGCGAACTGTGCTGTTTCCTGCACTCGCGCGATGGAGTCGTTGATTACGTAGGCCTGTCGGCTCTGGTTGTAGACCTGGATCGCACCGATCATCAAAAACGAACCGATCGCGAGCGCAACCATCAGCTCCACCATGGTGACGCCGCTTTCTCTTTTGAAAGATTTGATTGAGTAGTTTTTTCTCATTGCACTAAAAATTCCGAAACTCTAGATGCCGAAGACGGGGATGGTGATCACGTAACTAAGTTGTTCGCCTGGCTCTTCCCAGGCCACCGTAATTTCGTAGGTCGGCGGTGCGACGCCATTATCAAAAACGATGGTGACGGTGCCAGTCGGCAGCGTGTCGACTGCCTGCTGGTCCCAGATGAAAATGTCTTGCGCCGCCATTTCTGCTGGTGTGCAATCGATGCCACCGTCAATGCAGTTGTTGTTTGCTCCACCAGCCGTATAAGCGGCGGCGGCCCTGGGATTGGCGCGTATCCGGTCTGCAACGTCGCCAGCCAGGGTAACGGCGTGGTGGTGCAGTATTGAGGTGCGGCCCGCCTGCATGCTGTGAACGTAAAGCCCTGCGATGCCGAGCATGCCAACGGACATGATCACCAATGCGACCAGCACTTCGATCAGCGTGAAACCGCCGATGCGAGGTATTGCTCTCGAAGTCGTTGATAAACCTGTCATGTTTCTGCCATTGTTAGTCATTGATAAATACCAGATGAATTCATTCGCCCAGGGAACCTAAGGGCATCCGCCTTTGGCTGCGATGATGCTCTGGTCGCGTACTACCGTTGCCCGACCGATGGGCGTTACAACCAGGTAACGTGCCGCCGAGTTGCCGCCGGCAGCTCTCACGTTGCCGCGGCTGTCACAAAGCACTGCGGTCTGGAATGCCGGACCGACACCGACATCACCGCGGCCGAGGCCGGTTGGCGCAAAGCCGAAGTAGGTGGCGTTGCCATTGACGTTAATGTCGATTTGCGAATCAATAGCGGGATGGCGGCGCAAAACATTTTCGCCTGCCCCCGCACGCTGTAAGTCTCCGTCCAGATCCAGAAAGATGATCCAGCCACTATCAAACGACGCTCCGTCACAGGTTGCTGCGGCGCCCAGCGGATCGGCGCTGGCACAGACGGTGACAAATGTCTTCGATCGGGCGGCCTCGGAGCGGCCCAGCATGAAACTCGAATGCAGATCATTGGCCGTGGTTGCCATGCGGCTGTTAGCCGTGAACTCGCTCATATTTGGTATGCCAATCGTCAGAACGATGCCGACGATCAGCATTGTGACCAGCAGCTCATAGAGCGTGAAGCCGTTTTCGTGTTTGGTTTTCATGCATCGGACTATACGTAAGGCCCGAAATCACTGTAAAAGTATCCGACAGGCGGGCAGGACTGACCGACAAGCGGTCGAAAACCGGGGCAGCCATTTAACTTAATCCGGACACGAATAGGCCTTGCCGGCCCTGTCCTTGCGGGTAACCCGTGGCCGGCCGGTATAGCTGATCACCAGGGCGCGGCTCTGGGCGCGTCCTGCTCGGTCACAGAATACGATAGTGCCATTAGTTGCCCTGAGTTCAGTCGCACGCAGGCTGAATCCTTTGCGATTAGCCGTTATCCGGCTCGCTTCGCTAACCTGGTGATGTTGCAGCAGCACCTCATCGTCGTCGCGGCGAAGAGGGTTGCTCATGCCCTTGTTTACAAACAGGATCCAGCCATTCGACCAGTCATAGCTGGGGTCGCAATATTGCCCGTCAAGGCTGGGGCATATACTCACCACCCTGCGTCTGGCGATTGATTCTGTTCTGGCCAGGTACACCGCGTGGAAAAGTGCATTCACCTCCGTTACAAGGTACTTGTCCGCGGCCAGCCCGCCCAGTGACGGCAGTCCGACCAGCATGAGCAATGCCACCAGGCCCAGCGTCATCACCAGTTCGAAGAGACTGTATCCGCCTGATCGCCAACCGATATGCATATCAAACCTCCTTGTCTGATCGCCTGAATCTAGCAATCCGTACCCTGCTGTACGAGCCCCGTTTCAAGGTGATTCATAGTGATTCAGCGCTGGGGATTCCAAAGATGATTTCGATATTCGCCCCGATCCACTCATTTGTTCTATACTCTGCAACTTGTTGATTTGCGGGGTCTGATGCCATGTCCAATCCGGACATTATTCAAAAACTTAAGTCTTGCGGTGTACTGCCCACGCCACAGCGCATTGAGGTGGCCTCTGTACTCCTCGACCGTCCGCAGCACCTGTCCGCCGACCAGATTATTGAGCGACTGAAAGCCAACGGCAGCAGTGTATCCAAGGCAACCGTCTACAACACCTTGCACCTGTTTGGTTCGAAGGGACTGGTCAAAGAACTGTGCGTCGATCCCAGCCGCAAATTCTACGATTCCACTACTCACGCCCATCATCATTTCTACCATGTCGATACCGGCGAGATCAGCGATATCGATAACGGTGAGGTCAGCGTCATGGGTTTGCCGCCGCTGCCGGATGGCACGGAGCAGGAAAGCGTCGAAGTCCTGGTTCGAATCAGGGACAAGCGCTGACATAAAGGCCGGTTGCCACTGGTCGGTCGCATTTTCTGGCGCTATACTCGCGCCGCCCAAATTTAATAGGAAGCCGGTATAGCTCAGTTGGTAGAGCGCCACATTCGTAATGTGGAAGTCCTTGGTTCGATTCCGAGTACCGGCACCATCCTTTTTTTCAAGTATTTCAGTGGCTTATGGCGTATCGGCTCGACTGCGATATTCACCAAAATCACGGCTTGCCCCGGATTTGCCCCTGCAATAATTACTTTTGATTATCGATATAGGCTGAATGTCCGCTTTTGGGTGATAGCGGACGTTGAATCCGAGTGTATTGACGCGAAACGAATGACCGCTTTCGGCCAAAAGCGGCCGTTCCGATCATCAGCAATCGGAAGCGCAGCCTATAAAACTCCATAGATAAGGAAGGCTCCGAAAGCTAGGCCGAACAGCAACCACAATCTGATTATTGGCGCAGAAAACCGCTCGGACCACCAGACAATAAATTCGCGAATTCGCTCCCGGCCTGCAGCTACCAATGCTACTGCAGCGACAATAGCAATCAATCCTAACGCCTGAAAGACGATTGGGAATAAGGAGGCTGGTGCGACTCCGATCAGGGCTGCACCCAAGACCAACCTCACAATTACCGCGAAGTATATCCCCCAGTGCTGGTCCATCGTCGACGTTACCAACGTCATGAGCTTGTCCGGCGCAAATATCCCCCTCCCGGCGGCCACGAATATGGTGACCCCAAATACCAAAACAATGATCTGCGAAATGAAGATAACCATTTTTGGTGTCCTCCGGATTGTGCGTTTTTGGAGTCGCTTGCGACCGTTGATGACTCTGCTGCGTAATCGGCCGCAAAGGGTCATTAGCGGACCTTTAGGGCCATTCTAGCTCAATGTCCGGTTTCGGGCGTATTGGTTCGACCCCGGTTTAATGGACCGTTTGAATCTGGTTTTGGTTACGCTCCTCAAAAACCGCCGGACTAATATTACCAAGATAACCATGTCGACGTTTGCGATTGTAAAAACGTTCAATGTAATCGAACACGTCGGCCTTCGCTTCATCTCGAGTCAGGTAACGTGTGCGATTCACTCGCTCGCGTTTCAGTAAGCCAAAGAAGCTCTCAACCACCGCATTGTCGTAACAGTTGCCTCGTGCACTCATACTGCATTGGATGTTGTGTTTGTCTAGCTCGTCACGAAAGTCATCGCTTGTGTACTGGCTGCCGCGATCGGAATGATGGATCAGTGAGCTTTGTGGCATACGTTGACTCATTGCCATATCAAGCGCATCGATGACCAGGTGACGAGAGATCCAGCGACCCATCGACCAACCAACGATGCGACGTGAATAAAGATCCATCACCACCGCAAGAAACAACCAACCCTGGTGGGTCGAGATGTACGTAATATCAGATGCCCAACGCTCGTTCGGGCCCTCAGCCGTGAAGTCCTGCCCCAACAGGTTCTCCGCTACCGGGTGACTCGGGTCACGCAGGGTCGTAACCTTGAAAGACCGCTTCGGACAGCCTTTAAGGCCGGCTTTTCGCATCAATCGGGCTACCTTGTGACGTCCACATTGGCGGCCTTCTTCTTTGAGTTCAGCGGTGATCTTCGGTGCCCCATACACGCCATCACTCTCGATATGAATGCGCCGGATCAAACGTGTCAGCTCCCGATCCGTCTTTGACCACTGACTCTCAGGCCTGACCCGCCAAGCGTAGTAACCACTTCTTGCTACCTTGAGTATCCGGCACATCATCCTCACCGGATATTGCTTGCGGCGCCGATCGATACAGATGTATCTCACTTCGACTCCTTGGCAAAGAAAACCGCCGCATCTCTTAAAAAATCCCGCTCCTGTTTGACTTTAGCCAGTTCGCGCTTGAGCGTGCTCAGTTCCTCGTCCCGGCTCTTGCCCTGCCCTGGAAAGGCTTCATCGCCCAACAGCCGGTACTGTTCTCGCCAACGGCGAAGCTGACGGGGACTGATCCCAAGATCCTCGCAGACACCCTGGTCCGTCATCCCATCTTCGCTCGCTCGTTTCAGCACATGACGCTTGAACTCGGGACTGTATCGTCGGTATTTCTTCTTTGTCATGAGACACCTCCTGACGCATTATCGCGCACATTTAGAAGTGTCCACCAAACCCGGGCTGGTCCTCAAAGCGGACAATGGAAACTAATTGATGTACTAAGTTAGTTTTCGGCGTATCTGCTATCTACGTGTTCCGCAAACTCGCGTTTATATCGTGATCTGATCTCGATCCACCATTCGTTGGGGAGACCATCCGTCACGTAGTCAGACAGATATTTGTCCCAGTCGCGCCAATCGATGAGGGCCAAGGACCCGCTTTTGTACTGGGTCCAGGCGATCTCCAACAAGCCCAGATACCGTTCCTGTAAGGTCACATACTGAAATTTCTCGACGTCCGTCAGAGCTTCCTTATGTTCCTCAAAATGGAACAAAAGGAAG
>PVMS01014847.1_pt1 | contig 21741 bp, 20 predicted proteins | sample 1853461 | NCBI WGS metagenome assembly PVMS01 (sample SAMN08582032, study PRJNA380276) | Marine sediment metagenome, whole genome shotgun sequencing project. | isolation source: ocean sediment barecode stripped | collected 2017 | reverse complement strand
TTACAAACCAGGGAAAAACCCAACCCAGATCCACCTCTATCCCAATCCTGCAAAGGATGTGATTCATATTCAGTACAACCTTGAATTGAGGGGGGAGGTCACTATGCATGTCATTGATTCCTCCGGTCGGAAAATAAAATCCCTACGTGATGAGGGTAGATTTGGACCCAACAGGCTCACGCTGAATATCTCAGAGCTAAAGGAAGGGCTCTACCACCTGCAAATGAATCACAAGGGAAATCAGATTTATACCAGGTTCCTGAAAATCTAAGCTTAGATAAAAGGATCAACCGGCCTTTTTATCAGCAGGGGACGTGGGTATTTCCCAAGAATATAGATACCTGCCAGGATGGCCACACCCCCGTCGGAGGTCTGAATTACATCGGTGACCATCACCCTCTGGTCGAAGTAGTGATGATGTGTCCTTAGGAGGCTGTCTGGCTCCACCTGATGCTGGTAAATCACAATGGAATTGGAATTGGTCTGTGAGGTATACAGTGCAAAACTCTCCGTCTCAGTATTCAGTTTAATCGCTGCCACAGGTCCTTTGAAGGTCAGTTCATAGAGGGGATCTCCTGGCAGATCTTTGATGTTCTGACTGGAGTTCACATCTATTTCTGCCTCAGGAATAATGTAGTTGTTTCCTTCGTAGTAGCTGGTGAGTCCGAAAACCGCACCTGAAATGGGAAGAAAGGAACTGATCCCTTCCTCAATCTGGAAGGAGTAGATATTGCCCGTAGCACTTAGCGAGTAGACATCCATAAATACCGTTCGCAGGGTGTAGTTATAGAAGCAGTTCACATAATAACCTGTCCCGTTTTCATTGCTATATTCCCCAATAAAAAAATGAAATCCTGTCCGGTTTTGTTCAGGTGCCTCTGAATTAAATACTCCAGATTGGTATTGATGGGAAGCTTGTTGCTTCGCTCAAGGGTAAAATCAGCGCTGAATTTGGATATCCAGGAGGATCTGGAGATAAAATCGTAACCCAGTACCAGCAGGTATCCATCTGAATCGGTATAAGCATAGAGTGGCATGGTCATCTCCAGGTCGTGTACAGATTGTACAGTTCCATTGCTGGGATCCACCAGCACCACATGTGCTTCAAATTGCTGGTTCATGGCCACAAACCCGATAGAATTTCCGTGCTCGATCAACCTGGATGATGGGGCCAGCCAATCATAAGACATGGTCCACTCCACCTCGCCTGAGGCAGAGGTTCGAACCAGGTAGGTGGTGGGGTATTCAATCTCCGCATTTTCATCCTTCACAGCAGAAATGAAAAGATAACCGCCACCGGAGAGCTCAACCACACTTTCTGTATAGTAAGAAAGCATCTCTTCGGGATCGTTATAGATTTTGGTGAAACCATCTTCTGGCAAAATCTCCTCCTGTTTGATATCACAGCTCAGTATCCCTGCGGCAAGGAAACAGAGCATGGCTATAGGTTTAATAAAAGCATTCAACATTGCTGTAGTGTTTCTGTTTTTGGAGCGAGAAGAGGACCGACAGGCTGATCTGTAAGTCATTCAGCAAGATGTCATCCTGAGCGAAGGTACTTCCGTTTCCAGTTTCAAAGCGATTGGATTTGCTGGTAATATTATGAAGTCCCATGTGATATCCCACATTCAGATCGAGAATCACATACCTCAAATCGATGTAAGTTCCGGCCACAGCACCTGCTGTAAATTTAGGCCTGATAAAAGTCTGATTGGTGGCATCAAAAGAACCCAGCAAGTGGCTGTATGCAACAGAGATTCCTGCGTAAGGCCGAAATCTGTTCAGATCGAAACGATACCTGGCTTCCAGGGGTACGGAAATATACCGCAGCAGGTAGGGAACCTCCTGTTCTATGGTTTCTTGATTGAAAATCACCTCGTTGAATTTGCTAAACCTGTAGGTATAAGTGCCCGGCTTTAGAGCCAGAATGATATAATCATTGAACCATTCGACCTGTACAAAATACTGGTTTCCAATATTCTGAAGCATTCCGGTATAGCCGTTGTTGTATGTGTTCCCGGTCAAATCCTCAAAGATATTGTAGGACTCCTGAACCACAATGTGGCTGCTGTTGGCACCTCCACCGAAACCTATTCTGAGGTGATCCAGAAAGCTGCCTCTTTGAGCCGAAATGCTCAGGGTTGAGAGGATAAATCCAACAACCAGGAGAATGGATTTTGGCTTTTTCACTTTCTTACAAACGAAGATAGTGAATCAGATGTTTCATAATAGGCCAGAATTAACATGGAAATGCTATTCTTATTTTTGATGCATCGTTCACTTTTTAAATCAAAGCGACATCACATACTCGACCAAATGGTTCAATTCCTGTTCACCTAACTTCTCTTTGAGTCCGTGTTGCTCATCCATGAACACTTCTTGCATCCTAGCATTTCGGCCATCGTGAAGATAGGGTGCTGTTCGCCAAACCTCAATGAGGGTGGGAGTATCCCATTTATTGGTCCTGTCGGTAGGGCCAGGGGTTCCAATGGCATGTGTTTTCCTGTCGGTGAAATATGGGCCAGAATGACAATGGCCGCAACCTTCACGGTCAAAAATTTCTTTTCCTTTCAATGCTTTTCCCGAAAGAGCGCCATGAACCAGCAAAGGGCTTGGAACAGGTTTTAGCGATTGAAGGTAAAGATCAACAGTCCTTGCCTTTGATTCATCAATGTCAGCAAACTGTATGTGCCTGAAACCGGCCCTGACTGCAAATTCTGCCGAAGGCCTGATCCCGGTAATCATGGATGGCGGAGTCTCATGGGCCAGCAGCATGCTCTTGCAGTTTTTTGGATTTCCAATGCCATCGTTCAACAGGTCCCAGTTCAGTCCGTCAATTCTGGCATCGTTGGGATGACATCCTGAGCAACCCTGCCATTGCTGAAAACAGAGCCGGGCATCATTAAATGCCATTTCACCCATCCGGACACTATCGATTTGAAGCCCGGGATTCAGCTTTACCATTACATCTGTTTGTCCCGAACCAAGATCAATTACCTGGAGGGCATCAGAAAAATAGAGGGCGGTGATCACCCTGTTGCCTTCCAGTTTTATGGCCCTTGGGCCCTCCCCCTGAACAGGGTATCTGTTCCGTATACCTGAAAGAAAGGTTAAATCGTAGGATAGCGCATCCGGATCTTTGGTTTGTCGCAGTTTAGCAATCATTTCAGGATACCCGATGATGCTGTAGTCGTGAGTGCCTGCATGGGCAACCACAACCACTTTATCATTCACATCCACACCCCAGGATCCGGCGGCCCCTCTTCCATGCTCATCCAGCAAGATGGAGGCCTTTAGTTCCTGCTGTTCAATATCCAGTATGGAAAGTGCACTTGTGTTCATCCAGCCCTGTTCCAGCTGCGAGGTGGGCACCTGAAACCGGCCAAGGTTATGTGATACAAATACATGCCTTCCGTCGGGTGATACCCTGATACCTCGCAGAGCATTACTTCCACTGGGTAGCTTCAGGTGTTTTACCGCCTCGTTGTTCATAAGATCAATGATGGTAACATCTGCAGCTACCGTATCTATATCCGCCCTTGTGGCAGGAAGGAGATTGGCTACAAAAAGCCACCGGCCATCGGGGGATATATCCATGGTCATGGGTTGCCTTAATACATCAATCCTGGCAATCTCTCGGTGGGTAGTCAAGTCTATGACAGAAATATCATCATCGAACTGGTTGGCCACATACAATGTATTTGTAACAGGGGAGGGTATTGGACTGATGGCCCCATGTCCGGCACTGATTCTTTCAATTACTTTTTTTGAGCTCACATCAATCACCAATACTTCACTGGTTGAATAGCTGCAGGTAACATACGCCTTTCCATCGGTGGAGAGGCAGACTCCGGTAGGAGGAAGCCTGGTGGGCAATGTGTACAGCAATTGGCCGGAGGTATAATCGATAAAATCGATCCTCAGTCCTGTTTTTTGTGCAATGATGATCTGGTTATTGGGGATATCAATCACGAATGCGGTGGGTGACAGGGGCGATCCACCATCTGAGGTTAATGCAGACACAAATACAAATGAACTTACAGTTACAAAAAGAACTGCAAGACAAATCAATACCACTATATAACCGCCTTTAATTAGATTCCTCATACCCATCGGTTATGACAATCCGAAACCCTGTGTTATAGACGCTCTGCCATGCAGGGTACCCATGACGTTGGTCCGCGTCGCATCGTTCGGGCCGGTCCAGATAGGATCCCCCTTTTACTGTTTTTTCTCCCTCACTGAAGTCAGACCGCGTCCATTCCGCAGCATTACCATGCATATCATGTAATCCATATGCATTTGGTTTGTAGCTCCCAACCGGCATGGTTACACATCCCCCATCATCGAACCGCCGGTCTGCAAGGGCAACCCCTTCCGGCTCAATTAGGTCACAATCGCCAGCAACCTGGAAATGGCCAAGTAGTGATTTCCCGGTATATCCATAGGTGGCAAAAGAATAATCCGCCATGTTCTCCCATGTCGAGAAATCGGTGCCTGGAAAATGAAAAGCTCCCTCGCTTCCTGCGCGGCATGCTTTTTCCCATTGTTCTTCGGTGGGTAAACTGACTCCCAGCCCGGTTTCCTCTGAAAGCCATTCACAAAATTCCATGGCATTGTTCCATGAAACCCGAATGGCTGGCTGGTCATCTGAATCCAGCGGCATCCCCTTTGTGTCTCCCCGTTGATCGTGTCGTTTGGTATAGTAACGGCTCGAATGATCCCTGTCAAACAAACGAAACTGCCTGTTGCTGATCTCACAGGTTCCCATCCAGTAGGATTGGCCAAAGTTTACCATCTCAATTTTTTCGCCGCCTCCCAGATCGATGGTTCTGTGGGTAAGTTTCTGTTTTTTGGAGCCTGATTTCTCCTTTGTTGCATTCTTCTCCCGGGGTTCTTTAAAAGTCACCGGGGTTTCATCATAGGGGTCTGAAGCGGGGATCATCTCCGGATTAATTGCCGGACCGCCATATATCTGAGAAAGTTCCCAGCGCCTCTGGTCAGGTAGGCCCGGTATGGGCAAATTATAAATGTCATTCCAGGTTCCATGGCACGGACCATTGAGGTCGATCCACGTGAATATCCTGCTCCACGACTCCTCGTCCATCCGAATCCCTTTGTGCCCCTCTTTTAACAATTGAACCAGTTCGCTGGTATTGGCACGGTACTCACCGGGTACCAGCATGGAAACGTCATCACCTATATTCACACGCCTGATGTATGGCAACAGCGATTCATATGATGGAGTGTATAGGACTTTGTTGTCGAACGCTTCTTTGTGGATGGGATGCATTCTTGTGTAGTCGAACCTGCCTGGTATCCTTCCCGTATAGCCTTCAACCTGATTCTCCGGCCTCAGATCCAGGGGGTGATCCTGGTTATGACATTGTATACAGTACCTGTTCAAAACAGGCTGTACTTCCCGTTCAAAATCAAATCCTCGAGAAGGCCCATGCCAGGGTTCAAGCCGTGCCGGCGTTTTGAGGGAGGCAATGGCACGTTTTGGCAATGCTACCGTCTGGGAGGATTCATGGCATCCGACACAGGACATGGTTTCTCCGGGCATGGCGGTTACCCAGGTCCGCATAAGCTGCACGGCCTGACCCTGCTCATCGAGGGGCTGGAAGGCCACCGGTGTATTTGCAGGGATTTTGAACATGGCAGACCCATCTTCTTCCACAGGTGTTGTGCCCACGATCCGCATGGCATCCCAGGGACCTGCAGCTCCGATTTTATCGTTCCCCGCCAATCCAATATAACCAAAATCATACGCAATAACCCGCAGGTTTTTAATGGTACCTCGTGGAACCTCTTTTAAGCCAGGACCGCTATGTATGTCCTGGATAAAAACAGTGGCTTCGGTGGATTCCAGATCAAGGCGATCAGGTATCACCGGTGGTGTTCTTCGCTTCATCACAGGGATTGGCTCCAGAAAAGCCACATGTTCTTCTTCATGGACCAGGGTTACCTGACCATTCACATGGGCTGTATATATACCAATCTTCTTATCATCTGGCTTATTCCATACGGATGCCAGAAAAATCTGATCCGTTACCGGTGAGGGAGTCGTAAATTCTGGCCAGTGGGCTTCTGTCAGCTTGTCCATGATCTGAAATTCCAGCGGAGAATCTTTCCCTGAAATAATCGTCTCGATCCCCTGGCCTTCACTGGTTCCTTTATTCAGATCCACCACAGCCAGAACTCCCGATCTCCAGCTGCCATGGTATCCTGCCAGCACACAAATGAATTTACCCGTTTGTCCGGGCAACTCTTTTGGATAATAGAGTCCGTTGGGAATCCACGAATTACTGCCATATACTGACCGCTGGCCTGTTCCATCCGGATTCATGGTCATTAACGGACGAAGAAAGAGACGGTTTATACCTGTATAATCCCAGCGGTTATAAATGATCTGTCCGCTATTTCGCACTGATGGATGCATGTCATGGTCCTGGTCGAATGTTAACCGTCGCATACCGGTACCATCGGGGTTCATGATGTACATATTGGCAATGAATTTTTTCTCAGTTCCGTGCCAGCACGGAACACACTGGTAAGGAGCACTGGAGTTAAATACAATGCGACCGTCGGGCAGGTAACAGGGGTCAAAACAGTCCACATCATCAGGAGCCTGGGAGACTTGTCGCAATCCAGTGCCATCGATGCGAATTTCAAATATCTTCCAGCTTGTTTCATCTGACTGGGTGAAAAGTAGCTTTTCAGCATTCCAGTGGAGGTTCATATGTCCCACAAATCTTTTCCCTTCAGGTTTGTACACTGTTTTATAGGTTCCGGTTGAGGGGGCAAACAGACCTATTTCATTGCTGAATATTTCCCTGGCCACGGAAGACTGGCATTCATGGTTGGAGGGGAATCCCAGGTCTCTCAGAATTTCTTTTCCTTTCTTATTGCTTTCTTCGGGCCAATTATGCCGGATGCATAAAATCTCCAACTCTTCCGGAAGTGTAGAGGAAATTGGATCGAAATTTGCACCGAGTAGAATTGCAATTCCCGATAACCCGAAAATATGTGCTATCCATCGTTTAGAAAACCCCATGTTATATTCCCATTAATTTATTAATACTCTCTGACTAAAACAACATAGAAAAGAGAAGGGTATTCTTCGGAGATTTCCCCTTCATGTTGTAGTTTTGTTTTTGCACAACAAAAAATAGCATGCGTAAAAATACAGAAATATAGTTTGTCGGACAGCCGGTTTTCAAACAGATAGTGGATATTGTCGGATAACAGTGAAAAAGAAACAGAGATGTCTAAAAGAGAAAACTACTCCACAGGAGCACCCTGGGAGGAAAAGGTCGGATACTCCAGAGCGGTTAAGTCAGGCAAGGTAATCGAGATCTCGGGTACAATTGCCCTTGATGCTGAGGGTAATTCCACAGGAATTGATGATCCTTACCAGCAAACCATTGAAATTATCAGGATCGCAAAACGGGTGTTGGAAGAGGCAGGAAGCAGCCTGAATGATGTGGTACGCACCCGGATCTATGTGACCGATATTTCCAGATGGGAGGAGGTGGGGCGTGCACATGGGGAGTTTTTCAGAGAGATTAAGCCAGCCACCTCAATGATAGAGGTTTCGGCCCTCATCAGACCTGCATCCATGGTGGAGATAGAGTTCACTGCCCATCTTAATTAGAAATCAAATTAAACTCCATTGTTATGGCCTGATCACCCTTTTTGCGCAATTTCCTCCAGTCTGGGGTAATCGATGATCTCAATCTCCTTCCCGGTGAGTTTAACCATATTCTCTTTTTCAAACTCTTTTAAGAACCTGATGGCGCTTTCGGTGGTGATGGCTGCAAATTCTGCCACATCCTGTCGGGTCAGGTAGCTGAAGATATCCTCCTTTAGAAATTCGGGGGCCGAGAGGTAGATTAAGGCTGTGGCCAGCTTGCCTCTCATCTGCTTTTGAGAAATGGAGGCGATCAGGTTGAACAGATGTGCCTCACATTTAAAGTTGTTGGTGGTGATGCGCATGGCAAATTCATTGTTGCGATGCAGAAGTTCTCTCAAACCCTCCTTGTCAATCATACAGATCTCAGCATCTTTGATGGCTACTGTGGAGTAGGTGTAAAAATCTTCACCGAATACCGAGGAGAATGCCAGAAAGTCGCCCGGCTTAGCCACACGTATATTGATGCTTTTATTGGGAGCTGTTTGCAGGTAGACTTTCACAAGTCCCGATTGGACATACATTACATAGGTGGCAAAGGCTCCTTGCTTGAAGAGATTTTCTCCCTTGGAATAAAGCAGTTGCTTCTTCTTGTGCTTAAGAAATTCCTGATCCCGATCCGAAAGCTGATTCATCATTGAATGCAAAGTTATCATTTGACAGGATTTTTCCTGTCATATTGCATCTCAAATGCAGACAAGCTTGTTCCTGAATTCATTGCAAGTATTTCTTATCCTGCCTATTTTTGCGTTTCCATTCAGTCCATAAAAATTTCCGAACCGAATGACAAATTCCAATAAATTGCCTCGTTTCAAATTCGAAAAATATGTACCTTCGGTTGAAGGTGCCGTGAATGCCTCCAGATGGAATAGGCTGGTTAATCACAGGTTCTTCAGGGGGGGCATGGGTTTGGTAGCAGGAGCCCTGGTGGGACTGTTGTACTGGAAGTTTGTGGGGTGTCAGAGTGGGACTTGTCCGCTCACTTCCAACCCATATAAGAGTGTGCTAATTTTCTCGTTTATGGGGCTGTTGATGGCAAAAGAAAAATCATCCGGACGTGCTGAAGTTAAATAGTTTAATTGACGAAGATGAATACAGATCAAATACAAATTCGATATACACTACTGGCAGAGGATGACAACTGTTGTCTCTCCTGTGGCGGTGCAGTAAATTACTCAAATGCCAGTGAAGGGGAAGTATGTGTAGATCTCGGAAGTGGGAAGGGCTCAGATGTGTTGCGCCTGGCTGATGAGGTTGGTGAGACTGGTAAGGCCTATGGCATTGATGTGTCGGAAGGGATGCTGAAGAAAGCCCGGAAGAATGCAGAGAAACTCGGGATAGCCAATGTGGAGTTTGTACGTTCTGAACTGGAAGAGATTCAGCTGGAATCTGACACTGCTCACCTGGTTATTTCAAATTGTACAATCAATCACGCCTCCGATAAATTCAGGGTGTGGAGTGAAATAGAACGAATCCTGAAAAAGAGCGGACGCTTTGTGGTGAGTGATATTTATTCGATCGGCGAGGTCCCGGAGAAGTACAGGAGCGATCCACAGGCGGTGGCCGAGTGCTGGGCGGGAGCAGTTACAAAACAAGAGTATCTGGACACCCTCGAGAAGGTCGGTTTTACCTCCATCGAAATTATAGAAGAGAGTAAGCCCTATCCAAAGGGAGAGATTGAAGTGGTAAGCTTTACCATTGCCGGTAAAAAAAGATGTTGCAGTTAAGTTCCATTTAATAATTCAAATACAATATGAAATCGTTAGTTAAAGTAAACAAGAAGGGCGATGGCAAAGTGGCACAGTGCTGTGCCAAGAATTCAAAGGCCGTCATGGGATGTCATGATTAATCATGGAGTAACCCGGGAAGCTAAGGTTGCCCGGGTTTCTTCATTCCTATTTGGAAGAAATGGAATATTCAAAGCATAATATTTTCTCTAAGATTGTTGATTCGGAAGATTATTTTCTTGTGAACCCCCTCTCCATGCAGGCAGATATCCTGGACCGGGATGAGGCACAGGGATATTTGGATCACAAGCTGATTAACAGGGAGGAGTACATTCAGAAAGGTTACCTGGTGGATCCTGCAGAAGAAGAGAAATCATTCAGAAAGAGCTACCTGAACTTTATTGATGAAAGGGATAGTGATGAGGTTCAGCTCTTTTTTACCCCCTGGTACAGTTGTAATTTCGACTGTTCTTATTGTTTCCAGGATGAGTACACCAATCCCCACGACCATGTTGAGGAGGAGGTAATTGATGCCTTTTTCAAGTATGTGGACGATAAGTTTGCGCACAGAAGGAAATACATTACCCTGTTTGGGGGAGAGCCTTTTTTAAGCTCTCCTGCCAAGAAAGAGACCATTAAAAAGGTGCTGGAGGGAGCCACCCTTCGCAAGCTTGATGTAGCTGTGGTAACCAATGGCTACCATCTTTTAGAATATATAGACCTTTTAAAATGTGCCCCGATCAGAGAGGTCCAGGTGACTGTGGATGGGACGCAGGCGGTTCATGATTCACGTCGGATGTTAAGGGGAGGACAAGGCAGCTTTGATCGAATTGTGAAAGGAGTGGATGCATTGCTTGAGAATCGGATTCCGGTAAACCTGCGGATGATTGTGGATAAGGAAAATGTAAACAACTTGCCGGAGCTGGCCAGATTTACCATTGAGAAAGGCTGGGCCAAAGATCCCTTATTTAAAACAGCCCTGGGTAGAAATTATGAACTACACCATTGCCAGACCAACCAGACCAAACTTTTCTCCAGGATTGAAATGTACCAGGAGATCTATGGCCTTGTGAAGGCTCATCCTGAAATATTGGAGTTTCATAAACCTGCTTTTTCAATAGCCAAATTCATCTTCGAAAATGGAGTGATGCCAGAACCCCTGTTTGATTCCTGTTCGGGGACCAAAACAGAGTGGGCCTTTGACTATTCAGGACGAATCTACTCATGTACAGCCACAGTGGGTAATGTGGGTGATGAACTGGGCACTTTTTATCCAAAGGTAGAGCTCAACGAGGAGCAGATTGAAGAGTGGGAGGAGAGAGATGTGCTTTCTATCAAGGAGTGTTCTGCCTGTCCGGTCCGGCTGGCTTGCGGAGGTGGCTGTGCAGCCATAGCCAAAAATAGAACAGGCAAGTTACATGCTCCTGATTGCAGACCTGTCAAGGATCTTCTGGAACTTGGAATCGGACTCTATAGCCAGCTTACAATTGAATCATAAAACCCTATATATCACATGAAGACCATGAAAGAGATCACAACAAAAGAGTTTAAAAAGGAAGTACTACAGGGTGGAAAAGTGGCCCTGGATTTCTATTCCACAGAGTGCCCCCCCTGTGAAGCCCTTGCACCCAAATTTGATTCTTTGTCGGAGCTCTATGGCGAGGATGTTAAATTCTTAAAAATCTTCAGGCAGGAGAACCGGGATCTGGCCGAAAGCCTTGAGGTGAATGGTTCACCCACCGTTCTGTTTTATGACAATGGAGACCTGGTGGGTGAAAAACTCACCGGTGGAATCAAACGATCTGATCTTATTCAAAACCTAAACTCCCTGATCCCGGAAGAGAGGGCAAAGGAGATCCAGGGAAGTATCAAACCACGGGTTTCTGAGTACGATTCCTTGATCATCGGCGGAGGCCCCGGGGGCCTGACAGCTGGATTGTACCTCTGTCAGGCAAAGATTAAAGCGGTACTGGTAGATACCATGTTACCCGGCGGACAGGTCTCTACGACTCATAAGGTGAGTAACTACCCTGGTTTTGTGGACCCACAGCCCGGTTTTATGCTGGCACACTATATGTCGGAGCAGACCAAGCTTTGCGGAACCAAGTATAAAGTGGCAGTGGATGTAACCCATGTCGATCTTGTCAATAAGACCATTGTGGTGGATGAATATGAAACCATTAAGGCAAAAAAGATCATCCTGGCAACAGGAGCTTCTCCACGCTATCTGGGCGTTCCTGGTGAAAAAGAGCTGAAAGGAAATGGGATCTCTTACTGCGCCACCTGCGATGCCAAGTACTTCCATGATAAAGAGGTAATTGTGGTTGGAGGCGGCAATTCGGCCATCGAGGAGGCAGAGTTTATTTCAAAATTTGCCGAAAGTGTGACCATCATTCATCAGTTTGACCATCTGCAGGCCAATAAAGAAGCCCAGGAGAAGGCCTTTGCCAATCCTAAAATTAGTTTCATTTTTGATACCGAACCCAGGGGCTTTAAGAAAAATGGCAATCGGATCCGTGTGTCTACTGAGAATGTAAAAACCGGGGAGAAAGCTGTTCAGGAGGCCGATGGTGCATTTATCTTTGTGGGCATGAAACCCAACACAGATCTGATTCGGGATGAAATTGAGAAGGACCAGTGGGGCTACATAAAAACCAATGAGGACATGAAAACCAGCATAGAAGGGGTCTATGCAGTGGGTGACCTGAGAAGCAAGAAGTACAGGCAGATTACCACCGCTGTAGCCGATGGCACCATTGCAGCCATCGCACTCACCCGGGAGCTGGATAATTAATTGCGTTTGTAAGCAGAGGGAGTGGTTCCAAACTGTTTTTTAAAACAGGCCCCAAAATAACTCTGATCGCTGAAGCCGGTTTCATAAGCCACTTCGGCCATGCTTGTATTTCCTTTCTTTAGCAAGGCTGCGGCCTTGTTCAATCGGACGTGTTTAATAAGGTCCTTGGCCTCATTATTGGCAGCCTGGGCGGACTTTTTATTCTAGGAGTGTTGTTTAAAAGAGCCCATGCAAAGGGAGCCATGATCGGCTTTGTAATCAGCTTGCTTGTGCAGGTATATATCGCTACTTTTACTCATATTCACCTGATGCTGTATACAGCCAGCGGTGTTTTAACCTGTGTGTTGATAGGCTGGCTCTTCAGCCTTTTACTTCCGGAATCTAATCCGAAGGGCAATCCACAACTTAGACCTGACTGAGGCTTGGGTATTTAACTAATAAGAAAAACATGCGACTAAGCGGACTTATTGCGGCACCTTTTACACCAATGAATCAGGATGGAAGCCTGAGACTTTCACAAATTGAAGCCTATGCTTCCAGGTTGAAAGCCGATGGAGTGAATGGAGTTTTTGCTTGTGGGACCACCGGAGAAGGCTACTCCCTGACACTGGATGAACGGAAACAGGTGCTGGAGGAGTGGCTGAGATTCCAGGAGAATGATTTCAAAGTCCTGGCCCATGTAGGGACGACTTCCTATCTTCAGTCGGGTGAGCTTGCCCGACATGCCACAGCCGCCGGTGCCTTCGCCATTGGGGCTATGGGACCTTCCTTTTTTCAACCCACCAGGGCCGAAGAGCTGGTGGCATACTGTGCCAGGATTGCACAGGAAGCCCCTGATCTCCCTTTCTATTACTATCACCTGCCCTCCATGTCAGGAGTAAATGTCTCCATGAAAGCTTTTTTGGAACAGGCTTCCGACCAAATACCAAACCTACAGGGAATTAAATTCACCCATAACAACCTGATGGAGATGCAGCAATGCATAATGTTTGAAAATGGAAAATATGAGATTCTTCACGGATACGATGAAGTGTTGCTGGGAGGGCTGGCACTGGGCATCAAAGCGGCCATTGGAAGCACCTACAACTACATGGCACCTGTTTACAATCAGATTTTCTCTTTTTTTGAAGCAGGGAAATTGGAGGAAGCAAGGACATTGCAAAGATTTTCTGTAGAGTTAGTGGAGCAACTCTTCAAGTACAGGGGTGGAGTCGTGGCAGGAAAGGCCATTCAATCGCTTATTGGGATTGACTGTGGGCCCTGCCGGATTCCCTTACAAACACTTACTGACATGGAGATACAGAAACTTAAAGATGACCTGGTTCAGATAGATTTTTTTAAACGAATTAAATCATGAAGATCGCAAAAACTAAGCGATGGCCTCACGGCCTTCTCCCAATCCTAATAATCTTGTGCTGTGCAAACTATACCTTTTCCCAGGATCCCCTGAACTATCTGTTCAAAAGCGGATCGGAGGGATATAAATGTTTCCGCATTCCTGCAATTGTGACAACCACAGAGGGTACCCTTCTTGCCTTTGCAGAAGGACGAAAAAAAGGTTGTTCAGATACCGGGGATATCGACCTGGTGATGAAAAGGTCCATTGATAATGGGAAAACATGGGGTAAGCTTATGGTGATTTGGGATGATGGGGAGAATGTGTGTGGGAATCCTGCACCTGTGGTTGATGAGACTACGGGAACCGTTCACCTGCTTAGTACCTGGAACCTGGGAAAGGATCACGAGAGGGAGATTATTGATGGAAAAAGTAAAGATACAAGGCGGATCTTTGTATTGAGATCGGGCAATGACGGAACAAGCTGGTCCACTCCTGATGAGATCACCAGCTCGGTGAAAGAGGAGGACTGGACCTGGTATGCCACCGGACCCTGCCATGGAATACAGCTAAAAAACGGGCCCCTTAAGGGGAGGCTTTTGATTCCTTGCGACCATATTGAAGCGGCCACTAAAAAATACTATTCCCATTCCATCTATTCGGATGACCGTGGACAAAGCTGGAAGCTTGGGGGTACCACTCCACAGGACCAGGTCAATGAGTGTACGGTGGCTGAGCTTTTGGATGGAAAAGTGATTTTGAATATGAGAAACTATGACAGGACTCAGAAAAGCAGAAAGGTAAGCATGAGTATAGACGGGGGAGATACCTGGAGCGATATCAAAGCAGATCAATCCCTTGTGGAACCCATCTGTCAGGCCAGCCTTCTGAGCATCTTTGGTACGGATAAGGAGAATCAAACCCTGTTCTTTCTAAATCCTGCCCATAAAGAGAAGCGGGAAAATATGACCTTGCGAATCAGCAGGGACCAGGGAGTCACCTGGTCAGGATCAGAGGTTCTGCATCAAGGTCCTGCTGCCTATTCAGATTTAACCCAACTCTCCAACGGGAACCTGGGATGCTTTTATGAAGCAGGAGAATCAAATCCGTACCAGGGAATTGTTTTCCAGGAAATTAAGTGGAAAAACTTAGATAAAGCAGACCTCTAATCATTCAATCTCTTAATCCTTTGTACCTCTCTGACCAGGAGCGGAAATGCAGGGACAAGCATATTATGCCCATAGCCATCCATCTCCAGAAGCCGGGTATCGGGGTGTCCCACCACTTTCATCATGCGCATGAGGTAGGCATTCTCTTCATACCTCCCCATCATCTCCATCTCACGGTCCCCTGTAATTAGCAGCAGGGGAGGAGCATCCTTCCGCACATAGTAGAGTGGGGCCAGATCATCCACAATGGGCTGTGTACCTGGAATGCCACGCTCTTTCCTGACCGTAAAATGGGTGATGGTGTGACCGCTGAAGGGAATCAGACCAGCGATCTGATCTGCATCGACCTTATGGGCTTTCAACCACTTTTTGTCCAGTCCCACCATGCTGGCAAGATAGCCTCCTGCTGAGTGGCCAGATACAAAAACAAGATCCGGATCGCCTCCGAAATCCTCAATGTTTTTAATAACCCAGGCCACGGCTGCTGCGGCGTCCTCAATATAGACTGGGGCTTTGACTTTTGGGTACAGACGATAATTTACCGCAATCACAGCCATTCCTTTCTCCATTAGCTCTTCAGGTATGGACTTATTGCCACCTGTGAGCCCGCCTCCATGAAACCACACCACCGTAGGGAATCCTTGTTTATCATTGGGGAAATAGAGATCGAGCACACACCTTTCGGCGATGTATTCATCAGAATCGTTTATAGATTCTGAATAGTAACTCAGATTTTGCCGGAAGGTGTAATCAGACTCCTGGGCAAAAAGCAGGAAGCCATAGCCCAGCATCAGGACAAGAATCAAATAGCGTTTCATCATGCAGGTTTTAGTTCTGTGGATAAGAATCGTAGATTCAAATATAAAAAAAGCTAATTTAGTATTACAAGGTAATCCCGGATGAATCAGTTTGGTCAAATAGTAGTTGAAGAGTTAAAGGAGAATTCCGAAATCAGGAAAGCGGCCTGGTGGAACAGCTACTTAAAGGGTAAAATAGCCTTTATGGGATTGGGAATCCCTGAAATCCGAAAGGTCCTTTTGGATCTGAATTGCAAACAGAAACTGGACCAACTGCCTATGAACCAGCAGGTGGGCATTGTGAATGGACTGATGAAAGGGCAATTTGCAGAGCAAAAACTGGCAGCAATCCTTTTTGTGCAGCTGTTCTGGCTGGGCAAAAAGAAGAATACCTTTCTGCTTAGCCTGATAAATGACTGGTTCAACGACCGCTATATTTATGATTGGAATACCACCGACTGGCTTTGTGTAAAACTGATAACTCCCATGGTGGATTCGGGTGATGAAAAGGTAATCTGGTATCTGAAGTGCTGGAGCTGGGATAATTATTTGTGGAAAGCCAGAGCCTCTCTGGTTTCATTTGCTCAATGTCGTCACATAGAAGCCCATGCAACTGTGATTGAACGCAGTGCAGACATATTGATCCGTCGTCCGGAAAGATTTGCAAAAACAGCGGTGGGATGGGTTTTGCGGGAGTATTCCAGGACCAATGAAGAATTTGTCCTGGATTTTCTCAGCAGGCATGTGAAGTACACCACTTCAGAAGTGAAACGCAATGCCCTGAAGTATTACAGGCAGAAGGCCAGGTCCTGAATGGGTATGTTCAGAGCGTAGCTCTTTTGACTGGAAAATGAAAAACAGCTATCTTTAGGGGAAATGCATTCCACTCAATAATCTCCAACCATATGAAATTGATTAGACTACTATTAGTAATCGGGACCTTTCTGATGGTCTCCAGCTGCCAGAATTCCCCTGACGCCTCCGGAGAATTTAAACTTCTTCCCCAGCCTCAAAAATTTGAGATTACAGGAGACAGCCCCATCCAGGCAACTGAAGTGTTAAATAGTTATGGGATAAATGGCGTGGAATTGCCGGTTTGCGGAGATCTACTTTCTGAACTGGAACCTGTGGAAAATGCATCTGAAGCACAGGTGATTTTCAGGTTGGACAATTCGATTGATGTGGATGATGAAGGGTATACCCTGGAAATCGCAGGCAAGATCATATCCATTGCCGGAAAAGACAAGGCCGGACTGCTATATGGGTTTATGACCCTGGAGCAGCTGATGGAAGATGCCCTGGAGCAAAATGTCCCCTTACCGGAGTGCAGCATCGAGGATTATCCCCTGCTTGCCTACCGGGCCATACAGCTGGATGTAAAACACCATCTGGAGAAGACCGAGTACTATTACCAGTTAATGGATAAGCTGGCTGCTTATAAAATCAATGGGGTGATTGCCGAGGTGGAAGATAAACTGGCATACAAGCGCCAGCCCCTGGTAGGTTCTGAAGATGCATTGAGCATGGAGGAGTGGAAAAAGCTCAGCGACTATGCCCTTGAGAGGAACATAAGGATTAGTCCGCTGGTACAGGGATTGGGGCATGCTTCTTTTATTTTGAAACACGACACATACAAGAATTTGCGCGATGACCCGAAGAGCGACTGGGCTTTTAATCCGCTGGATCCTGAAACCTACAAGGTGCAGTTTGATCTTTACCTTGATGCACTTGAGGCCATGCCCCATGGCCGTTATCTTCATGTGGGGGGTGATGAGGTGCATACCACAGGAAGGAATAGTGGAAAATCTGAGTTGGAGCTACAGCTGATCTGGCTGGAGAAAGTTTGCAAATTTGCCGAGGATCATGGACGTATTCCCATCTTCTGGGATGATATGCCCATCAAGTATGCCGGGCTCTACAGTTCCATGTTCAATCCCTCTATGAGCCGTGAAGAGGTGGATCAGCTTTGGGCTGAGAATGAACATAAGCTGCTAGAGTATCTGGATCTTTTTCCTAAAAACTGCATTTATATGCGATGGAACTATAGCGATCCACAGGCCGAAGGGAATATTAAGGCCATGGAGTGGTTCACGGAACAAGGACTCCCGGTGATGGGTGCTACGGCCGGACAAACCCGCTGGAAATTGATGCCACAGAATGAGAGCAATATGGAGAATATCCGGTCCTTTGCATTAACTTCCATTGAAAAGGACCTTGATGGCCTGTTGCTTACCCTGTGGGATGATGATTCACCACATTTTGAACTATATATCCGAGGGATCCTGGCATTTGCTGAGTACAGCTGGTCGGGCGATCTTCGAAGCAAAGAAGAGATCAAGACGGCTTACCGGCAGAGGGAGTATTCCTACACCCTGGCCGATGAAGAGTATGCAGTTATCGAACGGCTGGAGCATCTGGCAGGCTGGTGGAACGGAGCTCTATTACAGGGTGGGCAACGAAACAACCTTCGGTCTCATTTAGATCCGCTGAACCAGAGAGTTATAGATCTTCCAATTCGGAATGAGAAGGGAGCGTGGACAGAGAAAAATGCAGACAGGCTGGAAATGGCTGTTAAGGTGATGGAAGATTGTGATCATGTCGCAGCAAGTCTGGCGGTCATGAAATCAAAGGCTAAGCGGAACCAGTACAGGATAGAGGTCTATGAGCAGGTTAATCAGCTGGTGAGATTCTCGGCAAAGGCTTTGATGGTGTTGCAACATTATGATAGCGCTCAGGATGATTTGGGAGCTTCCGAGGCTCTGAAAAAAGTCCAGAACCTGGAAAAGGAGTTTAAGCTCCTGCAGATGGAAATGGAACAGGTCTATGGACAGACACGCATCTTAAGTAAACCAGAGAACTATATACTGGACCAGGACCACCATCTGCACCTGGCCAATCAGACCCGCTCTTTCGATTGGCTCTATACAGCTGAATTGTATTTCTTTGAAAAGATAAATTCACAAATTTTAAATTGGTAAGATGAGAAGAATAAGCGCACTTTTAACCCTGATCCTGGTATGGACTGTCAGCTTCATTTCTTACGGTCAGCAGACCTATAATCTGGCCACCGAGCAGGCCCGAAAAGATCACATGGTGCAGTACATCCATCACCCCGAATTTACATGGTATTATCTCAGGGAGAATCGTACCATGGAATTCGAAAATGAAATTCCGGATCCGCCAGATCCCAATCAATGGTTTAATGCAAAAATTGTGGTCTCTGAGAAAAATGTAGAGGTTTTTTTGGAAAATATTGTAGAACCTGTTCTGGTAGTAGAGCGACTGGCAGAGTCCAGATCTAAGAAGATCGGACTTTGGACAGGCAATGGCTCTTCTGGCAGATTCAGAGATCTGATACTGACCAAATGACCATCCTGGTAGCAGGCGCAAGTGGTGCCACCGGACGTCTGCTGGTAGAGCAATTGCTCGATCGTGGACATGATGTGAGGGTCATTGTACGCTCACCTGAAAGGTTCTCTGATCTCCTGAAGAACCAAAATCATCTGACAGTGATAGGTGCTGCCATTCTGGATTTAAGTGATAAAGAGATGGCCCGGCTTGTAAAAGGGTGTGATGCAGTGGCCTCCTGCCTTGGACACAACCTTAGCTTGAAAGGCATCTATGGCCATCCACGCAGGTTGGTGACCGAAACCACCAGGCGATTGTGCAATGCCATCAAGTCCAATAAGTCTGAAAAGCTTACCCGCTATTTGCTTATGAATACAACAGGCAATAGAAACCGTGATCTTAAGGAGCCCACTTCCCTGGCGGAAAGAGGCCTTTTCGGTCTTTTAAGTAAGTTGTTGCCACCACAGGCTGACAACGAAAGGGCTGCAGATTTTCTGCGGACGCAAATTGGACAGAAGGACCCGGCCATTGAATGGGTGGCTGTTCGTCCTGATGGTTTAATTGATGAAGATTCGGTAAGCAATTACGAAATTTTTCCTTCTCCCACCCGAAGTGCAATTTTTAATGCGGGTAAAACCAGTCGAATCAATGTGGCCCATTTTATGGCTGACCTGATCAGCAACAATCAAACCTGGAACAAATGGAAAGGGCAGATGCCTGTAATCTACAATGCAGAGATTTGAAGATATTGCTGAGCTATTTTAAATCCAATTGCTGAATTTGTCCGTAATCGCTTCCCCGAATCTCTTCGAAAGTGGCAATCATCTCCTTAAGTTTTTCCTCATTGGATTCAGCCAGGTTCTTCTGTTCCCCCAGATCGTCCTTCAGGTTATAGAGTTGATATTCAGCTGCATTTCCCAGTTCAATGTTCACCTGTGTATTGATTGCCGGGCCTGGATAGGGAGGGATCATTACCCAGTCGCCCTTTCTGAGTGCGGTACGGCTTGTGGCTTCAAGGATCAGCTCGCTCCTTCCCTGGTTATTCTTCCCAAGAAACAGATCCAGCAACTCCTCGCCATCTTGACTTCTTAGCTGGCTTCCGGCTAAGGAGGCCAGGGAGGAAAGCAGATCCACCTGGGATACCATGGCATCTGATACGCTTGGCTCTATACGGCCTTTCCAGTAGGTAATAAAAGGCACACGGGTCCCTGCTTCGAAGAGGCTGTATTTTCCTCCCCTCAGGGGGCCGGCCTGTTTGTGACTGCCCACCTTTGTATCCGAGTCATCATAATAACCGTCGTTGAGGACCGGACCGTTATCACTGGTAAGTATGATCATGGTATTTTCCAGAAGCCCCTCTTTTTCAAGTGTCTTAATTAATTCTCCAATACACCAGTCGGCTTCCACAATCACATCCCCCCTGGCACCCAGTTGGGTTTTTCCCACAAAGCGGGGATGGGGTGTACGGGGTACATGAGGCTGCTGCAAAGCGTAATAGAGAAAGAAGGGCTCTTCCTTATGTTCCACAATGTAATTCTGGGCCCTTACCAGGAAAGTATCGGCCATGTTTTCATCCACCCACCTGGCATCTTCTCCCCCCTTCATAAAGCCGATGCGGGAAATGCCATTCACAACCGTGTTGAAATGCCCGTGATGCCACTTCATCTTCAGCATCTCCGGATTATTTTTTCCGGTGGGCTCGCCCGGAAAATTCTTGTCGTAATCAATCTCAATGGGATCATTGGGATCGAGCCGGACCACATGACCATTCTCAATATAGACCGTGGGTACACGATCCTGGGTGGCTGCCATGATGTAGGCATAATCAAATCCCACCTGATTGGGTCCCGGAGATATTTGCTGATTCCAGTCCACATCACCATCTCCAAGACCCAGGTGCCATTTCCCCACAATTCCTGTATGATATCCTTGCCCTTTAAACATTTTCGGCAAGGTTAACTGTTTGATATCAATAAGAAGCGGCGCCGTACCCGGAAGGATCTTCGCATTCTTATTTCGCCAGGGATAGACACCGGTTAACAAAGCATATCTGCTTGGAGAACAGGTGGCTGATGAGGCATAGCCATTGGTAAACCGAACACCACCTTCTGCCAGTTTGTCCATGTTTGGTGTTCTGATCTCAGTGGATCCATAGGCCCCCACATCGCCATAACCAAGGTCGTCTGCATAGATCAGAATGACATTGGGTGGTTTGTTGTCCCTGGATTCTTTTTGAGGAGCCCCGCATGAGCTCAGGAAAGCTAATACAAAAACGATAAGGGTGATGGAGAGAGATTTAGTCATAGGAAATTGCTTAGTGCAGTTTTTTAAAGTAGCCTAAATATAAACGATTCCAGTGGTTTAATTTCGATCCGGGTTTCAGCTTTCCCATCCTTAACGATCAGCTCCTGGCTTTGGCCACCAAGTTGATCTTTCAGGGCATAGTTCCCTTCTTGCAAATCCCAGGCTTGTACCACATCTTGGGTGAGATTCAGGTTAAAACCAAAGCTGTCCCTGGAATCGAAGTTGCATACAATAAGCAGGCGCTCTTCTTCCTTCCAGCGTACATAGGAGAAGACCCGGTCGTTATACCACTCAGTATGTAGCCTGTTGTGGCTGTGAATTTCCTGGTATTGGCCGCATAGAGCAGCACTCTTTGAAGTAAAATTGAGGAGTTGTTTATAGAACTCCCGAAGCTCTCTTTCTTTATCCGAAAGTAGCCCCCCATCAAATGCTCCTTTATTCATCCATTTCACATGATTGGGTACCCCCCAATAATCATAAATGGTGGTGCGGGTCTCTGATCCTTGTCCGGCGTTCCCATCACCCGGCTCACCTACCTCCTGGCCAAAATAGATCATGGCGGGGGAAGTGCCG
>PVMS01015885.1_pt1 | contig 21744 bp, 17 predicted proteins | sample 1853461 | NCBI WGS metagenome assembly PVMS01 (sample SAMN08582032, study PRJNA380276) | Marine sediment metagenome, whole genome shotgun sequencing project. | isolation source: ocean sediment barecode stripped | collected 2017 | reverse complement strand
TGAGTGTAGGTTTCGTGAGTTATGAGAATGGCGCTTCTGGCCTGCTGCATTAATCGGTTGGTCAATCCAATCGTTGCCCCGCTGGCTGTTACCTGTCTCCCATTGTCCATTGGAGAAAGCAAGGCGATGCCCGTATTAATGCCGATATCCAGGGGTAGAGGTTCTTCATCAGGCTCTTCATCAATTAGCTCTTGCATTGCCTCAATAAGGCAGCTCCTAATCGCTAGAGCGGCCCGTACAGCTCTCTCGGCATCATCTTCTCTCGTCGCATCTGCCCCCCAGATGGCTAACAACGTGTCATCTGTGCTGGAAATTATTAAACCGCCGTATTCGTCAACAACACCCTCCGCTGACTTCCAAAGGGAATGAACGGCATTACGAGATTCTTCTCCTCCTAGAACTTCGTCGATTATTTCGGAATATTCAGAACTATTAGCATATAAGGCCGTTATATTTTTATTTTGCTCGCTGGGGGTCTTCGATGAACCGGTATCACTCAATTCCGGCCCAAGCCGTCGCGCGATCATCGACTCACCCGCTGCCTGTCGCAATTTCGCCGGTCGACTGCTGACGATTCCTCCCAGCGCTTCGGTAACAGCATTTGCCAGCGCCAGAGCCGAAAGAAATCTCTCGTCGGGATCTTTGGCCAGGACTCTTGCAATTATCACATCCGTTTCCCCGGGCAGATCGTCATTTAATGCAGTGGCGCTTGGGATCTCCCCTTGAAGATGCTGGATTAACAATCCCGCCGGGTTATCAGAGGTATATGGAAGATGACCGGTAACCATCTGGAAGAAAATCACGCCCAAGGCATATATGTCTGCCCTGTGATCAACCTGGGCTGCACCCATAATCTGCTCGGGCGCCATATAATCAGGTGTTCCCACTATGACGCCTGTTCCAGTTATCTGGTCGCCGCGGCCCTGTTCCCCTACCATCCGGGCAATGCCAAAATCAGTCACAAAGGCATTTCCTTCCCGATCAACCAGGATATTTGATGGTTTTACGTCCCTATGAACAATTCCCTGGCGATGGGCGTAATCTATAGCTGTTCCTACCTGTTGGATAAGATAGCCAACCTCCTCAAGAGGCAGAAGGCCTTGCTTAAGAATATCCTTTAAGGTTCCCCCATCCAGATAGCGCATAACAATGTAAGGCGGATCATGCCCCCCGTCAAAATCGTAGACAGGCAGTATATGGGGATGCTCCAGTCGAGCGATGAGACGCGCTTCCCTTTGAAATCTTTGAACGGCTTCTTCATGCCTATCCAGGCTCTTAAGGATAACCTTGATAGCTACATCTCGATCCATATTTGGCTGGTAAGCCCGCTAAACCGTAGCCATTCCACCTTTACCGACTTCGTCCTGAATCTCGTAGGATCCCAACGTTTTAGGGATGCTTTCTTTATTCATGATTATTATCTGAATCGATAAAGTAGCTTGAAGTGAAATTTAGAGGTTGACATTTACTAAATGAATTTGGGTCCCAATCCAGAGTTAGGAACTTTATCCCTTCTATGATTGATTTTCTGCACAATTTAAGTAAAGGGCTTTGCTATTATAGATGATCTTGGCAAATAGGACGCTTATTTATTGATGCTCAGAACTTTCGCTCCCCTTATCTGCCCATCTTTCATTTCAACCAATGCTCGATTGGCATTGGGCAGGGAAAAGAGCGCGATTTCAGGCCGAATCTCCATCTCGGCCGCCAATTGTAAAAACTCGTTGACATCCCGCCGGGTAACGTTAGCAACGCTTTTTATCTCCTTTTCCATCCATAGATGGGTTGGGTAATGAAGCTTGAGCAGGTATTCCTTATCGACCTCCTCCTTACGTATGGCGTTGATAACAAGGCGGCCGCCGGGGGCAAGGTTTAGCAAGGCTTCGACCACTGGCTTCCAAACGGGTGTTGTTTCTATAATCGCATCCAACTTCTCCGGTGGCTCATCCGTTATATCCCCAGCCCACCGGGCGCCCAATTCCCTGGAAAATTCCCTTTCTTTTGGATTTCGGGCAAAGACATAGACATCGGAAGTTGGGTAGCGATGTCTGGCCATCTTCAACACGAGATGACCGGACGATCCAAAGCCGTATAAGCCCAATCTCTGGCCATCACTCATATTGGTCAAACTTAACGACCTGTAGCCGATCGCTCCGGCACACAATAAGGGAGCAGCCTCGAAATCGCTCAATCGATCCGGAATCTGGAAGGCGAATTCAGCCGGGACAGTCATATATTGTGCGTAACCACCGTTCACGTCCCTACCCGTAGCCTGGAATTCGGGGCACAAATTTTCCCGGTCGCTCAAACAATAATTGCATTTGCCACAGGATGAGTAGATCCAGGCGACACCCAATCTTTGGCCTGCTTTAATGTGGCTGACGCCAGATCCCACTTCTTGAACCATGCCGACAACCTGGTGTCCTGGCACTACTGGCAGGTGTGGAGGTGGTGTTCGTCCCTCGATTTCATCCAATTCGGTGTGACAAACAGCGCAGGCGCTAACCTTTATCAGCACCTCGTTTGCTTTGGGCTCTGGTGAAGGCATATCCACCATCGAGAGCGGCAAATTGTCATCTCTAATATTAACGATTCGATTCAAGATCATTGCTTTCATCGACTTAACTCCACATTAAATATTATTTGCCCCTGCGGCTCCCGTTAAGTATGTCCATCCAACAGCCCCATGGCAAATCGATCAGCCTCTTAAAGGGGGAGAAATCTTAAACAAGATTCCTTGTGTTTCCCACTTAACCCATCGGTGGAGACGCCATGCTGTGCTGTATCTTGAGTGTCTAAGCACTGCCTTTATCCAGCCACATCGCCAATAGCGCCGGCAGCTGGCCTAAATTCTCAAGCTGGAAGTAGTCATGTTCCTTTTCTTCTTCGGCCGAGATCTCTTCATGGGCCCAGGTGATATGGAAGGGGATATAAACAGCATGCCCGCCGATCTCTAGGACGGGAAGAATGTCTGATCGCAGGGAGTTGCCGACCATCAAAAATTGATCGGGCTCGATGTTAAAGCGATCCAATATCGCCTGGTAAGTAGCTGGGCGTTTATTGCTAACGATTTCGATGCCAGAAAAGAAGCTCTCAAGTCTTGATTGAGCGATCTTTGATTGTTGATCGAGCAGATCGCCCTTGGTTATAAGCAGCAGCTTGTATGAGCCTGATAAGTGAGACAAGACATCATGTACTTGCTCAAATACACTCACAGGGATTGTCATCATCTCACGGCCGAAAGACAAGATGGATTTGATCTCTTCACCACTGATTCGCCCCTCACTAAGCTCAATCGCCGTCTCAATCATGGAAAGGGTAAAACTTTTTATTCCATAGCCATAAAATTTGAGGTTGCGCATCTCTGTTTCAAAAAGCCGATCGTTAATCCATTCCTCGTTTTGATAGGGTGCCAGCAGCTTCTTAAATTTTTCTTGGGTTAGCGAATAAATGGTTTCGTTGTGCCAAAGAGTATCGTCGGCGTCAAAACCGATTGTCGTAATCGAATTCATCTTGTTTAGTTTAATCTACGTACCATCGAATGGTGTTGATCGGTGAACAATTGGCTGTTAATCGTTGTTTCCGAACTGGAATCTGCTATTGTTCTGGCTAGGTATCAGTCAGTATTCTACCTTATTTGTGACCGAGCAATGTACAGTTTCCCCGATTTGCGTTAACCTCTAAGCCTCTCTGAGGTAACTCGACATAACAAACAACATGAATAAAGAAGAGGAAAATGACCGGCCGTTAGCCCCTCCTCCATCTATAGATATTCTCGGAGTTGCTGTCCATTCCCTGACTCAAGCCCAGGCGCTTGACCAGGTTGTGCATTTCATGTCTGAAAGCCAGCTGCACCAGATCGCCACGGTGAATCCTGAGTTCGTCATGAAAGCCCAAGATGATCATGAATTCAAACGCCTGCTCAACAGCGCTGATCTATGCCTGGCCGACGGCATTGGGCTTGTCCTGGCCAGCCGGTGGTTGAAGCGGCCGCTGCCAGCCAGGGTAGCCGGTTCAGATATCGTCTATGATATTACTTCATTGGCTTCAAAAAATGGCTGGCGCCTGTTTCTTCTTGGAGCCCAACCTGGAGTCGCAGACCAGGCCGCCCAAATTTTGCAGAGTGAGTACAGTGACCTCATGATCGCTGGAACCTATGCTGGATCGCCCAAATTAAGCGAGAATGACCATATTGTCCAATTAATTAACAAGAGCAAAGCCGACATCATCTTTGTCGCCTATGGGGCGCCACAGCAGGATAAGTGGATAAATCGTAACCGTGACAGTTTGCCAAATGTTCGAGTTGCAATGGGAGTTGGAGGATCTCTTGATTTTATTACCGGGCGTGCTGTTCGCGCTCCCCGATGGATGCAGCGAATTGGACTTGAATGGCTTCACCGCCTCATGAACGAACCCTGGCGATGGCGTCGCATGGCTGCCCTGCCAAAATTTGCCCTCAAAGTCCTTCTTCAAAGAAGGAGAGGCTAGATTCTCAATGTGGGTAGATGATTGGATGCTTAATTGTCCTGGCATTCAGCAGCTAGACTTTACCATTTTTTAGGACCTCTTCCCTCTTTGCTTAGTCAACATAACGAAATACAATCACCTTAAGGATAAAATAGCGAAGGCCTGATTATATGCGAGTGTTAATCACGGGATCGAGCGGTCAAATTGGTACAAACCTTGCCTTAAAGCTGCAGGAAGGTGGTCATTACGTGTTCGGCATCGATGTTAGGCCAAATCCATGGACGAGGGATATTGAAACATTGCTACAGGATTTAAGCGCCCCTTACCGTGATTTTAAAGGCGGACTTGGACAGGTTCAGTATCCTCCGGATTTTGATTTGGTTGTTCATCTTGCTGCCCACGCCAAAGTTCACGAACTGGTTGAAGAACCTCATCGCGCGCTTTCAAATATCACTATGACTTTCAACGTTCTGGAGTTTTGTCGACACAACAATCTCCCTCTGATTTTCAGCAGTTCCAGGGAGGTTTATGGCGATATTCACCGCTATATTACTGAGGAATCCTATGCAGATTTTGCCTTCACGGAAAGTCCCTATTCAGCTAGTAAAATTTCCGGTGAAGCGCTCATTTACTCTTACGCCCAATGTTATGGTCTCAACTATCTGATTTTCCGGTTCAGCAATGTTTACGGCCGCTATGACAATGATCTAGAACGTATGGAAAGGGTGATTCCTCTATTCATCCTCAAGATTAGTCGCGGTGAACAAATCGTAGTCTATGGTGAGGATAAAGTGTTAGATTTCACCTACATTGATGATTGCGTCAGAGGCGTCTTAAAAGGTATCGATCTCATATTGAGTGATCGCCATGTAAACCAGACCATTAATCTCGCCTATGGCCAGGGAAACAGCCTGATTACCATGGCAAAATTTATCGGCGAGGAATTGGGGGGCAAAGCTGATATACAGGTTGAACCACCTCGAATCGGGGAAGTAACTTACTATGTGGCCAATATAGGTAAGGCCAGGGCTATTCTTGATTATTTACCCCAGACATCTCTTGATGATGGCATCGCCAAAGCCGTTGCCTGGAATCTTGAATGGTGGAGCACGCATCCGCCGAGCACAATGTGATCCGGGTTCAAATCATATCCGATCTCGCCAACCGAATTAACGCAATCAAGCTTGATCACCCGATCCGTGTCGCCATCGATGGCATTGATGCTGCCGGCAAGACTTGCTTGGGCGATGAACTTCAGTTTGCGTTCACCACCTATGATCGACCTGTAATCAGAGCTTCCATTGACGGTTTTCACAATCCAAAGGCTCTTCGATATTCGCAAGGTCGAAATTCGCCGCAAGGATACTTTGAGGACTCCTTCAATTACGATGCCCTGAGAGAGTATCTGCTTCATCCCTTAGGACCAGGAGGCGATCGAACATATCGTACTTCCTGTTTCGATTATCAAGCGAACAGAAATGTTCTATTCAAACCGTCCAGGGCATCTGATAATAGCATACTGCTTTTTGATGGCATCTTTCTGCTGCGATCAGAGTTGGCAGATCAATGGGATTATTCGATCTTTGTGGATGTCTCTTTCGAAGTCTCTTTGGCTAGAGCCCAAAGTAGGGATTCCGGCTCAGGAGATCCCGTTGAAACTGTCGAACAGCTTTATCGGGAGCGTTATTTTCCAGGACAACGGATATACTTGGATAGTTGCCGTCCAAAATTGAAAGCCAATATCCTGGTGAGAAACGAGTCGATTGATTACCCAGTATTAGAAGTTATCCGTGAATGATTTACCTTGATGTCTCGGCCGCAGTACACAGCCGTGCAGGCCTTGGTCGATACAGCCAACGCCTGGCTGAATCGCTCATCGCTGACGACCCGTCAAAATATGGCCTGTTTTACAATCGAGGCCAGAGAGGGCGGCTTCCAGCAGGGTTGGACCGTGTCCCCAGGCGTACAGTTAGATGGGGTTACAAACCCTGGCGCTTGGCCATACTTGCTGCCACCGTAGCAAGGATAAACTTCAATCGCCTGGTGCCAGATGCAGTGTTATTTCACAGTACCGAGCATCTGCTGATGCCTCTCAGCGATTGCCCAACAGTTCTTACCGTACACGATCTTATCTTTAAGATATACCCCAAATATCACAAAAAGCTCAATTATCTTTACCTGAAGATGGCTATGCCTATCTTCTGTCGTAGGGCGACGGCAATTATAGCTGTATCGAATGCAACCAAGACGGATATCGTCGATAACTATGGCATAGATCCAGATAAGATCCATGTCGTCTATGAAGCGGCCGCAGATCATTTCAAGCCCCAATCGAGTGACGAGATTGACAGAGTGCGAAAAAAATATAGCCTTCCAGATCGCTACCTGGTTCATATTGGCACAATCGAACCCCGGAAGAATTTAGAACGCATGTTGGACTCCTTGAAGATTATAAAGAAGAGTTATCCGGCGTTGAGCCTTGTCCTCGCCGGCGGCAAGGGATGGCTCACTCAAAATTTCTACGCTAAGATTGACTCTTCCGGGTTAAGTGATTCCATATTGCTCCTTGATTGGGTGCCAGATAGCGATTTGCCTGCTGTTATCTGCGGCGCTGAATTAGCCGTCCAGCCCAGCCTTTACGAGGGATTTGGTCTTCCCATCCTTGAACATATGGCCTCTGGCCAGGTAGTTGCTTCCAGCAGCAGCAGCTCCCTTCCAGAAGTTGGGGGAAAGGCCGCTGCCTATTTCGATCCTGAAGACGTTGACCAAATGGTGGCCGTTATCTCCCGTCTTTTAGATGATGGTAGCGAATGGGCCCATCGGCGAGAACTTGGTCTTCAACAAGCAAAACAATTCAGCTGGGGGCGAGCAGCTCAAGAAACAAGAGAGATATACAACCAGCTCATTCAGGTCAGATGAAACAGGACTCACCATCGAACGAGAGGCTCGAATCAAGGCTCGACCTCCTGAATAAGCTCATTCCTCTTCTTCTGCTGATCGTTCCGCTCTTGTATCTAGCGACCTTGGCGCGAGGGCTTGTATTCGGCGATCCTACTGAGTTTACCTTTGTCGCCAACATTTTAGGTATTGCCCATCCTCCGGGCTATCCGGTAATAACATTACTGGGTAAGCTCTTTCAATCCCTCATTCCATTTGGCAGTATTCCCTGGAGAATGCATCTTCTTTCGGCTGCCGCCGCTTCAATTGCTGTCTTTAGCCTCTACGGAATTATCGTGACCATTGGTGCCTCGATTTGGAATCCTAATCGCCAGCTATTGATAATTATCCGGCTGTCGGCTGTGTTTGCTGCTTTGACTGTGGCAACTGCTGCCGATTTTTGGCAGCACGCCATTCATGCGAACCCTCACATTATCACGGCCGCATTTCTGTCTGTAAATATCTTCTTCCTAACCAGGTGGTGGGCGGGGCAGCGGCTGGAGGAATCAGGTGGAAAAGGCCACGAAATGGGCTGGCTGTACATATTTAGCTTTTCAGCTGGAGTCGGCCTGACTCACCATCCATTAACTGTTTTCACTTTCCCGGCTTACGCGATATTTATATTATTCGTCCGTCCTCACATTTGGCGCGAATGGCGTACTTGGCTGAAAATGGTTGCTTTTGCGATCCTTGGATTAGCTGTCTGGCTCTATTTCCCAATTCGCAGCCCGATGGAGCCAGCCTTCGGACCCAGCAATATGAATACCCTGGATGGCTTCTTAAATCACGTTCTGGCCCGGGGAATCAGCGAAAGCCTGCCGTTTTTCGGCCCAACCGATCAATTTGATCGAGGACTGGTGTTCTGGACTTTACTTCGTCTGCAGTATTCTTTAACCACTATTTTCCTGGCGTTGTTGGGCTTGATCTGGCTGCTTGTCGATCCTGACAGAAAAAAACAAACCGCGACAAATCCTCAACCGTTGTCAGGCCCAACCCTTCGACCCCTGGGCGTATTCTTTATCCTGGCCTTTCTCCTCAACTACTTTTTTGTGATAAATCTTCGCCAGCAGGACATTATGGCTTACCTGTTGGGGATTTTTCTCCTTGTTGGCCTTTTTGCCGGTACTGGGCTGTTGGCAATAATAGATCTGCTTAAGAGTCGTTCATTAATTGAACTGCGGGTTGTCGCTCCCCTTTTTACCGTTCTGTTTCTGTTGGGACCTATCCTACAGGTCATACGCAGCGCCCCACACATTTCATTAAGCCAATTTAATGCAGCGGAGACCTACAGGGATGCGGTATTTTCATGGTTTGAAGGCCAGAGCGATGGCGCCGTTTTACTCAACGATTGGGAGCATATGACGCCGCTTTGGTACACACAATTCGTCGATAATCGGTGGCCGGACCCGGCTGAAGTTGCGCCCCGGCTTGTATCAACGGATCGACCTTGGGTAGAGTCGGTGTTCGACTTCTTACCGGCTGGTCCGGTCTATTTGAGTGGTTACAAACCCGAAATAGCCGCTGCTGGTTTTCGACTCCGTCCTCGCGGACCCTTTTACGAAGTTGTAGAACCAGGTGATGACAGCCTGCCGCCGGAATTAACCAGGATTACCCCGTTCACCTATGGTGACATCGAAGTCCTGGCTTTTCAGCTTCCTCGATCTGAAATCGTCCCGGGTGAAATCGTTCCCCTTACCCTGGCGATGCGAACGCCTGATGGCGCTTCTGATTTTTACACCCCGGTCATCTTTCTTGGGAATGGTGAAGAGCAGATTGAACTTGAATTTACTACTGACAGCCACCTGGTAACACCAAGCTGGCACCCTGGCGAGGTAATTGTCGAGCGATTTGATTTTGCGCTGCCGGTCGGCTTTCAATCTGGCCTGACTCCAATAACCCTGGCATTAAGAAATTTGAGTTCAGATGGTGAAACTGGACCGGAGTTTTCCTTGGGCGATCTCCAGGTATCAGCCAGCGACCGACCCGTCGATCTTGGGAATCTATTAGCAATCTTCAGGTATCGAGTTGGCCTTTCCTCGGCGGATGCGCGTGCTGGACTTAGTAAAAATCGCTCAGCGCCCTGGGATGAGCCCTTGCGGGTCTCCAGGGGGGATACCATCCATCTCACTCTCGAATGGAAAAGTTTGGCGCAGGCTGAGGAAAGTTACACTATTTTTATCCATCTGATTGATCCCTCCAACAGGCCCTATGTAGCTCTGGATTACACCCCTCTCGGTGGTTCAACGCCAACCCATCTTTGGATCCCCAAATGGCTGCCCGGTCAAAGAATGCTGGATCCATACCAGCTTCAAGTTCCGGCTGATCTCCCCGCCGGTAACTATCTTATAGAGGTAGGCATATACGAAATGACCAGCGGCCGCAGATTACATATATCAGATTCTGAAGGGAACTTAACAGGAGATCGCTATATACTGGGACCCGTAATAGTGGAGGAATAATCCAGATGTTAATCGTCCTTGAGGTTGACTAACTCGTAAATTTGTTCAAGAGTCTGGCGGCCCTTTAACTTCAACGGATCCAGTTTATTGGTAACAACCATGTCTTCTACCTGCTTGAATGTTGCTTCGCTGATTAGGATCTGGTTTGCTTTCGCGATTTGTTGTAACCGTTCGGCTAGGTTTACCGCATCACCTATTGCCGAGTAATCCTTTCGAAGAGGGCTGCCCACGTTGCCAACTACTGCTTCGCCAGAGTGAATCCCAATCCCAAAATATAAACGCTCATCTTTTGGTATTGTCTCATGATATACCAGAACTCTTTTACGCACATCCAGGGCGGTCTCGACCGCCCGTCTAGCGTGATCTTCCTGCGGATTTAATGGCGTGTTATAGAGGGCCATGACAAGATCGCCATCATATTTGTCAATCAACCCACCATATTCATTTATCGCCGTGGCTGCCGCTGTCAGATGGCTGTTTAGGGCCCCAATAAGAAATTCAGGATCCCATTTCTCAGCTACAGTGCTAAATCCTCTGATATCGCCAAAGAGAACCGAGATGTCGCGGCGCTGAGGTCTCTGTGCGGCATCCACGTCCCTAACCTGGTCGACCAATGCTGGCGGTAGGTAACGACGAACACTTTCCATCCGCTTTTTCTCAGATATATCATCGATAACCAGGGCCACACCTCGAGTATCCTGGCGAATATCGCGCAATGGTGTTAAGGTCAAATTCAAGGTTGCAGTTCCCTTCTGGCTTGTCAGTACTGTGTCAATCTCCGTATTGAAGTGACCACCGGAAGTTTGAACTTCTTCAATCATATTCTCAACTAACGATTCCATCGATGTGAACAACCCCCGGAAATCTTTATCCATTACCCGGTAACTAGGAACACCGAGAATCCTTTCGGCCGCTCGGTTGAAGAGAGATACTCGGTCGGATAAGTCAATAGTTATCACCCCGCTCGCTATTGATTCAAAAATATCATCTTGTAGATTCTTCATCTCAGTTATATCGGCCAGCTGCTCGCGGATCTGCTCAAATAATCGCGCGTTTTCAATGGCTACTGCCGCCTGGTTTGCGAATGCGGCAAGTAGATCTCGATCTGCATCGACGAAGATCCCCGACATTATGCGGTTATCGGCATAAATAACTCCGATAATATTTTCCTTGATTTTTAGGGGAACGCAGAGGATGGAGCGTAAATTATAACTGATTATGCTTTCCTGGCTTGAGAACCGGGGATCAGCTTGTGCGTTAGTTGTTGCGACTGGCTCACCCGAATTGGCCACGCTCTCCACTATGCTTCTGCTGATTTCAAATGATGATTCTTCAATCGTCTCCTGATTGATGTTTCGGGCGACTTCGACATTTAGTTCAGCCGTCTGATCGTCAAAAAGCATCAAGAAGCTTCGTTCAGATCCTGTTAGCTGAATGATGGTGTCCATTACTGTGTTTAACACTTGGGTTTGTTCAAGTGATGAATTGATAATGGCGCCAACATCCTGTAGCGCTCTTAAACTCTGACGCTCTTTTTCCTGGGACTCAACTCCTCGAGCTAGCTCTTCAGTAGCTAAGCGGAGCTGTGTTAACAGCCGGACCTCGTCGCCGCTCGCGTAAGCTCTACCGCTCTGCTTGCTTTTTTCCAGCTCCTGGGCCAGATCTTCGATTAGGATACGTAGCTTTACTACTTCACTTTGTGTCTTGGTAATAGTCGAATTGTCCAATTTTCTGAACCTCTGATGAGTTATCTATGATGCCTGGGGCGAATTGAAGTATGGCACAGACTCATTCAATCCGCAAAAGCTCCTGTTAACCCTTTCGGAATCCCTTAAATAATTGTTTCAGTTGGTAGCTTATGACACTATGAATCAACTTTGGCCTGAGAATATGCCATTCTCTGGAGGGATTGAATCCTACATCCACATCCCTTCTCTTACTAAATCGCTGCTGAACATATTGATCAGTCAGCCGATATATTGGCTCTTTACCCTCAGGTACTGATCTGGTTAGCAGGTCGGCTCGTTCATTTGGCGTGAGCGATGGCCTGAAAATCAGGCCAAGGTATCGACCCCAATTCCCTAAACGAGAGTAGCTTCTTTCCACATCTGCTTCAATTCGCCAATTCAACTCTCTAGCAATGAAGATGATACCAATTGCCACCCCTAAGAGGGCTGCACCAACGGCGAATTGGATCAGCCGCCTGGTTGACAGGCTTCCGCCGAAACCACTCTGATCATCACCCAATTGATCTTGTCGAGCCAGAGGATCTTCATCGTTTCCAGCCAGTTCATCAATCAACGCCTGTTCTTGTTCTAGGCTCGACTCAGCTCCAAAGGCATCACCAGGATTTCCAGCGGATTCCGGTCGGTCGCCCGAAGGAATAGATGCTGTTGGTTCAAAGGGTATCCATCCAAAGTCAGGGAAATAGACCTCTACCCAAGCGTGAGCGTTTTTTGCTCGAACCCGGTATGAACCTGTTTCTTCATCCCATTCACCCTGCGTGTATCCGGCAACAAACCTTGCAGGCACACCTTGCGATCGAAGCATCATTGTCATAGCTGATGCGTAATAGTTGCAGTAAGCTTCTTGTCCCTGAAAGAGAATGTAATGAATTGGCTCAACTCCCTCCGGTGGAGCCTCTATCTGGTCGTTATACGTGATATTACGGCGCAAATAATTTCTGATCGAAACAGCCTTATCGAATGGATTGTCAGCGCCATCGCTTAGTTGTTTGGCCAGCGTTACTGTTTCTGTTGTTATGGTGTCAGGCTCCTGTAAATATTTATCCATTATCCAATCTGGATATTCCTGGCTGGCTTGGCGCAGGCTTGTGGCATCAGCAATGCTGTAGTCTGATACTACTCGATATCTTTCGCCCTGGCGAAGCAATAATCTAGACATTGCTGAATGAATAACGATGTTGCCTTCATCGTCCAAACTATGGTTGACCACAATTTGACGGTCTGAGTTTAATAAATCGGGGGCTGAATAAATTGTGCCAGCATTGGGCACGTAATTAACAATGGTTTGGACAACTTCCTTACGCATTCTTGTTGATTCAATGGGAATTTCGCCCTCGTCAGGAAGGTGATTGTAAGAGTCGCTCTTGGATATTGTCCAGGTTCCATCCTGGTACTTGTCGTACGAAACTGCCTTCCAATAAACATAAGGCAGTCGCTCTTCCGGGAAAATATCCATAATCAATGTACTGGCAATGGAGCGAGGACCGCCCAGAGTCAAGCTATTGCGAAAGGCATCATTGGTACCTGTTCCATATGTCCGCAGAGAAGAAAATAATCGAGTCCAGCTGTCCTGGAAATCGCGCCAGGTCTCGCTAACGGCCGATTGGTTAAAGGTATTGTTTAGAGCTGAATTTGCTCTGCCCGAAGGCAGTCCCCAGGAAATGCCAAGGACGAGTAGCGCTGCTAGCAAGCTGGCCTGGAGGAAGTTGAAACGGAGCCCTGTCTCAAAGCGTACAGTTTCAGCGCGCCATTTCTTTTCCTGGGCTCCTAAATGGGTTCGAGCGATGTATACAAGGGCCAGTAAAGTGTAAACTACAAGGAAGCCAGCCATCGGTTTTGGTCCGTAATAGTAGTAGACTATGCTCATCAACACTAATCCACTGGGTAGGATTACCAACCACAATCGCGGTCTTCTAAAGGTGTACCATGAAGCTGTGTAGCCTAGCAGCCAGAAAATGGCGCTGGTATGCATAACAAATATCAACCCGTCGCGACTTGAGCCCTGGGATACAGCCTTACCCAGCCATTCGCTCTGCCGGTTAATTAAATCGAAGACCCGCTCGCGCCAGGTCAATTCAACGGGCAAGTCCCTTCCAATCAAATAAACTAAAAGGAACAGACCATATGCAATTGCCATGCTGTGCGCTGACCGGGCGGGAAAATGGCTCTTGGCGAGAATTATTCCAACAACAACGCCGCTGGTGGCAATGATGGGCATCAATTCCAGGCCAGCAATTAATTCTGCGTTGAGGATGGCCAATGCCGTGGTCATAACCAACGCCCAAGCCAGTAATAATGTTAACCAGCCTTCCTCTATTCTTAGGCGATTTAGCATAAAAAGCGCACCTATTTAAACCGTAAAGAGTACATAGATCACCAACCCTTGTTCTTAAAAAATCTATGAACGCTGATATATACGTTTTTCCGAAGTCGCCTTTCGGTTGTTATTCTGATTAATATCGGCCAATAATCAAATTAGCTTGGACTGGACCCTCCCCAATCATATTACCTCTCCTGGGGTTCAAGATTATATGTGATGAGGCTGCCTGCTGCAAAAGCTGAACATGTTTCTCACTTTCTCTCACTTCGTAATATAAAGGCTATATACCCAACCCCCAGCATAGTTGCGAAAGCGAACCATTGAATCGCATAGCTCAAGTGTGACCCCTCTGTTAGATCGATTTCACGTTCAGCTCTTATCGGAGGATCTAGATCAAGCTCCTGAGGCAGCCATTTTAAGTATATAGGCAGCAGGGCGTAAGGCATCTGATTCTCTATAGCTGCAATATCTACTCTATACCACTCCCTCTTTGGTAAGCTATCCCCAGGTTGATTTCCTGAAATCGTCTCAGACGCCTGGACAACACCCTCGACAGTAATAAATGAATTTTCAATAAACATTGATAGATCGCCAGCAGATATCTCTCGAGCCGGAACCCAGCCCCTATCCACCAGGACAGCCGTATTAGTCCCCTTTATTATGAACGGCGTAATCAAGTGTACTCCGGGTCGCCCTTGATAACTTTGTTGTGTGAGAACAATTTCATTATCGTAATCAAATTCACCTTTCACCAATGCCAGCCTATCAATCAAGTCATGGCCTTCTGCCAGCGCTATGTTTCCAGATAATTCCACAGGAGGCGCGTTTAACTGTTGAATTAGTTGATCATTCCCTAGCCGCCGCTGGCTCAGCCGATTGAGCTGCCATACACCAAGTCGGGCAAGCAGCATCATGCCGGCGAGCACAAGGAGGGTCGTCCACCACCACTGCCTACTAAACAGTAAACGTGGCGCCTCTCCCCAGGAGAGTGAACGGTTTTTCAACCTGTGATCGGCCACCATGTTGTCATGGGCGGTAGAGGCTGTCTGGCCTTCAGCGACAGGACCTGGTGCAGTTCCACCGTAGTCATCCTCCGGCCGGTCATCTTCAATCATGGTTCCTCAATTCAATATTACTGAACCATTCTACGTCTTTTTCGGATCAGCCAATATATGATGCCTGCCAATACAACTGCAGTTGGAATAAGCAGCAGCCAATTCACGGTCTTTCCGGAAACCACCTCCAATTGGAATGTCACCTCGCCCCCAGAATTATCATTACCGGTGGCCGCGATTGTTATTTCATAGCTCCCGCTTTTTGGAACATCCATCACCACTTCGTAGAGGAACTTGTTTTCCGAATCTTCAGTCGTTGCCGGCGCCGAAAGAATTACATCGCCAGACAAGGACATCATATCAACTCTAACGCTGGCATCCAACACCGGTGAAGCATCTTCAGCTAGGACAACGGCGATCGAGATATGGACTTCACCTGTCCGAGCTGGATCTGGCCAGGTCCATACCGTTATCTTATAGCGTCCTGCTGGAGCGGAGGCCAGCTGCATTGTACCGTCTGAATGGGCAAACACCGGCGTTGGTGCCAAAGCGCTCATCAGAACAGTTGCCAAACCGACCAAGAATATTATTGTGTTTATAGATCGATATTTGGTAGAGGATGATAAATTCACGGGATTACTTCTCAACCCCAGGGGCAGCAAGGGCTTCCTCTGTGGGCCAATTTGATTCAGACTGCCATGGCTTTGATTCTTCTTTCTGAAGCCACCGGGCGACAATGATGAGGGCGGCGATGATATACATCATGCTTCCCAGCACCCACATAAGAACGCCTGCAATGCGCTGGTCTACCAGAGTGCTTATGCCCCACAGCCTTGGAACGGCATCATAATGAGGATAAATGGGATCCTGAGCAAAGGCTATAGCTATGCCTGCAATCATTATTGGCGGTATAGCTGAAATGGTATAGGCAAAACGCCCCCCGTATGATAAAGGTTTATGAATCCTGGGTCCTGAACCAATTATGTGCCACCAGAACAGTATCGCCACAACGAAAAAAGAAAGGTGCTCCAGATCATGGACAAAGTTGTTTTCTAGAGCAAATGAGTAGGCGTTTGGATCGTGCCAGCCCCAAATAACAATGACATATGCCAGCCACACAATGCCCACTCCCGTCAAAGTTTTGATAGTTTTCCTAAGTTGTGAACCTGGACGCAGCCAGCCGCCAACTAACTTTCGTGATCCGGACGGCAAGCCCCATAGAAAGAATACAAGAGGATTAGCTAATAGAAGGAGAGGAGGGATGATCATAACCAGTAATAGATGCTGGACCATGTGCATCATGAAAAGCTGTGATCCGAGCACATCGATTGGTGACATCAAGGCTACCGCAAGAATTAAAAGCCCGAGATTATAAATCAGGGGGCGCCAAGCGGCTCCAGCCCGCCATCTATTTCTGCTTTTTTGGTTAAGGGTTCGTTTCCGCAATCTCAGCCAACCGGTGGAATAAATAATCCCGGCCGAAGCCAGGATAATAATTAATTCGACCCGCCAATCCCATGACCTAAGGGCGGCGCTTAGGACAGGATCCATATTTTATTCTGCCAATAGTATGCTCAATAACTGATCGATCTGATGGTGCTAAATAGAAACCGGAGTACCTATTAGGTATAGTGCAGGATAAAAGAAGATCCAGACAACGTCAACATAGTGCCAGTAAACTGCGGCGCCCTCGACACCCCAATGCCGGTCTACCGAAAAGTGTCCTTTTCGTCCGTTGTTCCAAACTAACAATATTAATATGACTCCCGATAGGACGTGAAGCGCGTGAAAACCAGTCATCACATAGAAGATTGCACCATAAATACCATCGGTGAGTTTCAGTTCACCAAATCCTTCAATTCCGAATATGTTCCATTCCAGACCGACGACGAAAATTAAAAACAGGGTGCCTAATACGGCCGTCACTAATAGGCTGCGAAGAAATGTCTTCCGATCGTTAGATCCAATTCCAGCCTCTCCCAGTACCATAAACCCGCTGCTCAGCAGCAAGATAGAGGTCGCCATAAGCCCAATTCCTTGATCTAGATCAGGCCTTGTGTTGCCCCAAAGAAAAAATCGTGCTGCTAGTAAAGCGCCGAAGAGAAATATTTCTGAAAATAAGAACATCCAAAGTCCAAGCCGATTCCGCCTGGTGCGCTCTTCATACGAAGCTTCTTCGATGTGTTCTTCATGGGAATGCTCGGCAATAGCGCTCATGAATGTTCCTCTCCTCGCCAAAGACGATAAATGTGCATGAAGAATTGGACGACTAAGCCAGCTTTTACTACAGCGATGATAAATAAAGTAACTGTCGCATTGTCCAGGGATCTCGCTAGTGCGAATTCGACAGCCGTTAAAACAGCCAACACGATAATTACTATTAGGATTTGGCGATAGGTTGCTTTTTTATCCTTCACTTGTGATTATCCTTTGAAAGGAGATTTATCTTCATCTAATTATCTAACTCGATTTAGCCAAAAAATTAACATTATCTATATTTCTTACTCCTGGCGATTTATTTCGCCCTCCAGAAATTAGCTTCCAAGATTGGTATAAGCACCCTCTTCACCAGGTAGACACAATTTCTCAATCGCTATTGGTAGCAGGGGAAACTTGAACATAAGTGCTGCCGGCTAAACCGTAATCGTAGGGTTCACCAACAACAACTGGTGGTTGATCATAATTCATCTCAGGAACCGGTGAAGGGATCTGCCATTCAGGCGATCGGGAATTCCAGGGATTGGGAGAGGCAACCGCTCCTTTTCGGGCACTGCGGACCAGGTTGAAAAGCATGATGAACACCGACCAGGCGATAACCAGGCCGGCTAAAGTGATAAGAAATTGTGTGTTCTCTATTCCAAGGTCCGGATCGTAATCCGCGATCCTTCTCCGCATACCCAGCAAGCCAATTCTCATCTGGCCCAGGCTCATTAACCAAAAGCCCGGGAGCATTAGCCAGAAATGCCACTTGCCCAGGGTTTCGCTGTACATTCGTCCAGTTACCTTTGGGAACCAGTAATAAAGCGCAGCGAAGAAGGGAAAAACGAATCCGCCAAACATTGTTGCATGAAAATGACCTACTATCCAATAGCTGTCATGCAAATGCATATTCGTGGGCACTGTTGCCAATATTGGGCCGGTCAATCCGCCGATTAGAAATACAGAAATAGCGCCCAATGTAAATAGCATCGGCGTTTCAAAGGTCAGCTTGCCACCCCACATCGTGCCAATCCAACTGAAGAATTTTATCCCTGTTGGCACGGCTACCAGCAGCGTTGCCATCATGAACGGTATTCGAAGTGAATTATCCATACCAGAAACGAACATATGATGGGCCCAAACCAGGAAACCAACCAGCGCAATGGCCACACTAGACAGAGCGATCCATTTGTAACCGAATAAAGGCTTACGCGAAAATACGGGCAGCAGTTCACTGATAATGCCCAATCCCGGAAGGACAAAAACATAAACAACTGGATGAGAATAGAACCAGAACAAATGTTGGTAGAGTATTGGATCACCGCCACCTGCTGGGTCGAAGAAGCCCATGCCTAAGGCTCGTTCCAATACAACTAATATCAAGGCGATACCAACAGTTTGAGTTGCGGTGAACTGGATCAGGCTGGCTGCAAGGGCACCCCAAATAAATATCGGCATCCGGAATAAGCTCATGCCTGGGGCTCGCATTGTAAAAGTGGTTACAAGAACGTTGATAGAACCGGCTATTGAAGAAAAGCCTACTATGTAAAAACCTAAAATAAAAAATTGAGTGCCTATTTGCTGCGAAGTAGTGCTAAGCGTCGGGTAACCAACCCACCCGGTATCCCAACCGCCTACAATTATTCCAACAATCAACATGACCGCGGCAGGGATAGCGACCCAGAAACTAAAAGCGTTCAGGCGTGGAAAAGCCATATCCTGGGCGCCGATCATGAGCGGAACTAAATAATTCATCATGCCCCCAACACCCAGTAGAATACTTACTATCATGATAATTCCGTGAGCGCTAAACAGGGTGTTGTATTGATCAGGGTTTAAAAACTGCATTCCGGGATAGGTTAGCTCCATCCGGAATATCATCGCCAGCAATCCCCCAATCAGGAGGACAAGAATTGCTGTTACAGTATATTGAATGCCGATGATCTTATGATTCCTATCAACGCTAAAATAGCGGGTCCATACTGGCTTATATTTTGGAGGTCCATGGTGCAATGGTGTTTCTTTCCCGGCCGCCCACTTGATCCAGTCAGTTAAGACCCCCGCAAACAGCAGAAAACCAATAACGCCGAAAAAAGCGCCGAGCAAAACACCCAAATCCTGGTTGACATCAGCTCCTTTTGCGGTTTGTATCCCGGCCACAAGGCCATAACCGAGAACAAAGCCTATGATTTGACCAATCAGCCCTCGAACAAGACCTAATGAAAAGAAGGTTACCATTTATCCTCTTCCTATTGGATTCTCTTATTCCTGCAAGGTTTTTAAATAAGCAATGATGTCTTCAATAATATCTACTTCAAGCCCTTCATTGGTGCGCATTTCAGCTTCGTCGTCGTTAAACCGCTCTCCAAAATCACCAAGAGCGGACATTAACCCAGGTTGAAAGCCAGTAACAATTTGCATATCTGGATCCAGAATTGATTTTCGGATGTACTCCTCATCTACGATTATGGTCTGTCCATCCTCCAACAATTCTTCGCGACCAAACAATCCCAGCCAGGTAGGACCTGCCAATTGGCTTCCATCAGAGCTGTGACATCCTTTGCAGCCGTAGTCAGTTGCCCACTTTTCCCCGCGTTCTGCCGGGCTCAGATCAGCCAGCTTAACGGTTTGTTCTTCAATCCAGGCATTAAAATCTTCTTCGCTTACAACGGCAATATCAGCCAACATTTTTGAATGATCAAAGCCGCAGATCTCTGCACACCGAATTTTATAATCACCAATTAAATTTGGGGTGATACGTAAGGTTGTCACCTTACCTGGCACCAGATCTTGTTTGACTCTAAATTCAGGAACCCAAAAAGAATGTAGAACATCGGCAGTGGTCATTTGTAAAACTATTGTCCGGTTTACCGGTAATATCAGGTGATCCGATAGGCCAATCTCCTCGATTTCAGGATAAGAGAAAAGCCATGACCACTGGCGGCCGATAACATTAACACGCATTTCATTGGGTTTGGCCTCGGTCACCTCAGCAAGGACAGTTGCCGCCCATATTCCCAGGGCAATAACAACTATTAATGGCACGATTGTCCAAATTATCTCCAGAGTTGTGTTGCTATGAAAGTAGTCGCCTTCGCCTTCATCGTCAGGTTTTCGCCTGAATACAACGATGGCGTATCCCATAAATACGATGATTAGGGCAAAGAGGAACGATATCAGTATGAACTGGACGTTAAACATGGTATCGATGGGCCCGGCTTCCGCACTTGCGGCCAGAGGTAGTGTGTAGATCGTGGTCAGAAGGAAATAAGTAACTATCGCGCCGATTACTACCAAAACAGCGACAGCTACTAAATGTTTAACATTCTTACTCATTTTTTATTCCCAATTGTTGAATGAGTGGGGCTTATCTAATCTTACTGTGCAGCACAAAATTGGCTATTCTTTCCACATATCCTGCCACGACGGACAACTTTATCACATTCACCCTAGAGGAGCAATAAATTTCTATAGGAATATGAAAAGTTTCTATGTGGTCAAAGAACTTGATCGCCTGATTGATGATCGAAGGATTCTACCTTCAAACAAAGTTGTTATTTTATCTCTTTGGCTTCAGTTTGCAGCAGTCCCGGATCTCGGAAACGATCCCTTCTCGCAGAATTTACCCTTCTTAAAAGTAGGATAAATAGACCGATTAGAGAGATTACCGATCCTGAAAAAGCTAACACTATCCAGAAAGCCGGAATCCTATTAGCTCCTCGTAGAAGAACTTCAGGCTTAGAATAATTCGCCAGGACATCGAGCACTCTTGGTTTAATTGAAGGGTTGGTCAGGGGGATAAGAGTATCTTTTAGAGCCGAAGCCAGCTCCAACAAGGACTCCACTTGATCGTCCTGGCTGTTGTAAGATCCGGTTGGGACCTTAAAAAGATTCTCATTTAAAAGGATGAGATCTGTTTGACTGCTGAGTATCTCGCGTATCTCCTTCTTTCTCATAACAAAAAGCTGTCCTTAGGAAACTTAGGTTCCGCTGTTATGCCGGAACGGCAGCTATGCCTAAGGCGCCTGGACCTAAATTAATTACGACTGAAATTGCCATATCCGTGACTATCTCTTCACTTATATTCAGCTTTTCCGCCGTTCTCGATTGGAGATCGGCGATCCTTTCAGGAGCGCCCGCATGAATATAGGCTAACCGGCAAGGCTGGTTTCCAATCTGTTGATGGACCAAGTCTACGATATAATCCAGAGCTTTCCTATACGTTCGGACCTTGGCTGCTTCCACGATGAGCCCATCCTCAAGTTTCATAATCGGCTTTATATTCAGCAGCGATACCATAGCTGATTTCCAGGAACTGATTCGGCCGCCCTTAACTGCATACTCGAGTGAATCAATTAGGAAGACAACCGCCTGTTTTTCACGCATTTCTTCCAATCGGGCCAAGATCTGCTTGATACCTGCTCCTTCCTGGGCCATTCTCGCCGCTTCGATAGCCATATACCCTTGAGCCGCCGAACCACCCATCGAATCGAAAAGATAAAAGGAACCCTGGCCTTCTAATTCATTTGCCGCCGCTGCCGCCGATTCGTAGGTCCCACTTA
>PVMS01011549.1_pt1 | contig 21755 bp, 15 predicted proteins | sample 1853461 | NCBI WGS metagenome assembly PVMS01 (sample SAMN08582032, study PRJNA380276) | Marine sediment metagenome, whole genome shotgun sequencing project. | isolation source: ocean sediment barecode stripped | collected 2017 | reverse complement strand
TTATCCGATGAAATAACTGCTTTTCAGGGGACTTTCCTGTCTCAATTTCTTCTCGCGTTGCTGTCGGAAAATTAAATTGTGTATTGCCAAAGCAGGCGTTGCCTGCATGAACATTTTATACGCGATTGCACCGGACTGTTGGTTCATCAGGATTAATTCACTGGTTATTTGGGGTATTTCGTAAACGGGTGCTAGGAGTCTGTGCGGTAGAAATTTCCGTCGCGCAGACTCCTAGGTGATGTTACGTATTGATGAGCCTGCACTATTGAAGTAAGGTCCATTGTGGCCAGGAAAATGATCACTCCTTTGTAACATTGAACTAATTTGTCATTCTCCAGTCCATTGCTTGTATCAAGTAACACCTTAAATAAACATAGTTTTCCCTTTGTTTTATATTGGTTTTTTATTGGTTTTTTATTGGGTTTTGTTGGAATTTCGTTCAATTTGGTTTATCGTTAAATTATGAAACCACTGATTCTGTTTCTGATTCTGGCCATCAGCGCCCAACCTTTGCAGGCTGGGTTCTGTGACATGGAAGCAGGTCAGGATGCCCCACATCCCATGGAACACGCCGATAATGGGAGTCACGACTGTTGTGATTCCGACCAAAACGAGCCGCAACAGGAATGTGACAGTGAGATGCAGTGTGGTTTCTATAGCGCAAGTGTCTCAATCTTGCCGAACATCCTCAAAATAAGCGCCAACTGGGAAATTCACTTTTCCCCGGATTTATCATCCAGCTTTGTTTTGCCGAGCCATTCCTCTCCACCCTTCCGCCCTCCAATCTCCTGATCTGAACAAAATCCGGGGCTAGTTAGTCTGGTTCCGGCTCACCACTGTTTTTATCACTCACAACGCCATCTGGCGTTGGCAGGAAATTGGAGAGTGTCATGGTATGGATGCATAGAAGCACCAAATTTGCTCAGATCGCCGCTTTATTCGTAGTGCTTGCCGGCCCGGCAAGTCATTCAAATGTTACCGCTTCCGGCTTGAGCCTGGAAGAAATAGAAGAATTGGCTCTGGCATCAGATCCTGGTGTCCAGTCAGTACAAGCCAATCAATTGGCACTTGAAGAAATGGCCATTGCCGCTGAGCAATTGCCCGATCCCCTGTTAAAAATGGGCCTGGTTTCTTTGCCAACAGACACGTTCAACCTGGGTCAGGAAGCGATGACTCAAGTCCAGATTGGAATGATTCAAAAATTCCCACGCGGAAAATCACGATCACTGCAGTCCGAGCAAATTGGCTTGAGATCGCAAGGCCTGGATGAAAGGGCCCGTGATCAGGAACTGCGCATTCTCCTGGCTGTAAGGGAGCAGTTTCTTGAAGTCGCAAAGCAAAAGCACCTCGCAAGCATTAATGCAGAGGCCATCACGGCATTTTCCGATGTAGCGGACATCACAGAAGATTACTACGCCACCGGGCGGGTACATCAGAAAGATGTGCTCCAGGCAACGGTTGAACTTGCAAGAGTTGAGGACCGGGCTACGCGCATTGCTCAGGATGAAGAACAGGCACGCGCCCGTTTGTCCATGTGGATTGGTGATGCAGCCTACCGCAATCTGGAGAATTCATGGCCTCAGTTCAATTACCAGTCTTCGGTAGATACAATTAAGGAAAGCCTGTTGAACCATCCCCGCATCCTGGCTCTTCAGAAAAATGTCTCCGCATCAGAGACGGCTGTGGAACTCGCCAAACAGAAATACAAGCCGGAATTTGCCCTGGATCTTACTTACGGTGGACGTGCTGGAACGAATCCTGACGGTAGTTCACGGTCCGATTTGTTGACCTTCATGGTGGTGATGGACGTCCCGTTGTTCCACAAGAATCGACAGGACCGGGCCGTGGCCGCGCAGGTTGCACAGTCTTCGGCAGCAATGTTCTCTCGCGATGACATCTTCAGGCGCATGAAAAGCGAAGTTGATTTCCATATTGCAACACACGAGAAGCAGCAAAAGCGGATCGATCTATTTGAAAACACATTGCTACCGGAGGCTGCATTTAGTTCAGAGGCCTCTTTTGGAGCCTACCAATCATCCATTGAAGACCTGACAACTTTACTGCGAACACGCATTACAGAATTTGATCTGCAATTGGAACACACACGATTACTGGCCGAATTGCTGAAAACGCAAGCACGTCTGCTGTACCTGGAAGGAGAACGAAAGTGACTAACAAAATTATAATCATCATCCTGGTCCTCAGCGCCTTTGCTGTGGGTTCAGTGGTAGGACCAAGGTTGGGTGGCACGCTGTTCAAAGACACAACTGGCAGTGAAGATGCCGGTAAAGAGAAAAAAGTTTTGTACTGGGTAGCGCCGATGGACGCGAATTTTAGAAAAGACAAGCCTGGAAAATCCCCAATGGGCATGGATCTGGTTCCGGTTTATGAGGATTCAGCAGCGCAAGGCGGTGCAGTCAAAATCAGCGCCGCAGTTGAAAACAATCTCGGTGTCAGAACGGAAAAGGCGAAGGTCAGGCCTCTGTGGCGGCGTATCGAGGCAACCGGATATGTGGGTTTTGACGAAACACGTATCAGTCACATCAATACACGCGTTCACGGATGGATTGTAAGCCTTCGGGTCAATGCAGAAGGTGAACGGGTTTCCAGGGGCGATCTGCTGTTCGAACTCTACTCCCCTGAACTTGTGAATGCCCAAAAAGAATATTTGCAGGCATTACAGCGGGGGGGTGCACGACTGCTAAGGGGTGCCGAAGAAAAGCTCAGGGCATTGGGCATGATTCCCTCGGAGATCAAATTACTGGCAAAAAGAGGCACGGCTTCCGAAAACATCAAGATCATCGCTCCGCAGGATGGAATTGTTGCTTCATTGAGTGTTCGGGAAGGAATGTATATCCAACCCAACACCACGATCATGAGTCTCGCCGATTTATCGAGTGTTTGGCTACAGGCTGAAGTATTCGAGTCTCAGGCAGACTGGGTAGCAGCGGGCCAGGCTGCCGAGGCAAGGCTCGACTATATGCCTGGTACTCAATTTAGTGGGCAGGTGGATTATGTGTATCCGGTGCTCGATCCCGTTACCCGTACGCTCAGGGTCCGCTTGAGATTCGACAACCCCAGTGAGCGGCTAAAACCAAATATGTATGCGCGGGTTTCCATCTATGGTCGATTGAAGCCGAATGCACTCAGTATTCCAAGAGAGGCACTGATTCCTGCACCCGGCAGAGATCGCGTCGTTGTAGCTCTTGGTGACGGCAAGTTTCATGTCCATGAAGTGATGACTGGCCTGGAATCGGGTGAGTTTGTGGAAATTCTCGCCGGCATTTCAGAAGGCGATGAAATCGTCACGTCATCTCAATTCCTTATCGATTCCGAAGCGAGCCTGGCCGGCAGTATCAAACGGCTTGAATCAGTCACGCACTTACCGGAAGAACAGAACCTCGAAGCAGTTTTTGGCAGTGGCCGGGTGGATGAGGTGGACCGGGAACAAAGAAGAATTCGGGTATCCCACGGCCCTATCGACGCCCTTGGGTGGCCCAGCATGACCATGGTCTTCGATGTCAGACCGCAGGTAAATCTTGGCCAGGTCGAGGGGGGGCAGGATATCCGCTTCGCGCTGGTGCAAGAACATGCCGGTGAATACGTGATAGAGCAGATCTACTCCAATGAAAACGGATCCGGTGAAATGTCTGAAGTGCAGGCAAGCCACTTGCAGGATTCAGAGATGAGCACAAAATCCGGCGACAGGGAAAACGGCAATGATTGAAGCAATTATCCGTTGGTCGGTTTCCAACCGGTTCATTGTGGTGCTGATGAGCTTGATTCTCGCCGTCAGCGGGATCTACGCGATGGTAAACATACCAGTAGACGCCATCCCGGATCTGTCAGATGTCCAGGTCATCATCAAGACGCCTTTTCCCGGACAGGCGCCACAAGTTGTGGAAGACCAGGTGACCTACCCATTGACTACGGCCATGCTCTCCGTGCCTGGCGCATCAACTGTTCGTGGCTACTCCTTCTTTGGTGACTCCTATGTCTATGTGATTTTTGAAGACGGCACTGATTTGTACTGGGCCCGATCCCGGGTTTTGGAATACCTGAATCAGGTTTCCGGGCAATTGCCGCCGTCAGCCAAGCCCGCCCTGGGCCCTGACGCAACCGGAGTGGGCTGGATTTATGAATACGCACTCCAGGACCGCACGGGGAAGCACGACCTGGCACAACTGCGATCCATCCAGGATTGGTTCCTCAAATTTGAGCTTCAGACCGTACCGGGAGTTGCGGAGGTAGCAACGGTAGGCGGCATGGTCAAGCAGTACCAGGTCGTTGTGAACCCTGATGCACTGCGGGCCTATGGCCTCCCGCTATCCAAAATTCGTTCTGCGATTCAAAGAGGAAACCGGGAGGTTGGTGGCTCCGTGATCGAAATGGGTGAAGCTGAATATATGATTCGGGCCACGGGTTACCTGAAATCCAGAGAAGACCTTGGCGCGATCCCGCTCGGGATGAATGCAAAGGGCACTCCGATACGGCTGGAAGACGTGGCCGATATCCGGCTCGGGCCACAAATGCGTCGTGGAATAGCGGAGCTCAATGGTGAAGGAGAGGTGGTCGGCGGCATCATCGTGATGCGATTCGGAGAGAATGCCCGCAAGACCATCGCCGGAGTCAAGGAAAAATTATCCGAGCTGAAAAAAGGCCTGCCCGAAGGGGTTGAGATCGTAGAAACCTATGATCGGTCTACGTTGATTGAACGGGCAGTGGAAACATTGCAACACAAGCTGTTTGAAGAGTTTCTGGTTGTTGTGCTGGTATGCCTGCTGTTTCTGTTTCACCTGCGTTCCTCACTGGTTGTCATTCTGAGCCTGCCACTTGGCATTCTGACGGCATTTCTGGTTATGAATGCACAGGGCCTTAACGCGAACATCATGTCTTTGGGCGGTATCGCAATCGCGATCGGCGCCATGGTCGATGCAGCGATTGTAATGATCGAAACCGTCCACAAGAAAATGGAGGATGATAAATACGATCCGAAAATGCACTGGTCAACGGTGACTGAGGCGGCGGTTGAAGTCGGCCCGCCTCTATTCTTCTCACTGGTGATTATTACACTCAGCTTCCTTCCCGTTTTTACGCTTCAGGCTCAGGAAGGCCGGCTTTTTGCACCTCTGGCTTTTACCAAGACTTACGCCATGGCGGCTGCCGCAGGTTTGTCGATCACGCTCGTGCCCGTGTTAATGGGCTATTTCATCCGCGGAAAAATTGTTCCGGAACACAAGAATCCGCTCAATCGCTTCCTGATTTGGGTATACAGGCCGTTGATTGGGCAGATTACCCAGCACCCATGGCGTGTCGTACTGGTCACTTCAGCACTCGTGTTGCTTGGGTTCTGGCCTGCAAACAAACTCGGTTCGGAATTCATGCCGGATCTGAACGAGGGCGATTTGATGTATATGCCCACGACTTTTCCGGGAATCTCAATTGGCAAGGCTCAGGAATTGCTACAGCAAACCGATAAGCTCATTCGTACCGTGCCTGAGGTGAAGACGGTATTTGGAAAGATTGGCAGGGCTGAAACAGCAACAGACCCTGCACCTCTGACCATGATAGAGACGATAATCCAGCTAAAGCCTGAAGAAGAATGGCGTGAAGGTATGGATATTGATGACATCAAGGAGGAGCTGAATCAGCGCCTACAGCTTCCCGGACTCACCAATGCCTGGGTTTGGCCCATCAAGACCCGGATCGATATGTTGGCGACGGGCATTAAAACCCCGGTTGGCATCAAGGTTGCCGGCCCGGATCTTAAGGTAATAGAGCAGATCGGTAAAGATATTGAATCCATACTCAACGAGGTCCCTGGCACTGCTTCAGTATTCGCCGAACGAGTGGCAGGCGGTCGTTATGTGACCGTCGACATTCTGCGTGACCAGGCGTCACGCTATGGGCTGAATATTGACGATGTGCAGGACATCGTTCGAACGGCTATCGGTGGAATGAATGTCACGGAGACTGTCGAGGGACTCGAACGATATCCGGTCAATATTCGTTATCCCAGGGGAGAACGGGATTCTGTTGAGAAATTGAAAAACCTGGCTGTAGTGACCCCAAGCGGACAACAGATTCCCCTATCGGCTGTCGCTGACCTCAGGGTTGAAGATGGCCCCCCCATGATCAAAAGTGAAAACGCCAGGTTGAATGGCTGGATCTTTATCGATATAGAAGGCGTCGATCTGGGCACCTACGTCGCCAAAGCCAGGCAAGCGGTTTCTGACCAGATCGATCTTCCCGCAGGGTATTCATTGAACTGGTCCGGGCAGTACGAATACATGGAGCGAGCCAAAGAACGGTTGGCCATTGTAGTTCCGATCACCCTGGTGACTATCATCCTCTTGCTGTTTCTCAATTTCCGCAACATGGCGGAAGTACTCATCATTATGGGCACTTTGCCCACAGCCCTGATCGGAGGCGTGTGGTTACTTTATCTACTGGGTTATCACATGTCTGTGGCGGTAGGGGTTGGTTTCATTGCTCTGGCAGGTGTTGCCGTTGAAATCGGTGTTGTGATGCTTGTGTACCTGAAGCAAGCCCTGGCCAGTGAAAAACTAAAGGCCAAAAATCAACAGCGCGCACTTGCTCCGCAGGATCTCGCGGCAGCCGTCACCAACGGTGCGCTCATGCGTGTGCGACCCATCATGATGACGGTGGCAGCGATTATTGCCGGTTTGTTGCCGATTATGCTGGGCAGCGGTACCGGCTCTGAAGTCATGCGGCGCATTGCAGCGCCGATGGTCGGCGGGATGATCAGCGCTACTATTCTCACACTGGCTCTGATTCCTGCCATATTCCTGATATGGCAGCAGCAGCGTCTTGGCAGACAAGTTGGCAATGTCCAGGACACTGCTCGAAACCAATAACATCGAGTCTGAAACGTAAGTCATTATAAACGTGGAACTGAAGGAGAAATTCATGAAAAAATTCTCACAAAAATACCCGGCCAGGATCCAGTTTGCGATTTTCCTGAGTGTAATGATGAACAGCACCATGTTCACTATCACCGCCATGGCAGGCGAATTAGAAGAGGCGAATCACCCAGCCAGCCTTGTTGCCGCCCAGCTAGGTAAAGCCATTGGAAGATTATCCATATCCATTGGTCCTCCGGTTGAGGATTTATCCCGGTCTTGGTGACATAAAGATGTCCGGTCACGTCGAGAGCATGCTTGAAACATTGGACATAATGACCGCCTGCAAACCCATGGACCGACCAGGAGGGTTGCTGAATAAAATTTCTGTATTGAACATCAAAACGATTATTTCTATCGGAATTGATTGGAAATATGCGTGATTTTCATCGGGTTCATGTGTCTTCTGAACTCGCTAACATGCTGTATTTAAAAATAAATTATAAATATGACATAGGTCATATTAGAATAGTATAATGTTTGATTATTGTTGCTTTTTACAGTGAAATACGCACTAGAACAAATTAGGTATTTTTGCTAATAACATAGGTATTTGAAATGAAGATTAGAAGATTGTTATCGAGTATTACGCTCGCCCTGGGCCTGGTTGGTTTCACTACAGGTTTGTCTGCACATGGAAGCGGTTCAAGTGATTCCTCAGATGGGATGATCGTGACCAGACATTTCACGGGAATTTGGAATCAGGTTGACCAGGAAGCACAGGGCTTGGCAATCCAGGTTATCGAGCAAAATGATGACTCCCGGAAATCCGTCGCTTATTGGTACACCTATGGCGCCGATAGAAAGCCGGCCTGGTTCATGGCCATTGGAAATCTGATAGACAATCAAATTGATTTTGAGCTGTACGAGTCTACCGATGTTGGATTTATGCAGGATGCCCTGCCCGGTAATGATTCGGTCCGCAGCATCGGCACAATGATTATCGTGTTCGACAGTTGCGACAGCGGCGCTGTTACCTATGAAACGGATCACGAGGAAGTCGGAAGCGGCACATTTAATATCGAACGCTTATTGGAAGTCATGAACACCCATTGCACCGGCGGCATCTCGGACGATATGCATGCCGATGGCATGTTTGGTAATCAGCGCGTTGAGTTGACGCCGGCAAGAGAGGGCATCACTGGCAACGGTCACGCCCGCTATGAAGACTACCCGGCACACATGGAATTCGCGCTTGAGGTGGAAGGATTGCCGGATGGCGGCTACCACCTGTTTGTCGGCATGCAAGACCGGGGCAGTTTTGAAGTACGTGAAGGCCATGGAGAAATGAAATTCTCAAGCCCGGCGGAGGATGGCCATATGTTGCTCAACTTCGATCCCCGCGGAAATCAAATCGAGGTCCACGATGGTCAGGGTGCCGCGCTTTCATCCTTCGGCAACATGCTCGAACAGGACGACCACAATCATCACGGTGATGGTGATGGTGATGGTCACCAGGGCGATAGTGATCACAACTATGACTGCGAGTTCGGTTCCGGATCTGGCGGTGGCATGGGCGGTGGTATGGGTGGTGGCATGGGCAGTGGCATGAATGACTGTGTCGATGATGGTGACTTTATCGAAATTGAGGTTGACCTGGTGAATACCAACTTGCTGCCTGAAGCCAAAGGCGAAGCTGAGTGGGAAATGAACTCCAGCCGAGTGGAATTCTCGGTTGAAATCGAAGACGTTCCCGTCGGCAGCTACACGCTAAAGGTTGGCGGTGAAATCGTCGGTGTCATAGAAGCGTTCGAGATGCATGATGGTGACGTCTTTGGCCACATCAGGTTCAGGGATCCTGAATCTTATGGCAGAGAGCTTCTGGATTTTGAACCTCGAGGCAAGATGATCGAAGTCTTGAGAGGTGATGACATCATATTGGAGGTAACTTTTCCCACTGAATAATCAGCTTTCCCCGGGTTTTCCCCGAGCTTGATGGATTCAATTGATGGTATTAACGGAACTGGCCCGCCGCTCCGCCTCGCTGATCAGTGAAGCATATTGTTCAACGATGGAATCACGATCTGATTCCAGGGCGGCCAGTTTCGATGCCGCAGCCGTGCGCTCCGTTCCCTCCAGCGCCTGTTCACCCTCGGCGTCCAGCAACTCTTTCAGGTGGGAAATGTTGTCGTCGATTTCACCGATCTGCTGCACGCGCTGATTGTGCAGCGTGACCACAAAATTTTCCATTGGAGTGGGCTGTTTTTCGACCGTTTCGACCGCCTCATCCTGCTTTGAATTGAACCCCGAATCGTCATCGGATTTTGCTGCAGGATCGTAAATAACGACTATTTCCGCATTCTCTGCGCAGGGTATCTGCGAATAAACAGGGCCATTGGGACCATCGCAGCGATATACCTGCGCGTTCAGCGAACAGGAAAAGAATAAAACAAGAATAAAGAAAGCTTTTCTAGCCATTTCGCATCAATTCCTTTTGAAGCGCTCAGAGCCGGACTTCAGCTTATCACTATGCCGGAGTGCATGTGCCTTCAGGAGTCTCGTTCAGACATCAAGATACTACCGTTCATCAGATTTTGCGCACTCCTGATCAGTCCAGCAGGGCCAGTGACAGCGCAGGCCAGAACGCAATGATGGCAACCGAAATTAAAAGGAACAGGAAAAACGGCAGCGTCGAAACATACAATTCAATGATGGATCGATCAAAACGGTAGCTGGCGATGAACAGGTTCAGGCCCACCGGAGGCGTCAGGTAGCCCAGTTGCATGGTCGCCAGGAACACGATGCCCAGGTGAACCGGGTGCACGCCGAACTGCATCGCCACCGGGAGGATCAGGGGCACCACCAGCACGATCGCCGAAAAAATGTCCAGAATGGCGCCCAGTACCAGCAGGAAAGCCAACAGCAGCAAAAGGAAACTAAGCGGACTGGTAACCAGTGTACTCACGTACTCCAGCAGTTTTTGCGGCACACCGGCATCGATCATGTAATTGGTCGATGCCAGCGACATGCCGAGAATCACCAGGATTCCTCCCACCAGCACCATGGACTCACGCATGATCTCCGGCAATTTACGCAGAGGAATTTCGCGCAGAATTGCGACATCCACAATCAGGACATACAGGGCCGTCACCGCAGCCGCTTCCGATATTGCAAAATAGCCGCTGTAAATCCCACCCAGCACAATAAACGGCAAGGGTATTTCCCACATCGCCTCGCGCACCGCGGAGCGCACTTCCCGCCACGAGAAATCCGCCAGCGGCACCCGCAAGGCCCGGTTTTTCCAGACACTGTAACCGGATAACATCACCAGCATCAGGAAGCCCGGGAAAATGCCGGCCAGAAACAGGTCTTCGATGGAAATTTCGGCCACCACGCCATACAGAATCAGCGGCAGGGATGGTGCAAACAGCAGACCCAGACTACCGGCTGAAGTCACCAGTCCCAGGCTAAATTTTTCCGGATAGCCAGCCTCTTGCAGGGCCGGGAAAAGCAAGGCCCCCAGGGCAATGATCGTGACGCCCGAAGCCCCGGTAAAAGCAGTAAAGAAAGCACAGGCGGCCAGCGAAACAATCGCCAGGCCGGCAGGCATCCAGCCCAGCAGTGCCCGCGTCACCCGGACCAACCGGTGCGGCGCTCCGCTTTCGCTCAAAAGATAACCAGCGAAAGTGAACAACGGAATGGCGAGCAGGATAGGCATTTCCGCAATGCTATAGAACTCGATCGGGATCGCCTGCAGATCGATTCCTTCACTGCTGAAGCCCCACATCGCGCTGGCTGCAATAACCGCAAACAAAGGCGCACCCAACAACGCCAGCAACAGCAGTACCGGCCCGATGGCCATCACGTGGATTCACCCCGTCTGAATGATGCAGCCAGATGCTTCAGGGCAAACAGCAGGTAACGCCAGCTGATCAAGCCAAAGCCGATCGGCAACACGAGTTGCAGGATCCACGCTGGCACGCCTCCCAGCAGCATATCCTGGTACTCGTACGAAGTGCGCACAAAATTAACGCTATACCAGGTAACCACAAAGCATACGCCCGCAGTGAACAGATCCACGATGACTTTCACTGCAGCGCCGAGTTTTACCGGAATAAATCGATCGAGGACGGCAATATTGATGTGTTTGTCGGTACGGCTGGCCGCGACGGCCCCCGCAACCGCGATCCACAGCACCAGCATGCGTAGCAATTCGTCAGCCCAGATGAAGCCGAAACCGAAAAAGTTTCGCAGCACGATCTGGCTGGCGGCCAGCAGGATCATGCCGGTCAGGACAAAAACAAGTACAGCATCCTCCGCTGTGCGCCCCGCCCTCTCCAGGCCAGTCAGGATTGATTGCAATCGGCCCAAGATTCAGTGAGCCACAAGCGCATCGGAAGACTGCCCCGCGCGATAGTCATCCAGCAAACCCTGCATCTGCTCCAGCAGCGCAATATCAAAAACGCCTTCTCCAGCCAGCTTGCGATGGGACTCGGTCACGATCTCACGCCAATGGCTGACTTCATCTGAATCCGTCGGCACCAGTTTCAAACCACTATCCAGCAAAGCCTGAAACGCCTCGCGTGTGTCGGTAACGCCATTTTGGTCAAACTTCCGGTAAATCCCTTCCATCACTTCCCGCACGATGGCCCGGTCTTCAGGGCTGATTTTTGAAAAAGCCCGTTTATCGATCAGCATGGCCGCGTACACGTACGCTAGTGGCACTTCAGTAATGTACTTGAGCTTCGTATGCCACTGAAAAACGACAGCGCCCACGGGCGGCACGGTTACGCTATCGAGCAGATCCGTCTGAAGGCCGGTCATCACATCCGTCACCGGCAGGATGACGGGTGCGACACCGAGGGCCCGGAGCGCGGCATAGCTGATGGGATCGCCTTCAGGAGTCCACACTTTCTGACCTTTGAAATCCGCCAGCGTACTCATCGGCTTGTTCGACATCATGTAGGCAAAACCGGCAGCAGCCAAACCGAAATTCACATAGCCGGCATCTTCCAGCCGCTGACGGAGCTCAGCCTCCATGTGCTTACGCACGAAGCGCGCCTCTTCGATGGTGTTGAACATCATGGGCAGTGCAAACAGGTCGGCGTCTTTTTGGAATCCATTCATGCCGCCGGATGTGAATGCGCCGCCATGCAACTGCCCGGTGCGCATCTTGCGCCGGACCTGTTTGTCGTTGCCTTGCACACCACCACCGTAGAATTTGAATTTCACCCGGCCCCCGGTATGCTCCTCGATTGCCTTGGCGCCGGAGCGCATATCCTTCATCCACGAAGACCCTTCGGGTGCGATTGTGGCAATTTTCAGTGTTTGCGGAAAAGCCTGTGTCGCCCAGGCAAGCAATAGCAATACCGGGAGTATTCTTGTTATGAAATTCATTCTCATCAATCGGATTTCCTTGTTGGCTGAGCCATGCTGTAATTCAGGCCAGCACTGAGCATTCAGAAATAATCGTCCGCGCTGTCCAGCAGCACCTGCGCATCGTCCTGGGCAATCGTGTTGAACAAGGTGTAACCCGGCTGAACCGGGTCAGCTGAAAGTACTTCGTTCAATAATCGGTCGTGAAGTTCCCTGTCATACAGGGTACGTGCGTAATACTTCGCGCAATCGACCTTGATACTCAGGTCATTCCCTCCGGAAAGAGAAATGGCGCGTTGGTAGTGCTCCAGCCCGGCCTCGAAGTCACCACCCAGCGCCGGCGGCCTGATTGTGTTTAATACAGCCAGGAAATGTTCGACATTAGCCTGCTGGTAGTGGGGATCGATCTCCTGCACGCGCAACAGAGTCGCTTGTGCCTGGGGTAGCCTGGCCAGGGCTGCCCAGTCATCACTGTGAGCCTGTATGTAGGCAATCCAGCTCAAACCGAAGGTGTAGAGTGCAGCCGCATCTTTTTTACGCAGGAACTGCAAGGTAAAAACGAAGTCATCGTAGGGCATGTCCCAGATTCCACAAGCCCGTTCATTTGCTGCACACAAAGCTCGCTGGCCATAGGACCGTCCGCGTGTGGTCAGTTTTCGTGACCGGATCGGATCGTCAACAAAAACGACACCGTAAGCCGAATAGAGTTCAGCTGCAGCGCTAAGCACCGCCCCGTTCTCTGGCGCTCCCTGCACAAAGCTGTCCAGCATAAGCAGGTAGGCCGGTGCACCATCGCGCACCAACTCCGGATCATCCTGATTCATGATCGCAACGTTCAGATTACCAGCCAGCCCGCTACCGGCGGTTGCCATCATGGAGGCACAGCCAACCACCACCAGGGTCATCACGACCAGGGCGAAACTGCGCATAAGGGAACTCCACAAAGCTGGATTCATGTTTAGTCCAAAGGAAAATATTTGCAGCGATTATAACTAATTACCACTGCCAAATGCGCTACAAACCTGCGAATCAATACCATTGAATACAGTTCCTGGATTCAGTCGGAACGACCATGGATTATTCATGATAGGCTCAATGTCACAGTTAGCAACTGCTTCATCGAAATGAACACCCCCAGCGAAACAAATCCGACACATACACCATCTCGAGGCGCCGGCATACGGGAAAAGTGGCTGAACATACGGCGTAAGCGTTTCTGGGTAGTCGTTGCTGTCCTGCTCTATACCCTGCTCGGTTTCTTCCTGGTGCCGCTGCTGGTGAAGGACGGCATTGCTGGCAGGCGGCCAGTTCGATGAGAAACGGATCGTGATGGCCGAGCCGAAGGAAGTGGAATCAGAAGACGGGGAATGGGTCCGGCTGGAGTTGGCTGTGGCTTCCGAATAAAAACCCAAATTATTTTCGCTTTCGGCAGCATGGCGGCCTCTTACTCGCCGTAGGGTATCCAGATATTCTTGATTTCGATGGCTTTGCGCAGGAATGACTTGCCCTGCCCCTGCTCATCGTCTTCCCAGTCGTGATACAGGCCGTAGTTGACCCAGGTGCGTTTCATTGTTGCCGCCGCTTCTTCCTCGACCATTTTGCTGCCTTTGCGGCTGCCCCAGTACCACATACCTTCAATGTCGTAATGTTTGGCCAGCACCTCGGCCAGCACCCCGTGATCTCCGGTGACAATATTAACCACACCGCCGGGCAGATCTGAGGTATCCAGCACCTGGTAAAAATCGGTGGCGAGCAAAGCGTAGTGCTGCGATGGAACGACAACCACGCGGTTGCCCATCGCTATGGCGGGCATCACCGTGGAAATAAATCCGAGCAATCCGGCTTCTTCAGGCGCAACAATACCAATCACCCCGAGCGGTTCTTTCATCGCCAGAGTGACATTCCTGAAAGGCGTCGAGTGAACACGGCTGTCGTACTTGTCCGACATTGCCGCGTAGGTATATATACGCTTGATGCACAGATCCAGTTCCGCACGAGCGGCCAGTTCATCCTTGCCGCTGAGTTGTTCAATCCGGTGCACGAATTCATCGCCCCGGGCACTCAGATTTTCAGCGATGTAGTAAATCACCTGGGCGCGGTTATGGGCGGTCGTGCCACCCCAACCACTGGCGGCCCGGGCCGCTTCAACCGCGTTACGGATATCCTTGCGGTTGCCGGTAGGTATCTCGGCGATCACCCGGCCCTTCGCATCATGGACGGCCTGGCTGTAGCCTCCATCCGGTCGAACCTGCCTGCCGCCGATATACATTTTGGGCGTGCGATCGATTTCCGGTGTCTCGTAACCCGCGACTTCCTCTACCGGTGCGAAGCGCGGCAGTATTTGCACCGGGTCCTTGCTGAGTCTGGATTCCCAGAATGGCTTGACGTACTCGTAGAGACCTTCTTTTCCACCTTCCCGGCCAAAGCCTGATTCGCGGTAGCCGCCGAAACCGGCGGCAGCATCGAACATATTGGTGCAATTGACCCAAACCGAGCCCGCCTTGAGTTGGGGGGCCACGTCCAGCGCCAGGTTAATATTCTCGGTCCACAGGCTTGCGGCCAATCCGTAGCGGCAATTGTTGGCCAGAGTAACCGCCTCGGCAGGTGTTCTGAACGTCATCGAAATCAATACCGGCCCGAAAATCTCTTCCTGCGCCAGGGTCGCTGATGGCTGCACATCGGTGAGGAGCGTCGGCGGGTAATAGCAACCAGCTTCGGGAAATTCGCAGGAGGGCTGCCATTTGACCGCACCTTCCTCCACACCCAGCTCGACCAGGGCGCTGACGCGCTCCAGCTGGGTCTGGTCTACCAGCGCGCCGAGATCAATTCCTTTATCCAGCGAGTCCCCGAGGACCAGCTTTGACATCCGATTGCGGATTTTCTCATACAGGCTGTCGGCCACCGATTCCTGCACCAGCATGCGCGAGCCCGCGCAACAGACCTGGCCCTGGTTGAACCAGATGGCATCGACAACGCCCTCGACCACGCTGTCCAGATCCGAATCTTCAAACACGATGAAGGGTGATTTCCCGCCCAGTTCCAGCGTCAGCTTTTTGCCGGTGCCGGCCGTTGCCTTGCGCAGAATCCTGCCGACCTCGGTCGAACCGGTAAAGGCCAGCTTACCGATTTCCTGGTGGTTGGCCAGTGCCTCGCCGGCCTTGTGGTCACCGAGAACCAGGTTGAACACGCCACGGGGTAACCCGATTTCGCGGCACATATCCGCGAACAGAACCGCGGTGGACGAAGTAAATTCAGCAGGTTTCAATACAACGGTATTGCCCATTGCCAGCGCCGGTGCAACTTTCCAGGCCAGCATCAACAGCGGAAAATTCCACGGGATGATCTGTCCCACCACACCGATGGGCCGGTAGCCGGGCATTTGCTCATGCATCACCTGGGCCCAGCCGGCATGATAATAGAAGTGTCGCGCCACCAAAGGAACGTCCACATCACGTGACTCGCGTATGGGCTTGCCGTTATCCATGCTCTCCAGGACCGAGAACAGGCGGCTGTTTTTCTGAAGGTGCCGCGCTATGGCGTACAGGAAACGGGCCCGGCCATGACCGCCGATGGCTACCCAGCCCTCAAGCGCGTCCGCTGCAGCCGCAACGGCGTTATTCACATCCGCTTCATTGCCGTCGGCCACTTTCGCCAGCATTTCACCTGTGGCCGGGTTGTACGTTTCGAAAAACGACCCGGAATCCGGCCCTTGCCACTGACCGCCTATGAAATGTAAAAGTGTATTGTCCCGGTCCTGCAGCCACTGAGCCGCCTTGTCGGGGCTTTCGGGCGCCGGTCCATACTCCATTGATTCAAAAATATCTCTCACTGACATGTCGGATTCCTTCCCTGATCAGCTCACCGGGTGGCGGTATTGTGCAGAATAACTCCCGGTGACGTGATGTTCCAGTTGACGTTCGATATCGCCCAGTAAACTACTTGCACCAAAACGAAATAAAGATGGTGTAAGCCATTGTTTACCAAGCTCTTCTTTCATTAAAATGAGGTAATTTATTGCTTCTTTTGATTTGCTGATACCACCAGCCGGTTTGTAACCGATCTTGAAACCGGTCAAATCCAGGTAGTCCCGGATGGCGCGTACCATAACCAGGCTATACGGCAGGGTCGCATTGACCGATTCCTTGCCGGTGCTGGTCTTGATGAAATCCGCGCCGGCCATCATGCACACCCAGCTGGCCTTGGCGACATTGCTCAGGGTCGCCAGTTCCCCGGTAGCGAGGATGGTTTTGAGGTGGGCCTCGCCGCAGGCATTGCGATAAGCTTTGACTTCGTCATACAGTCCTTGCCAGTTCCCCGTCAGCACCATTGCGCGGCTGATCACGATATCAATTTCCGCGGCGCCCGCCGTCACCGATTCGCTTACCTGCGCCAATTTCAGCGGCAACGGGATCTGGCCTGCAGGAAATCCGGTGGAGACCGCGGCCACCGGGATGCCGCTGCCTTCGAGCTCGTTCACCGCGGTTTCGATCAGATTGTGGTACACGCAAACAGCTGCCGTCGTGATGCCGAGGTCCGCTACCCCAAGGTCTTCCAGAATGTCCTTGCGAACCGGCCTTTTCGCCTTTTGGCACAAACGCCGCACCTTTCCCGGCGTGTCATCACCAGCCAGCGTGGTGAGATCAATACAGGTCAAAGCCTTCAGAAGCCAGGCAGCCTGGTAGTCTTTCTTTACCGTGCGCCGCGTTCCGATGGTGGCAGCCCGACGCTCAACCGCGCTGCGATTAATGCGAATCCTCCCGAACAAATCCGGATTGAAGTCGATACCGGGATTACGCTGAATATGCTCGTCGTGAGCACTGATGGAGTGTACGTTTGATTCAAATGCACCAGTCATTGTTACCAGCCGATCCTGTTGCGATGACGAACAGTATAGTTTGCAATCGTGTTGCTGTGCAGTCCTGTACTACAATCCCCATGTTCCATAGCAGGCAATAACACATGACCGCGATCAGCGCCGTCTTTATTGTATACCTGGTCATACTGGCTGGCGTGGCCCTCTGGAGCCGCAGTGAAACCCACACGATGAGTGGATATTTCATTGCGGGCAAGAAGCTTCCACCCTGGGTAGTCGCATTCAGCACCAATGCCACGGGTGAGAGTGGCTGGCTGCTTCTGGGCCTCACCGGCATGGGCTATGCCGCCGGCGCACAAGCGTTCTGGGTAGTCGCAGGTGAGGTCGTGGGTATCGCGCTAGCCTGGTTGCTCCTGTCAAGACGCATCAAGCGGCTATCAGACAAATCAGACTCAATCACGGTTCCGGATGTGTTGGCTGCGAGGTTCGATGACCGCGCGCATGTCCTGAGAAAACTGAGCGTACTGATCATCCTGGTCATGGTCGGCGCCTACGTGGCAGCTCAGATGGTCGCGACTGGCAAGGCCTTCGACGGTTTTACCGACCTCAGTTACTCCACCGGTGTTCTGGTCGGCGCCACCATCATCATTCTCTATACACTGGTTGGTGGTTACAAAGCAGTTGCCTGGACCGATTTGATCCAGGGCATCCTGATGTTGCTGGGTCTCATCATCGTCCCATTGATCGCTATCAGGACCGCCGGCGGATGGGATGCCGTTACATCCAGTTTGCACTTGCAGGACCCGGGCCTGCTGACACCCTGGGGGCCCGACGGCAAAAGCACTACGGCCATGGTGGGTATTCTCAGCTTCCTGGCCATTGGCCTGCCGTTCATGGGGGTTCCCCAATTAATGGTCCGTTTCATGTCGGCACGTTCGGAAAAAAGTCTCGTGCCCGCCATGGCGATCTCCGTAACCGTCATCCTGTTGTTCGATCTGGGCGCCGTGCTGACCGGCATGGCCGGCCGCGCCCTGTTCCCGGGCCTGGAAGACCCTGAAGGTATCCTGCCGCTCATTTCCACCACCCTGCTGCACCCGGTGCTCGGTGGCATCATGATGGTGGTGGTGCTGGCCGCAATTATGTCGACCGTGGACAGCCTGCTCATCCTGGCTTCATCAGCCGTGGTCAGAGGCTACTGGCAGCAAAGCCGCGGATCTTTGCAGGGTAAGGAGGCGTTGAGCGACCGGGCCCTGGCTCAGCGCGGCAAACTGGTCACGCTGATCATCGGCATCATCGGAGTGGCCTTTGCACTGCATCAGACACCACTGATCTTCTGGTTCGTACTGTTCGCCTGGTCCGGCCTGGGGGCAGCATTCGGGCCGGTATTGCTTTGTGCCGTGTGGTATCCGAAAACCAATCTGGCAGGCGCCTTCGCAGGTATGCTGGGCGGCTTTGTCACGACAGTGGTATGGGTGCTGTGGCTCAAACCGTATTTTTATGATCTGCTGGAAATCATTCCCGGCTTCTTCATCGGCCTGTTGCTGACCATCGTTGTCAGTAACATGAGCAGGAATGATGGACCTGGAAATCAGCAGTAGACAAATCCATCTTCGTAGCCTGAACCACTCTGTCGCAGCGAGCCACGCGCGCGATTTTATCTACTGCGGAAATAATTTTGGCGGTAGTGCGGGCTCCTACAATGGGGTGCTGTGTGGCATAATTACGGGCTGTCTTTCAATATAATTCGCACCTGTTTCCTGCCCGGAATGGAAGCGCAGGAAACAGAGATCATCGGAGATCATCATGATAAAGTTCACTCGAGCCCTGTTGGCAGCCGCCAGCCTGCTCATCCTTGCTGCACCGGTACCTGCCCAGGAGGCTAAAGAAACAAAGCCCGGCCTTAACGAGGCAACCTTCAGTGGCCTTGAGTGGCGGGGTATCGGCCCGGCCCTGATGTCCGGTCGTATCGCCGATATTGCGGTCGATCCCACTGACCGCAGCACCTGGTATATCGGCGTGGGTAGTGGCGGGGTGTGGAAAACAACAAACCGCGGCACCACCCTGACGCCGATTTTTGATGGCCAGGGCTCCTATTCCATTGGCAGTATCACCATTGACCCGAACAATCACAACACCGTTTGGGTTGGCACCGGGGAGAATGTCGGCGGGCGGCATGTCGGCTACGGTGACGGTGTGTACAAGAGCCTGGACGGTGGCGAAAATTGGAAAAATATGGGTCTGAAGGATTCCCAGCATATTGGCATGATCGTAGTCGACCCCCGTGATTCCAATGTTGTCTACGTAGCCTCGCAGGGACCCTTATGGTCCGGTGGCGGTGATCGTGGCCTGTACAAAACAGCCGACGGCGGTGAAAACTGGGAACTCATCCTTTCCGGTGGTGAATACACAGGCGTCAACGAAGTCCACATGGACCCGCGAAACCCGGATGTCCTGTATGCCTCCAAACACCAGCGCTACCGGAACGTAGCCGCACTGATGGATGGCGGTCCTGAATCCGGTATTTTCAAGTCCACCGATGGCGGGCGGAACTGGCGTGAACTCAGCACCGGCCTGCCCGATGAAGACATGGGGAAAATTGGCCTCGCAATCTCACCCATCGACCCTGACGTGGTGTACGCTGCGATCGAACTCGGCAAACGTACAGGCGGCTTCTGGCGTTCGACCGACGGTGGCGAAACCTGGGAGAAACGCAGCGATTACGTAGCCGGAGCAACCGGCCCACATTACTACCAGGAAATATTTGCCAGCCCGCACAAGTTCGATCACATTTACCATATGGATGCCACCTTGCACGTCAGCGAAGACGGCGGCAAGACCTTCCTTCCCCAGCCCCATGGAAACAAGCACGGCGACCACCACGCGCTGGTTTTTGATCCGAATGATCCCGAATACCTGATGTTCGGCACCGACGGCGGCGTATACGAGTCGTTCGACCTCGGCAAAACCTACCGCTTTCTCGCCAATCTCCCGGTGACGCAGTTCTACAAAGTGGCTGTTGATTATGACGAGCCCTTTTACAACGTCTACGGCGGCACCCAGGATAACAACACCCAGGGCGGTCCGTCCCGTACCGACCATGTGAATGGCATCCGCAACGGCGACTGGTTTATCACCCTTTTTGCCGACGGCCACCAGCCAGCGGTTGATCCGACCAATCCGGACATCGTGTACTCCGAGTGGCAGCAGGGCAACCTGGTACGCTTCGATCGCAAGACCGGTGAGATCGTTTATATCCAGCCGCAGCCCGAAGCTGGCGAGGACCGGGATCGCTTCAACTGGGACTCGCCTATCCTGATCAGCCCCCATAACCCGGCCACCTTGTACTTTGCCGGAGAGCGTATTTGGCGCTCGAATGATCGGGGCGACAGCTGGGAAGCCATCAGCGCTGATCTTTCACACGGCGCCGACCGTTTAAAAGAACCCATGATGGGTCGCGTGTGGAGTTTCGACGCACCCTGGGATGTTTGGGCCATGTCCGATTATGGAACGGTCACCTCGCTGTCTGAATCACCGCTGGTCGAGGGCTTGCTTTATGCCGGCACCGATGATGGCCGAATTCACGTTAGCGAAGATGCTGGCGGGAACTGGCGAACGATTGAACGCCTGCCTGATGTTCCCGACGACTTTTTTGTCAATGACATCAAGGCCGACTTGCATGACGCAGACACCGTATATGTGGTCGTTGATGACCACAAATCCGGTGATTTTTCGCCCTACGTGCTGAAAAGCACTGACCGCGGCCGTTCGTGGAGCAGCATTTCGAAAGATCTGCCCGAGCGGCACATTGCCTGGCGTATCGTGCAGGATCACGTGAGCCCGAAGCTGCTGTTCCTGGGCACCGAATTCGGCGTGTTTTTCAGCATTGATGGTGGCGTTAAATGGACCAAAATATCCGGCGGCGCCCCCACCATTCCATTCCGCGACCTGGCCATTCAGACACGCGAGAACGACCTGGTTGGAGCTACTTTTGGCCGCGGATTCTGGATTCTGGATGATTACACACCGTTGCGCACGGTGAGCGAAGAGCAGCTACAACAGGCGGCAACTCTGTTTCCGGTGAAGGACACTCCGTGGTATATCCCCAGGGTGCCGCTGGGCGATTTCGAGGAAAATGGCAAAGCCAGCCAGGGAGATGCCTTCTTTGTCGCACCCAACCCTCCCTTCGGCGCCGTCTTCACCTACTATTTGAAAGAAGACCTCAAAACCTCGAAGGAACAACGGCGCGAGCGTGAAAAGGAGCTCGAAGCATCGGGTGATGACACGCCCTACCCCGGATGGGACGCCATCCGTGCCGAGGAAAAAGAGGAGCCGCCTGGCATCGTACTCACTGTGAGCGATGCGGAAGGTAATGTCGTACGCCGGATCGAAGGTCCCGTAAAGGCTGGACGTCATCGCGTTGCATGGGACTTGCGTTATCCATTGTCCTCACCCTGGACGCCCGAAGATCCCGGCGAGAACTACATTCGAATACTCGGGCCGCTGGCTGCGCCCGGAACCTACCGTGTCTCCATCGCCCAACGCGAAAATGGCCAGCTGACAAACCTGGGGCAGGACCAGACTTTTGCAGTCGTTCAAATGAGACAGCGTGGGCTGAAAGGCGTTTCGCCTGAGCAGGTCGTGGCATTCACACGCCGGCTGGATGACCTGGCCCGCCAGGTAAAGGGTGCTGATTCAGCGGTGAC
>PVMS01121011.1_pt1 | contig 21770 bp, 20 predicted proteins | sample 1853461 | NCBI WGS metagenome assembly PVMS01 (sample SAMN08582032, study PRJNA380276) | Marine sediment metagenome, whole genome shotgun sequencing project. | isolation source: ocean sediment barecode stripped | collected 2017 | reverse complement strand
TTATCTTCACGCCTTGATCCGGGATGCCGAAGGCCAGAAGATGAGCAAGACCAAAGGCAATGTCATTGATCCATTAGTGATGATGGATCAGTATGGCACCGATGCCCTGCGTTTTACCCTGGCGGCATTTGCGGCACAGGGCAGAGACATCAAGTTGGCGGAGGACCGTATCGAAGGCTACCGCAATTTCTGTAATAAACTTTGGAACGCCTCCCGCTTCGCTTTCATGAATCTGGAAGACTACCAAGGGACCTGCGAGTTGGACCCTGCCCTGGAATTGTCTCCGGCGGACCAATGGATATTGAGTCGTCTCAACCAGGCTAGCTTAAGCGTTAACGAAGCGCTGGACGCTTTCAAATTCAACGAGGCGGCTTCGGTAGTCTACAAGTTTATTTGGAACGAATTCTGCGATTGGTATATTGAACTTTCCAAATCCACATTATTTAAAGAAAATCCGCATCGAAAAAGCGCGCAAAATGTTTTGGTCCACGTGCTGGAAACCAGCCTGAAAATGTTGCATCCTTTCATGCCTTTCATCACCGAGGAAATCTGGCAGAAACTTCCGCACGTTGGCAAAAGCATCATGAAATCGTCATTTCCGGAATATTTGGAGTCTCGGTGCAACCCTGCCATCGAAAATAAAATGAATCTTGTTATGGGTGTCATTACCAGTGTCCGCAACATCCGCGGCGAGATGAATTTGAGTCCAGCCCTGCGTTTATCTCTGATTATTCGGGCTGAGAATGTTGAAAATGAGGATATCATTCGCGATTACTCGCGATATATCAGGGAATTAGCCAGAGTGGATCAGATCACTATCGACAAATCGGCTGAAAAACCCAAGGTCGCGGCGTCCTCTATTTTTGAAGGTGTGGACATCATTGTGCCTCTGGAAGGCATGATGGATTTTGCCGAAGAAAGAAACCGGATAGAAAAAGAGTTGAAAAAAATCGAAAAAGATATCATAGTTTTAAGTAAGAAGCTCTCCAATGAGAAGTTTGTTCAAAAAGCACCCCCAGAAGTAATCGAAAAAGACCGGCAAAGACTGTCGGCTCTTACGGAGAAAAAATCTAAACTCCAGGTGCATTTAAAGACGATAGAACAGGCGGTATAATTATCCTACCCCCCCTGACTATCAAATTGAATTGAATCCGGAAAATCGTATCGATCATTATATGGACGCCGTTGTAGGACCCCTCACTCGCGACCAGATCGCAGAGGAATCAAAATGGGCATTGGAAGGTCTTTACGCCAGTGATGAAGACTGGCAGATGGATCTGTCCTCCATTGATTCTGATCTGGAGAAATACAAAACCTGTAAAGGGACTTTGTCCGAATCGCCGGAAAGTCTGAAACGGTGCCTGGCGCTGGACGAGAAGATTTCCCGTATTCTCGACAAGGTTCATACCTATGCACATTTGCGCAATGATGAAAATAAAACAGACTCCACCTATCAGGGGAGATATGAGCAAGTCATGCGGCTGACCACCAGAGCAAGCCAGGCACAAAGTTTTATCCAATCGGAATTGATGTCCATCCCGAAAGATCGGATACAGGAGTTTTTGCAATCCGATGAGTTGCAATATTATCGACTGCATCTCGAAAAGATTTTGCGCTTCCGCAATCATATCCTCAGCGAAAAAGAAGAAGCACTGTTGGCGGGTGCACTGAATATTTCTCGCACGGCCAGCACTGGATTTGAAATGCTGGATAACGCCGACTTAAAGCTCGGGTCGGTACAGGATGAAAATGATAACAAGGTAGAGATCACCCACGGCAATCTAATCAGCCTGCTGCAGAACCAGAACCGGCGGGTTCGCAAAGAAGCTTTCGAAACTTTTTATGCGGCTTACGATGATCACAAATATACCTATGCGGCCTTGCTTTCGGGCAGTATCCAGAAAGATATCTTTTTTGCCAGGAGCAGGAATTATCCTTCCGTGAGAGAGCAGGCCTTATTCACTGAAAATATACCGGTGGATGTGTACGACAATTTGATAGACACTGTGCACGACAATATGGCACCGCTGTATAAATATTTTGCGATTAGAAAACGCCTGCTTAAGTTAGATAAACTTCATGTCTACGATGGATTTGTACCGTTGGTGGACGATGTGACCTGGGGCATGCCCTATGAAACCGCCTGCGATGAAATCATCCAAGCTCTGGCACCATTAGGGAAAGAATATTCAAAGACCCTGGCGAGGGGACTCAGGGAAGACCGTTGGGTCGATCGTTACGAAACCAAGGGCAAGCGCAGTGGGGCGTATTCTTCAGGATGCTACGACTCCAACCCGTTCATTCTGATGAATTACCGTGATGACAATATCAATAGTCTGTACACATTGGCACACGAAGCCGGGCACTCGATGCACTCCTATTATTCCAGAAAAACTCAGTCCTACCTCGATGCCAATTACACGATATTTGTTGCCGAGGTCGCCTCAACTTTTAATGAAGCATTGATCACCCGGCATTTGTTATCGCAGAACATTGACCAGAAGATGAAAGTTTATTTGCTCTGCCGGGAAATAGATAATTTTCGTGGGACGCTTTATCGCCAAACCATGTTTGCTGAATTCGAAAAATTAATCTATCAGGCCGCGGAGAACGACGAGTCCCTGACTGTTGAAAGTTTCAAGAAAATTTATTCCAATCTATTGCAAATCTATTTTGGGGATGAGTTTGCTCTGGATGATTGTCTCTCTCTTGAATGTTTTCGCATTCCGCATTTTTATTTCAGTTTTTATGTTTATAAGTATGCCACGGGTATTTCTGCCGCCTATGCCCTGGCTGACCGGGTATTGCAAGGTGGCGACAAAGAGCTTGCAGATTATTTAAACTTCCTGCATTCAGGAGGATCGAAATATCCCATTGATTTGTTGAAAGGTGCAGGAGTCGATATGACTATATCGGAACCCGTCTGCACAGCTTTAAAGAAGTTTTCCAATCTGGTCGATGAACTTGAGACTATGACGAATTAAGGACACCTCACTTTTATATGAAGGAATTAATATTTTGAAAAAATCAGACTTCTCCAGACGTTCGCCGGGAAAACCTGGGAATGGGCGCAATCAGAATCGTGCGGCCAAACCACCGGGAAACCGCAATCCTCGTCCAAACTCCAGAGCGAAGAATTCGGCGGCAGTACAACAATGGTTGTCCGCACCTTCCACAGCCTTGTCCTCGCACATAAATATGGGCATTAAAAACCAGCAGGACGGCGAGGGTAGAAATTCCAATACGCGCAACGGTTCGAGCAGGTTTTCAGCAAAGGGTAAAGGAAAGTTTAGATCTAACCAAGATGGACAAAAACAAAACACAAGGCCCCATCGTTCCTCTCAGCGGCCCACTCATAGACGGGATACACCTCAGCGGCCCACTCATAGACGGGATACACCCAATGGAAACGACAGGAGAGCCAATGTAGCACAGCAAAACCCTAGACCACAATCCCAAACAAATACCAACAGCCAACCCAAAAAAGTGGCCAATCTGGATCCTTTCGAATTGTTTTGTGCTTATCATCTCGGCATAGGTCCCACCAAGAATTACAAACCTTCCAATATTAATGAAGTCGCCAACCGGTTCAGGCAAGACCCTGCAATGATCCGCCAGGCCCTGAAAGAATACGGCATGGACTCAGGCTCACTGCTCGATCGGGACTTTGACATGGCAATGGCGCAATTGGATATTCAGGTTGCTCCAGAAGGTGTGGACCGGGTAGAACTTGCTAAAACCATTTACGAAGATTTTAAGGAAGCACCGCATGTCAAACGAGACTGGAAGAAAATTCTCGATGAAGATCGGAAAGAAAACTCGAAGGTGTTTGGTCGCAACTAAGCGAAATCGTCCCTTTAAATTAATATGCTAAAAAGGCTTTCCTTCTGGCGCGATTGCCTTACGTTTAAATTTTAATCCGTGATGAATGATTTTATCTTGAATGCGCCTGACCTGATAATGTGAGCATTTTAAATCGTTCATCAGGATGGAAAATGCAAACTGCTCGCCGTCTTGAGATTGAAAGTACCCAGACAAACTACTGACCCCGTTAAGTGTCCCCGTTTTCACCCTTGCCTTCTGTGCCTCTTTGATACCGTTCATACGCTTTTTGACATTACCATCCACTCCCATGACACCCAGGGCGGAGACAAACTCCGGATAGACGCTAAGGTCTGCATGCATGTCCTTGAGAACCGCCACCAGATGCGCCGGCGATAATCGGTTTTGTTTGGAAAGCCCGGAAGCATCAACAATTTTAAATTGGTTGGAGGGCACCCCGAGAGATTGCATATAATTCTCTAAGAACTTGACTCCATTTTCTGTTGTGCCCGGTGGACCAATTCGTTTCGCCGCCAGAGTTTTCAGAATTTGTTCTGCAACAAAATTATTACTGAATTTATTCAATCCGCGTAGCGCCAGAGCCATCGGTTCGGACTCGTGACGCACCAGTCGTTTGGCGTGTGTCGGAACCGTGCCATTTTTAGTGTTGCCCGTGACCTCCACTCCTGCGCGCTCCAAATACTCTTTGAATACATTCACCGCGTATTTGGTGGGATCGGTAATATTCAGATAATAGGTGGCGCGTTTTTGGTTTTGTCGAATGGTACCGGACACAGTGACATTATCATGAGACCCATTGCCCACTCGATTGACTAACAATTTCGCCTTTTCATTGTTGGCAACGGTGCTGGCAAAATTGGACACGCGAATATAATGGGTATCTGGTTCCACCAACACAACCGGTTTATCGCCGGCCTTTTCCCCCGGCTTTATGAATGCTGTGATGGTATTAAAGTTAAAGGAAAGTGCTCCTAAAGGAGCGTTGTAGGCCTGTGACCCCGGATTGCTTTTCCATGTTTTGACTCGTCTTTGCCGGTCAAAAAAGCTGTCATCGGCGATGATGTTGCCAGTGATTTTATGGATCGGGACATTTTTCAATTCGTTGGCCAACAGCCACATTTGTTCGGTGACCAGTTTGGGGTCACCGAATCCTTTAATATAAAGATCACCGATGAGATGATCGCCTTCTAACTTTCCATCGGAATACAAGTTGGTTTCAAAACGGAAGTCGGGACCCAGTTCTTTCAGGGCCAGAGCCGTAGTCACCAGCTTGAGGTTTGAGGCGGGAGTCAGTAATTTTTCGGCATTTCTGCTGAACAAAGTTTCCTTGCGGTCCAACGAATAAATCAGCACGCCAAAATCATTTTTCTTGAAACAGGAATGAGACAACAGTTTGTCTACATTGCGATTAAACTGCAGGACCTCACTGGCAATATTGTGCTTCATATCAGCACTGGCAGTTGAAGATAGCAGTAGAATAAAAATCATACAGGAAAATCGAAACCAACCAGTCGTCATATTTTGTCCCAATCCAAAAAAATATCCAATAAATAGTAAAGTATCAATTACTAAGGCCCTTATAAAATATTAACCCTTGCAGACGATGATTACAAATGCCTAATTATGCGGAAGGACCAAAATTCATACAAGCTATGATCCTAACCATTTCACGCAAGTGGGCGTATAATAAAAAAAATGTTACAATGCGCTGACAATTTATAAATGAGGAGATTTCATGATCGATTTTGCCCACATCAAATATGGAGTATTGATTGCCATCATCGCGATTCTTTTTGGTGGGTTGATGGGCCTGTCCTTTGGCTGTTGTGAAGAAAGCATCAAATCATCCCTGAACAAGGACGCAAATGCGGCTCTGGAGGCAAAATACCAAGGCGACCGGGCGAAGATGGACAAAGTCGTGAATAAATCCTGGGTGTACTTCAAACGAGCGCACTTCCACTCGCAAACGATGGGTGTGATCGCAATTGTTTTTTCATTGCTGGTTGCGTGGTTGAAGTTTCCACCCAAACTGCAATTGGGAATTTCTCTGCTTAGCGGAATAGGAAGTCTGGGATATGGTGTGTTCTGGCTTTTGTCAGGAGCCTTGGCGCCGGGCATGGGTTCCACCGGTTCTGCCAAGGAATCGGTCGGGCTAATAGCACAGGTCTCAGGTGGCTCGTTCTTTATTGCTGGAGTGACTTTGTTTGCGGTATTGATTTACAAAATGTTTTCCCAACCGAAAAGGGACGGACAAACTTTGTAACTTATCTACCCTCCTCACCAGTCCGCAATACTAAAACCCCTTTGCATTTTTCAGGATATTTTAAATTTATGATTCACAATCTCATAGGAATCGGTCCTCTTTCGCAATACTAAAACTCCATTGCATTTTTAAGGACATTATAATTATGACTTACGATCTCATAGGAATCGGCAACGCTCTTGTAGACATAGAAGTTCGAGTCGAAGATTCGTTTATAGAAAACCTGGGTCTCACCAAAGGCGGGATGACACTTTACTCCGCCGAAGATCAGAAAAAGGTATTGCAATCACTTGCAGGACAGCCGCAAAAAATTTGCTCCGGTGGGTCCGCCGCCAACACCATACATGGATTGAGTGTCCTGGGAGCCAACGCCTATTACCTGGGACGCGTGGCAAGCGATAAGTTTGGTCATCATTATACCAATGACATGAAGGAGTGCGGAGTCGGGTTTCCTGGCCCCAGTGCGGAAAACGAGGGAACCGGCACTTGCGTGATCCTGATCACTGAGGATGCGGAAAGAACCATGTTGACTAACCTCGGCGTTTCCTCAGCATTGCATTCCGACAACATCGACGAAACTATTCTGCACGGTGCCAAGGCGGTCTATATTGAGGGCTATTTGTGGACGGGAGACGAAACCCGCGAGGCCGCGATCAAAATGGCCACCCTGGCGAAACAACAAGGCGTTCCCGTGGCCTTCACTCTTAGCGATGCTTTTGTGGTGAATTTATATAAAGAGAGCCTGCTGGACTTTATCCGCTGGCATGTGGATATTCTTTTTTGTAACGAGGTCGAAGCCCTCGCCATAACGGGTACGGCGGACTCGCAGTCGGCGTTTCCACACCTCAAAGCGATGGCGGACACAGTGTTTTTAACGGTGGGCAAAAAAGGCGCTGTGGCCGGGAACAATTCCGATGTCACTGCCTGCACTGGAGTTTTCCCCATCACGGCAATCGACACCACCGGAGCAGGAGACCTTTTTGCCGCCGGCGCATTATACGGTCTTATCAACAACCACACGCTGAAGGAAGCCTCCATCATTGGCTCCTATTGCGCCGCCCAGGTGGTTAGCCATATGGGCGGACGACTTCCGGTGCACGCTCATACCAAAGTGGAAAAAATTCTAGCCGAATATAGCAAACTGGATCACGGGTCACATGGCTGAGAGACACTCCAATATATTCAAATTTTCTGTATGAAGAGCGGATTGCATCCGCTGGAATGTTTATTTAGTAAACCCTTAACGTTTCGGAGCATGAAAGTTAAGGAGCTTTATGAGTGCGATGGAATCCTGTCCAGATATCGCAATGCCCTGGCGCAAAAGCTTCGAATCCCATCAAGCGTGGTTTCCATTTCTTCCTTAAAATCCGCGTGCATTCCACAGACACGGCCTGATAATATTCGCCAATCAGGCGCTCCACGTCTCGGGTTTTGGATTGCGCTCGCACCGCGTTGAAAGACACTTTCTTGAGCGCAACTTTATTAGCCTTTTTGGAATCGTGATAATATTTCAATACCTCCTGCATTTCTTCCCGTTTTCCGGGACGATGCAAATGGCCCGCAACATAAATATCAAAATCAAGTTTTAACGCCCGTTCAATGCCGCGTACCTGACTGTATATATCCGTGGTTGAGAAATTTTTAAACGGCACTGCTTTCGGCGTGGCAACATCAACAAACATCAAAACCTTGCTTCCAGGCAAATGGATCATGATATTGCCTTTGTCGTGGCCTTCGCCGGGATAAATCAGATCCACCTGCACACCGCCAAGGCGAAGCGAATAGTTTTTTGTAAAGGTGATTTCCGGGATCGGACGGTTGGGGTCCCGGTACCTTTGCAGAAGAATTTTTGTTTCCTTATGCGCGATGATCTGCGCTCCCCTGGCAAACAAATGGGCATCACCAATATGGTCCAAATGTGGATGCGAATAGATTAAAAATTTTATCGGCTGGTCAGTGATTTCTGCAATGGCTTGTTTGAGCAAGGAACCTTTGCCGCGAATCGGATCGGTGGCAATGACACCCTCACCCGTCACAATAAAAATATTGTTGTACACTCCAGTGGTAAAAAAATAAACTTTGTCGGCAATTTTTTCCACTGCATAGCCCTTGTCCCCCAGGCTTGGAGAAGGTTCCAGATAGCCATCGGCGACAAAGGGGCTCTCCATTGGCGAGGTATTATCCGTAGTATTTTTCAGGCCAGCACAACCGGCACCCAAACAAGCTACCCATAAAATCATCAGTGAGCTCAGGCGATGTTTCATGCTCATCCCACACATCTCCATTCAATTTTGTTGCAGTGATCTGAATCACACAATTTTGTAAGCCAAAATTGTTGCGCTATAATTTGAATCCAGTATCATAAGGTTACACTTATTTTAATGATTCTGGTAAACTGAATATCACATTGAATAATGACCCTGGAATCGGGGACATTTCTGATTTTACTGGCTAAATTGTAATTACCCACCCCGGGTTTTCTAGGAGGATCAATATGAAACGTATTCTGACATGCCTCGTGGCTCTTCTGTTATTAACTTTCGCGACTGGTTGCGGAACAATGGGAAAAGACTTTGATTCCTCCAGAGTGAAAAATATTCAGAACAACCAAACCAACCAATTACAAATTCTCGACTGGTTCGGTGTCCCATATAAAGAAGGTAATGAAAATGGCCATACTATGTGGACTTACCAGTTTGACAAGTGGAAAACGATTGGCGATAACGAATCGAAAGATCTTGTCATCCTGTTTGATGATAATAATATTGTCAAAGCCTACCGCTATACCGACACCCTCGCCGAATAGCGCGGAGGTGCCTCCTCTAGCAATTTGAACAGCACTATGGTTTAGTCGGGTAAAGGCTCAAGTTGGAGGGCTAAGACCATTTGCCTCTGGACGCTAGTCCAGTTTTAAAATATAATTTGTATATCTTGCCGTGAAAAATATCTCCCTCATCATTTATGATTTTGATGGCACCTTGGTAGATACCCTGGGAGACATCGCCCTCGCAGTCAATCTCACTCTGCGGGAACTGCAACTTATGGAACTGCCCGTTGCCACGATCCAACAATACGTCGGTCACGGAGTAGATAACCTGATGCGCCAATCCCTTCACGACGCATCAGAAAAGGCTGTCAAGCAAGCGGTACAGTTGTTTCGCAAACACTATGGCGAACATCTCACTGACCAAACTGATTTTTACCCACACGGTCGCGATATCCTGAATTTTTTTTCCGATCGCAAGCAGGCGATCTGCTCCAACAAACCGGAAGATTTTGTCCACAGAATTCTGGCTGAGCTGAAAGCAGAACATTATTTTTTTGGCGTGGTCGGAGGCGATACTGTCGAAACTAAGAAACCTGATCCACAAGGTCTTTTGAAGCTGATCGCAACCGCTGGTGTTTCCGCCGATCAAACTTTGATGGTCGGAGACAGCGTGGTAGACATCCAGGCTGGGAAAGCCGCCGGAACAAAAACTTGTGTTGTTACCTTTGGCAATGGTGATCCTGAAGAAATGCGGAGGTGTTCTCCCGATATTATGATCGATTCCCTGGCCGACCTGATAAACTTCAAGGAGGAAACCTCACCTCCTAAATTCAGCTAACTATGAAACCAGTCAATCCCGGACTTAAAGTCACGCTCGTGGGTGCGGCATCAAATATATTGCTGTCCGTCATTAAGTTTATTGGCGGCATCCTCGGCAATAGCACCGCAATGATGGCCGATGCCGTACACTCTCTATCTGATCTTTTGACCGATGCCGTGGTTTTGTTCACTCATAAAATTGGCAGGATGCCTAAGGATGAGGAACATCCCTATGGACATGGACGGGCGGAATCCCTTGGGGCAGTGCTGGTTGGTGCTATTATCATTTTAGCCGGCATCGGCTTGGGATATGAAACCTACACGATTGTCGCCAGTGGACAGTTTCGAATTCCCGGCTGGATCGCCGCTTTGTCCGCCGTTTTATCAATCGCGATTAACGAAGGAATTTTTCGTTACACCTTGAAGGTCGGCGAAAAAATTCACAGCCCCTCAATCATCGCCAACGCATGGCATCATCGCTCCGATGCGATTTCTTCCATCGCCGCGCTGATAGGCATCGTTGCAGGATTCAGCGGTTACCCCATCATGGATCCAATTGCCGGGGCTATCGTTGGTTTATTGATTATTCGTGTGGGATACAAGATCGTTGCCGAAGGCATTAGCGACTTGATGGACACCGCTGTCAGCGAAGATAAAACAGAAGTCATTCGCCAGGCAATCGATGAAATTCACGAGGTCATGGAGTTTCACGATCTCCGAACCCGCAGGATGGGTGGCAAGGTATTCATGGATGTGCATATCCTTGTCGATCCCGATTTAACAGTGACCGAAGGTCATAAAATTGCCGAATCGGTTCGCCGCAAACTGATCAAAACCATGGACAATATCGAGGACGTTTTGGTTCATGTGGATGCTGAAGATGACAGCGAGGTGGAAGTTATTTACAAGGCAACACGCAGTGAGCTTCACCCCATCATCGATCCAATATTGCTGTCATTCGATGATGCTTTAGTTAAAACCAGATTGCAGGTGCATTATGTCAAAGGCAAAACCATCGTCGATCTTTTCCTGAAAAGAAAAGACGGCAAATCCATTTCAGAAAATCTAATTCAGGAGCTGTCTTCCCGACTGGAGGAACTATCCAAGGTCGACCGCGTGCGAATTTATCTTGATGTCAATGACAACGATTGATCTTGCAGGATGTAGACTGTGGGATATACCCCCTAATCAACAAAGTACGTATCGTGGTCGGAAAATACTGGCGGGCTATGAAGGTTCAGTAACTCGAGTGGCTCATCGGTGGTGGCAAACTGATGCAGGGTTTTCGGCGGCACCCGGAAAAAACATCCCGGCTTAAGGTCATAGACTTTATCTCCCAGTTGCGCCGTCCCGGAACCGGATACCACGTAATACAACTCCTCCCCGACCTTGTGATAACTAGCCTTTTTTATCTGGTGAGGTAACATGCGCACCAGATAAGCCGAAAACTGGCGACACGCTTCCCGCGACAATAACTGGTCGATCTGAACTCCCTCCAGCGAAAAAGATTCTGCCTCATTGGGAGCTAAAAAAATAACCTGATCTTTAGGGTTCATCGACAATTATCTCCAGGCAAGGTTAGTCAATCACCTTCAAAGATACCAATTTATCGCCGGACCATTCGTAGGATAATCGCGATCGATTTTTATACAAACCTTTTTGAAATGCATAACCATAAATTAAAGGAAATGAAACGCTGGGTTCAACGAAAGCCATCGCGTGATTGGCTTCTTTATTGACCTTGCCCCAGCTTTGCGCTTCGGCAAGTGTACTGCCGCTGAGCCCACCCCAATGCGGGACATCCGTGGTCATCTGCAAAGCATATTTATGTCCACCGGTATCTTTGCCAAAAATGTAGGCCATGACGATGGAGTCGTTGATATAGTTTTTCGGCACCCCTCCGGCAACGTAGAAAGCCGCCGTCCTTGAGGATGCCACAACACATTGCGTGAGCTCGTAATTGTCCCGAATCGAGTCAATCGCAATCGGTTGTTCGCTGTTTTTGCGGGCATTGACATAATGCTCCGTCAATCCTATGCCAATACTGGAGTCGTTGATGGCTGGGCAAAATACGGGGATACCTTTTTTATGGGCGGTTGCCAGAATCGATTCCTCATCATCAATGGTTGCAGATAACAACGAAAGGAATTCACGGCTGGAGTAATTTCGCCGTTCCAACTTGTCAGCAAAGTTTCCGATGAGCGTATCGTCCGTAGCGAAAAGTTCTTCATCCACATAAGTATCATAAATACGGTTGACCAGAAGGTCACGAAGCTTCGCATCATCAGCATTTGGACTGCCGAAATAATGTCCGCCACCAAGAGACTGGTAGTAATCCTGATACAATACCGCACCGGTAGATACGATGATGTCCACCATATTGTAATGCACCATATCGCGAATGACTTTGCGTAAACCTGCGGCAATCAATGGTCCCGCCAGACCCAGGATAATGGTTGGCCGTTCTTCGTCCGTTAGCATTTTTCCAAATACATTGGCGCACTGGCCAATATTTCGTGCCTGGATCGAACTGGAGCGAAAGGAATCCACCAAGTCTGCCACGCTCGACACTTCCTCAAAGTTAACCTGAGAAATTCTGGTTTTAAGCAGTTCCTTCTTTTGCCGCTTTTTATCATCGTCCATGGGCTCAGGCATGAGGAAATCTTTATAAGACATTACATTCTCCAAAAAATTTTAGCATCTCTAAAATTTCAGAATTGCTACAAAGCGGACAACCACATTGTGCGTGTGCGATGATAACGTTATGCGGGTTAGAGGTCAACCCTGGTGGGAATTTTTAACTGGAGCTGAAAAGAAAACCCGGAGCCTGATGCTCCGGGAAGTAAACTCATTGCTGGTGAGGTGGCCTAAATTCGGGAGCACAAATCTTTTGAATGCGACTTGGTGTCCACACTGGATATGCTTTCAGCGATCTTGCCTTCTTCATCAATGACATAGGTTATGCGCGAAGCATAATTATCCTCAACCGCTTTCACAGCGTGATAAGCCAGAGCAATTTCCCGGTTCACATCGCAAAGCAATTGGTAGGGAAAAGAATATTTTTCCGCAAAGGCTTTGTTGCCGGCCACGCCGTCGAGACTGACACCTAGAATGGTGACATTTTTATCTTCAAACTGTTGATAATCATCACGAAACCCCTGCCCTTCCATCGTGCACCCCGGGGTATCGGCTTTCGGGTAAAACCAGAGGACAACTTTCTTCCCCCGTAGCCCGCTTAAACTAATCGTATCACCATGATGATCCTGAACAGAAAACTCCGGTGCCACTGTTCCAACTTCAAGCATAATGCTTCTCCCTGATTGGATTTATTTACAAAGTTAGGAGACCTCTAATAATTCAATGCCCCTTATTTCATAAGGGCCACTCATGGCCAATAACAATTTTTAGAAGTGCCCTTTAGTGAAAACCATTCTGCTCAGCGGAATGGCGCACTATAAAGATGCGCTCACCAGCCAGGGCGATTCGTTTTATCGTGGATTCTTCAGACTGCGCAGTATGCCCTCGGCCAAAATCAAATCTTCCGGCCGGGTGATTTTTATATTCAATTCCGAGCCGGGGATGACTGACACGTTGCCGCCCATGTGCTCTACCAACGAAGCTTCATCGGTTCCATAGAAAGAGTTTTCACAGGCCCTGGCAAAGGCTCGTTTGAGCAAATCATATTGAAAAGCTTGCGGCGTTTGAACGCGCCATAAACCTTCACGGTCGACCGTTCGCGTGACTTGATGTTGCGAATCCACTTCTTTGAGTGTGTCGTTGACCGGAATGGCAGTGATCGCGGCGCCTTGTTGGGCGGCTGCGTCAATGGAACTTTTTATGATTTCAGGACTCACAAAGGGGCGCACTCCATCGTGCACCAAAACAATTTCCGTGTCTGTGTCCAGGACATTGAACCCGTTATAAACCGAATCCTGCCGTTTTTCGCCGCCTGCAATCACCTGTTCGACATGCCCACCGGGCTGCAAATATTTTGAACGCATGTCTTTCACATCACTTGCCGGCACCACTAAAATAATTGAATGCAGTAATCCACAATTGGCAAAACTTTGCAGGGTATGGTCGAGTATAGGCTTATCGTCCAGCAACAGGTATTGCTTGGCTACCTTGGCCTGCATGCGTGTTCCCTGGCCTGCGGCGGGTATGATCGCAGAAACCTTCATACGGTTACCAGCCGATGAGGCCATCCGCATGAACTAGAATACGATATCAAACACTTCCTCCAGGTTTTTAACATAACAAAGTTCCATTCCCGAACCACAAGAAAGAGATTTCCCTTTTTTTGCGTTATGGGGAATCAGGCAACGTTTGAATCCCAGGCGTTCAGCTTCCAGTATTCTCGGCTCAAGTTTCATCACAGAACGCACCTCCCCAGTCAAACCCACCTCGCCAATCAGGACCGTGTGCAAATCGACAATTTGATTTTTGAAACTGCCGGCGATAGCCGTCGCAACCCCCATGTCGTTCGCCGGTTCCGATATTTTGATTCCACCAGCAATGTTCACAAAAATATCCTCGCCGGAAAAATTCAATCCCAGGCGTTTCTCCATAACAGCAATGAGCAGGCTCATGCGATTCTGATCGAACCCCGTAGCCATACGCCGTGGCAACCCAATCGAATTCGATGTCGTTACCAGCGCCTGCACTTCCACCATCAACGGACGGCTCCCCTCTAATGTCGATACGGTCACCGACCCTGAAGTATCGGCACATCGTTCGGAGAGAAAAATTTCCGATGGATTCTCTACCGTCATCAAGCCCTCTGCAAACATTTCAAAAACTCCTATCTCAGGCGTTGAACCAAAGCGATTTTTTATCGCCCGCAAAACGCGATAGGCATGGCCACGTTCTCCCTCGAAGTATATCACCGTATCAACAATATGCTCCAGGGCTTTAGGCCCTGCAAGGGCACCCTCTTTTGTGATGTGACCTATAAGAATAGTGGGCAGGGAACGCTGTTTGATATCCTGAAGAATTTTAAACGCCACTTCTCGAACCTGGCCGATACTTCCCGGCGCCGATTGCAGTTCATGGGTAAAAAATGTCTGGATGGAATCCAGAACAAGTACCTCGGGATCAACCTGATCGATGATTGATTGTACATCTTCGATACAAATTTCCGAGCTGATGAGTAAGTTATCCGATAGAACGTTCAAGCGCTCGGCGCGCAATTTAATTTGAGCGGGAGATTCCTCACCAGAAACATAGAGAACCTTTTTCCCTGCTAAAGCCATCTGCCCCATGCTTTGCAGCATGAGTGTTGACTTGCCGATCCCCGGATCACCACCCACCAGAATCAGCGACCCCGGCACCAGGCCACCGCCCAGGGTACGATCAAATTCAGCAATGCCGGTTGAAAGGCGTTCTTGAGCAAATCCTTCCACCTCGGATATGGGAATGACCGTTTTACATTTGCTGCGCTTCTTCCCCCCAGCGCGTCGCGGGGATGAAGTTTGAATTTCCTCTACCAGCGTATTCCAGGCATCGCAGTCGGGACACTTTCCCATCCATTTTGGCGTCTGATGCCCACAACTCTGACACACATAAACTGTTTTAGATTTAGCCATTCGATTCGGTAGTTTGCTAATAATTTTTTATTTGGGGACCACTAATAGCAGAGTAGCCTCCGCTGGCAAGCGGATCAAGAGTAAAAGGCTTGACGATCTATATTGCTCAAACAGGTTATGATTTACTTCCACCGGGCATGGCCCGGTTTCCTCCCACGGGAGTGGGCGTAGCAAGCAGGGAGATCAGGAGTAGAAAATTTTAAGAACTTTATGGAAATTTTTGCCGGGGGCTAAAGCCACCAGCCCCGGTATATTGTCGGTGCATTCCTATTTGAAGCTCATTGCACCGGGGAGTTAGTGAGTTGGTCCTGGGCCGCTTTCATTTGAATCTGTGCGGCCTGCATTTCTTTTTGCGCTTTAATGATGTGTCCCTGTGTCACTTGAATATCGTGCTGGTTTTTACTCAGCTGGCTTTGACCATTCAAAACTTTATCCATTTTGCCCTGCTCGGCAACCATGGCTTTCATAATATCGATCAATTTAGACAGTTTTTGGTTTACCGTATCCACAGTGACCAATTGATTAGAAATTTTCTCCATTGCCTGGCCCGATGACCCGGACTGGCCACTTGCATTAACAGCAAGTTTGCGTGTGGCCTCAGTCAAAGAACTCAACTTGGTGCTAGTTTGCACGTATAAATCCTGAACTTGAGCATTGCTGGAAGAAATTTCATCCTTCATAGCAATTATTGCAGTGGAAGTGTTAGAACTGGTCTGGTGCAAAGACTGGAAACTATCCGCCAGAACTTTCATTTTTTGATCGGCTATGCCAAGGTTTTTGTGAATGATCTCAGTATTCTTGATGTCCAGATTCACTGTCGATTTAATGTTCTCCTGGTTCCTGATGAGAATATCTAACTGGTCTCCCAAAATACTTTTAAGCTTGATCATGGTATCCCGGGTCATAATGACATTGCCATTTACTTTATCCAAATTTCTGTTAAGAACATCCACATTGCTTTTTGCATCCTGATCTTCCAGAAGGCTCTGTTCAAGAATCGTGATCATTTTCGTACTTCTGATTTTTTCTGCCTCAAAACCAGTCATCATGGCGGTCACGTTTTTCTCATTAACTTTCGCCAAAGCGCTGGTTAGCTTGTCGCGGCTTGCCTGATTTTCCTTGGCCATTGCCGGAATCAATTCAGAAGTGAAAACCTGTTTCATCTCATTGAGGTTTTTATTCTGGTTATTCAATTGCTCGACAACCTGGGTAAGCGACTTGTCATTGCTATTGCCTAGCTGGTTGATATTTTCCTGATTGCTTTTAGCAAAGGTCTCCATGTCCCCAGCTAACTGGGTTTTTAATTCTGTGAACTGAGTGGTAAGAGTTGCTTCGATTCGTTTGGCACCAGAATTATTATTGATTTCTTCCACTAATTGCACTTTCTGCGCCTGGATCATTTCTGCCATCGTCCCAAGCCTGTGCGACATGGCATCGACTTTATCATTGGCGAGTGCCTGGTTTTGTTCCAGAGCGCCGCGTAACTCAGGAATGATTATCTTCAGTTCTTCAATCTGGCGCAATTGGTCTTCCTGGTTCTTTTGCACCATTCTCAATTTACCGGTTTCCAATGTCACTAGCCGCGCATTGATTTTCTTTATTTCAGCAAAAATCCTTCTCCAGTTTCTAGTATCATCATCAAAAATTCCTCCCTGAGCTACGGGGGCTCCGACATTCGCAATCATGACTACGGTCAAGATAATAAAGAATTTTTTTGCTTTCATGGGAACCGATCTCTTTGAAGTATGGCGTGGATAAAATAAAACTATTTAGTGTGGGGAGGGCGGAATAAAAATGGACCGTAACGGTTTCCCGTTACGGCCACATAATCATTCATTCGCTGTGAACCAAAGCTGTTCAAGTTCTGTATTATCGAGCCACTAGAAAATGAGCTCGCCTATTTCTCCACCAACAACTTTCATTGCTTTCAACACAGAATGGTTTTTCTTCACCATAACTGATTACGTGCATCCGGGTCTCGGGAATACCCAGAGTCTTAAGAAATCTTTTGGTTGAATTCGCTCGGCGTTGTCCCAATGCAAGGTTGTAATTGTTAGTTCCTCTTTCATCACAATGGCCCTGGATTTCAACCCGCACTTTTGGATTATCTTTTAGAAAACTCGCATTTTCGCTCAAAACACCTTTTGATTGTTCGTCCAGATCGAAGCGATCAAATCTGAAATGAACGTCTTTTAGCTTGGCTGTAGGACGATAGGAAAACAATCTGGCCTCGTCAGCCTCCTTATCTACCACTTGCGCGGGAACCCCTTTGGCAAAAGCACTGGGGCCGGAGGACGATGCACTTCCACTATCTGCAATACTTCCACCAGTTCCAGTCGAACCGCCAACTCCATAAGATCCGCTGGAACCATTTCCCGGGATATCGCCTTGATAGGCTTTGAGGTCCAGATCATTATCACCTGCGGCATATTCTAAATCTGCTAAGTCTTCTTCCATCAGCAAGCCAGGCTCACCTTGATTTGCGTCATCCGCAGCAAAACCTTCAATTATCGGGTCTTCGGTGAACGTTGGATCAAAATCGCTATTCGCCTGCTCATCTCCAAACCCACTGTCTTCAAATCCACTCTCAGATACGCCACCAGATGCTTCGATATCCGGCGGCATCAATGGTTTTGTACATGCGGTAGAAAACACCATCAAAATAATTGCAACCCAAACTGCTGAAAAATTATTTTTTTTCATAAGATCCATTAACATGATTTTCCCCAAATTTATATTGACTAAAATATTTCAATAACTAACTGAATTTATTATTGTTATACATTTTATCGACATCGATTAAGAATACAAATTACATTTAAAGTACAACAACTCGATATTTTTTTCTGTGATCGTGATCGCAAATCCAAATTTTGACATATTTAATCACGATAAAACCAATCTCTTTACCAGCACTATCTATGTTATTCCAAAATTCAAGCATTAACAACAAGTATTTTTGTTTTCCTGTACTTGTTTGAGCTGGCAACAATTTCTCTCATTATGATCCCACTACTTCTTAAGGTAAGGTGACCAGGCGGGGCTATATCCACCCCCACCAGAAAAAGTCAATTGTCTCGCGGCATCACTGCCAACATGTTTGACAAAAATACTCATCTGCCCGGCTTCACGATGGCGATACACCAGGAAACGCCCATCCGGTGACCAGGAGGGTTGTTCGTTACTCCCTGGCCCTGAAGTCACCCAGGTACTTTTTTTGGTAGTCAAATCATGGATTCTAATTTGGAAGACTTTTCCTTGTCTGGAAGTAAAAGCAATTTTATCACCATCCGGCGACCAGGAGGGGTCGTCATTATAACTTGTCCCAAAGGTGATTCTCTTGACACCGCCCGCATCTCCTTTACTCACATCCATAATGTATATTTGCGGTGCGCCTGTGCCACTTCGATCTGAAGTGAAGGCGATTTTCTTTCCGTCCGGAGACCAGGTTGGAGAAGTATCGATATTGAAATGCCGGGTCAGGCGTTTCAAACCAAAGTCTCTTTCCAATACGTAAATCTCGGAATTCTGATCTTTACTCAGGACCAAAGCGATTCTTTGTCCATCCGGCGACCAGGAGGGCGCGGCATTCAATCCAGGAAGTTTCAGCAAAGTTCGCCTTTTCTTTCTGCCAGAGGAACCAATCATCAACAAGTCAGGATTGTTTGCAGCAAAAGAGGTGTACACAATCCAGTGTCCATCCGGTGACCATGCCGGTGTCAGGATTACGGATCTCTCCTGAGTCAAACGTTGCAAATTGTGCCCATCAAAATCGACAACGAAGATTTCCTTGTTTTTCCCGACTTTTGACAGGAAAGATACTTTAGTTTCCGCCACTCCGCGTTTGCCGGTCAATTGCATGACCACTTCATCTGCAAACCTGTGAATAATTTTTCGCAGGAATTTTCTGGTTGTGGTGTAGCGTTTGCCCAGCAAAAACTGTTCGGTCGAGTTATCGTACACGCGGAAGGTCACATTAAACGATTTGTCCAATGGGTTGACCTTATACTTCGTGCTGATCAGCCACTGCGCGCCCAAATTTTTCCAACCTTTGTAATCCAGTGCCGTTTTATTCGACTCCCGCTTTTCCAACGCGGAATAAACGCTTGGGCTTAGGACCGTAAATAGTTCTGAAAGTTTGAGGTCATTGACCAGGATACCCCGGCTTTGCTTGCCCAATCCTTCCGGATCTTCATAATTAGACTCAAGAGCAAAGCCCTTCACCACAATTGATACTTTTTGATGCGTCTTCTTGGTCATGTCGATCCGAACTTTTCCCGCCCCCATTGCCACACCGGACATCGACAAACAGAAGAACAAAAAACCTGCGATCACTTTGAATTGGAAACTATTATTTTTCTGGCACATATTTAAAGTTTATTGTGATATTAAGGTTTGAGAATTTCAATTCCTGCGGAAATGTTGGAAACGGCTCGGAATCGAGTATGGCCCGAATAGCCAGAGAATCTAATTGATCCACCCCAGAACTTCTTTTTAAAATTGGTTTATCAATATTACCTTTTGGAAATAAAAAGAACGACACCAGCACTTCCTTGTTGTGCTTTTCTGCAAGAGGTTCATACCATGTTTTATAGACTTTTTCACGGATTGCTCCGATGTACAGTGATAAAGCATCCGCCCCCGGCGGCCCCGCAGTATCAGAAAAAACAAATGCTGGCGATTCTTCCACACCTGGATTCACCACATCTGGAACCTTGACTTTCCAGATGCCACTTTCAAAATCTTTTGCGATTGCCCGATTGGTGTCGACATCGATGGAAATTTCCATTGGCGCAACATCCAGAGACGCCAATTTTTCCAAAACAGGAGCGAAGGTTTTCGGGTCTCTGGTTTTCTCTAACTCAAACAATTCTTCCGGTGTCACAGAATCATCTGTCGAAGAGGCCACTAATTCCTGGTCGCTCAACTTGGAGAGCTCCTTGAGAAGATCTGCTGCGGTTTTTTTATTCGTTTTCTCCAGCTTGGATTTTATATCCAGGGACGCAAATTCCATTTCCTCGAACAGTTCTTCCTGTTTAGTAGGTCCCACGGGCTTGGAGACGTCTGGCCGGTCCTGCAAATCCTCAAGCATTTGAAGCTCTTCAAACATTTTCAAAGGATTTTCCACGACTAGCGGCGTCCTATCCTTCTTGGTCGACTTGAGCTTTCGTTGCTTGATGACAACCTCATCCTTGAAGGTTTCTTCAAGAATAGGTTTGCTCTTCTTCTCCTGTTTTTCAGGATTTTTTTTAGGCGGGAGTTTCGCCAATTGGTCCAACTCCCGCAATATATCATTAGCTTTCCCTGGATCCACTGGTTTGATAGCGGCTTTCGGTTTTGGAACCTCCATGGGGGTGAATTTCAGATCTGGCTGTTTGGGTTTGGCCGCAACCTTCTTAGGTTTGGCTGCTTCCTGTTTAGGTTTAGGTTTTTCCTGGGCCTTCTTTTGCCCGGTTGGCATGTCCACCAATTGCACCATCAATGCAGGAACCACAATATCCTCCTCCACCTGCACCTGGGGCAGAAACAACACCACGGTCACGAAAAGCAGATGCACAAAAACAGATGTAACCAGCATCTGATTGAAATTGAGAGAACGTAAATACTGTAATTTCATTGAGAAGACGGCTCTGTGACCATTCCTATATTCTGAACGCCGGCATTTTTAACAATGGCCATCACTCGCATTACAAAACCGTAGTCCAAGTTTTTATCCGCACGAAGGTACACTCCGCCTTCTTTGTTCTTGGTAATATATGCATCTGTCAATCGTGTCAGCTCGATTAGGTTATTGACCTCTTCCGCATCCCAGTAAATTGTCTTATTACTTTTGAGTGAGATGGTGGGAACGTCCTTCACCGGCATCGCTTCGATGGACTCCTGCGGCAACTGGACATCCATACCCTGTTGCATCAACGGAGCCGTGATCATAAAAATAACCAGGAGAACCAACATAACATCCACAAAAGGAGTCACGTTTATTTCAGCCATCAGGGGTCTTCTTTGACGCAACATTGTTTTACCTTTTTAATTGAGCGGGGATTACCCACTAAAACCAAATTTCTGAATATGTCCTATTTGAAAACACATGTGCTCCCAGATTCTAAATCAGGAGCTTTTAATTGCTCAGCTGTACTCTAATTCCTTAGGGCTGTCGGAGTTTTCCTGAAGAAAATTCTTTTCCACCATATAAATGTAATCTTGCGAAAAATCGTCCATCACGCTGGTAAACAAACGAATTTTATCCGACAAATAGTTAAAGAAAATAACCGCCGGAATCGCGGCGACCAACCCTGCCGCAGTAGCAATCAAAGCCTCTGCGATCCCTGGAGCCACGCCACCAATACTGGTGGAACCCTGGACGCCGATGGAACGAAATGAATGCATGATCCCCCACACCGTCCCAAATAGCCCAATAAAAGGTGCCGTACTGCCGGTCGTCGCTAAAAAGTCCAATCGACTGGATAATCGGGTGATTTCCCGGTTGATGGCT
>PVMS01081429.1_pt1 | contig 21770 bp, 20 predicted proteins | sample 1853461 | NCBI WGS metagenome assembly PVMS01 (sample SAMN08582032, study PRJNA380276) | Marine sediment metagenome, whole genome shotgun sequencing project. | isolation source: ocean sediment barecode stripped | collected 2017 | reverse complement strand
TCACTGCTGCCTCCCGTAGGAGTCTGGACCGTGTGTCAGTTCCAGTGTGGCTGATCATCCTCTCAGACCAGCTAACCATCGAAGCCTTGGTAGGCCATTACCCTACCAACAAGCTAATGGTACGCGGGCTCATCTCCAAACGGTAGCTTACATGTAGAGGCCACCTTTGATCCAAAAAACCAAGGTTCTAAAGATATTATCCGGTATTAGCTCGCCTTTCGGCGAGTTATCCCCAATTCGGAGGTAGATTACCCACGCGTTACTCACCCGTGCGCCACTTTACTATCTTCTGCAAGCAGAAGAGTTCTCGTGCGACTTGCATGTGTTAAGCACGCCGCCAGCGTTCATTCTGAGCCAGGATCAAACTCTCCAATTAAATTGTACAAATTGCTCTGTCTTTCGACAGACGCAATCTTTTAACATTGAGACCTAACTCACAAGCTGTCACTATTTAGTTTTCAAAGATCAATAAGCGTCATCAAAAATGATGGCTTCTAACCAAGAGCTTTATTTTATCGAAAAAGTTAAAGAATTCTATTATACGATTTTTTTATATTTTGTCAACATTTTTTTAGTATATACCAACAAAATTTGTATCATAATGATAGACTTTTTATTTGTTGACAGAAACTTGTAATATATAATTATTAAATAAATTTAATCAAGTCTTTTTTTGATTATTTTTAATTAATTTTATTTTATGATAACGCTTTTTGCCAGCCCTTAATAATATTTCCAAATCAACAATATCCCTATCAGTTAACAAATAATCATAAGATTCGATACGCATGCCGTTAACATAAGCGCCTCCCTGCTCAATGAGTCTTCTTGCCGCACTTCCCGAGCTTGCAAGCCCTACCATATGATACAGCTTAAAGGCCGGGATGCCTTCTTTGAGTTGTTCCTTATCCATAATCGTATGCGGCACGGAAATTTCTTCAAATACCGAAACTGCGGCTGTGTCATTGATTGTGACGGTGTCATGCACCTTAATTTTTAATGATCCTTCACCTCGTGGTATTGTGCTTGACGGCAATATCTCCTTAGGAACAATTCGCGCTCCAAACATGTTTGCTGCAGCATGATGAGCCTTATTTGCTTCTTCAATGCCATGAGCAAGTAATGTTGCCTCAAACGCTAGAACGGATTTAGCATTATTTAAATCAGCATCCTTTAGCAAGCGAATCGCCCGTATTTCATCCATCGGTAAGAACGTAAAGAATGCCATAAAACGCTCTACATCTCGATCATCTGTGTTTATCCAGTATTGATAATACTCGTAGGGAGATGTTCTTGCCGGATCAAGCCACACAGCGCCCTCGGCTGTTTTACCCATCTTTTCACCGCTGATGGTAGTTATTAAGGGGAAGGTAATCCCGAACACAGTTTCCTGGCGAACCTTTCTAATCAGATCAACTCCTGCAACAATATTGCCCCACTGATCACTCCCTCCCATCTGCAATCTGCATTCATAACGATCATAAAGCTCCAGAAAATCATATGCCTGCAAAAGCATATAATTAAATTCAATAAAATTGAGGCCCTCCTTGGATTCAAGGCGCATTTTATAGCTTTCGGCTTTTACCATACGATTAACAGAAAAATGCCGCCCAAAATCTCTGAGAAAAGGTATATATTCCAATTTGACCAGCCATTCGGCATTGTTCAACATCAGTGCCTTGTCATCACTAAATTCAAGAAAGCGGGATAGCTGTTTTTTAATTCCGAGAGCGTTTTCTTCCACCATTTCCGGTGTAAGCAGCTTCCGCATTTCTGTCTTTCCGCTCGGGTCTCCCACAAGGCCTGTTCCACCTCCGATGAGCGCTATGGGACGGTGTCCGTATCTTTGCATATGCGCAAGAGCCATTATAGGAACAAGGCTTCCAACATGGAGACTGGATGCTGTCGGATCAAATCCGATATAGCAAGTTACCCGCTCTGTTTCGAGATATTCATTCAGCACCTTTTCATGTGTGGTCTGATCAACAAAACCCCTATCTATAAAAATGTCGATTAAATTCGCCATACTATTTTTACCTCATTTATGAATCGCAAGCTTGATGATCTCGTTATAAATCAAAATTGCGATGGTAAAGTAATCCCATCTGCGCGGGATCAAATTCAAGGCTCGGGATTTTGTGTCATACTGCTATCGCGAAGCCAAAAGGGCACGTATTTAGCGTATGCCGCAATGGCAACGAAATGAAGCTCAACGCCGTTCTGCAATAGCGGGGTTTACTAAGCCATAAAACTTATTTGTTTGCATACTCTACAGCCCTGGTCTCACGTATCACCACAACCTTGATCTGCCCTGGAAAAGTTAACGATTCTTCAATTTTTTTGGAAACATCTCTGCTGAGAAGCGTAGCCTCTTCATCAGAAATAATACCACTTTCGACGATGATTCTTAGCTCCCTTCCGGCCTGAATAGCATAAGTATTGGCAACACCACTAAATGAATTTGCAATTTCCTCAAGGTCTTCCAACCGCTTAATATAATTTTCAAGCAGTTCTTTACGAGCACCAGGCCTTGCCCCTGATAATCCGTCAGCAGCCTGTATCAACAGGTCATACACAGAACTGGGCGGCACATCTTCATGGTGAGCAGCAATGGCTTGCACAACTTTCTGGGTTTCACCAAATTTTTTTGCAAGATTAGAGCCGATAACAGCATGTTGTCCTTCAATCTCATGATCAACCGCCTTTCCGATATCATGTAGCAATCCCATGCGTCTTGCAAGTTTCGAGTTAAGTCCCAATTCAGACGCCATAATACCACTTAAAACACCCACCTCAATCGAATGCTGAAGAACATTCTGGGCATAACTGGTACGAAACTTTAATCGACCGATATACTTAATAAGCTCGTTATGAATACCATGAATACTCAAATCAAATGCTGCCTGTTCTCCAGCTTCTTTTATTACCAAATCAACCTCTTTCCCAACTTTTTTAACAATATCCTCAATGCGGGCCGGATGGATTCGGCCGTCAGATATCAATCGCATCAATGATAGCCTGGCAACCTCTCGCCGAACCGGATTAAAACCCGACAATATTACCGCCTCAGGAGTATCGTCTATGATAAGATCAATACCTGTAGCAGCCTCAAGAGCTCGAATGTTACGCCCTTCTCTGCCGATAATACGTCCCTTCATCTCGTCGCTTGGGAGTTGAACCACAGAAACGGTGCGTTCAGCTACAAAATCTCCGGCATATCTTTGGATAGCTGTAGCTATGATATCTTTGGCATTTTTATCTGCCTGCTCCTTTGCTTCATTCTCTATCCTTTTGATAAGTTTAGCGCCTTCGTGGCGTGCTTCGTTTTCCATTGCCCTAATAAGAAGTTCCTTGGCCTGTTCAGCTGTAAAACCAGAAATCTTTTCCAGCTGTCTCTTCTGTTCTTCAATGAGCTCCTTAAATTTAATTTCTTTCCCTTCTAACTCTTCATATCTTCTCATGAGCTTTTTTTCTTTTCGCAAAACGTCACGTTCCTTTCGTTCGAACTGATCTATCTTGCGGTCTATATTTTCCTCTTTTTGTATCAACCTTCTCTCTTTCTTTTTTAATTCAGATCGGGTCTCTTTTGTATCATTGTCGAATTCACTTTTCATTTTGAAAAGTTTGTCTTTAACTTCAAGCCGGGCTTCTTTTAGCAACGATTCTGATGTCCGCTTGGCATCGTCTAAGATTTGTGAAGTCTCCCTTTCAGCCGACTTGATTCTTTGAGATTGTATTTTCCCCTTTACCCAAAAGGCTATCAAACAACCTGTCACAAAGGCGATTATACCTATTAATATATTATATTCATTCATAAGCTTTCTCCCCGGTAACAAAATAAAGTTAATTGTTCTCAATAAGCACGGGCTTCGATGATATGCTAATTTTCTGGATGCCCGCCTTGGCAGTTATAACTTGAGCTTAAGCATCAATGTTATTCCCGCGTAAAGCCTTCCCCGACGAACCGAGGGGCTGGCTCCAGTTTGAACCGGCCAAACTTACTGAAAAATTACGCTTAATGCTCTTAACGTGCTGTAAATATATACAATTTAACAATCCTCCAAGATTATGTTTTATGATTACTCTTTGCAATAATATTGTGATTTCAGACAATACGATGCTGATCGCAATTTGAGACGGCCTTTGAAGAACCTGTTATGAGGTGAATTTGAGACGAAAACTTAAGAAGAGAAAAAAGATAAGGCTACTTAAATAATTTGTTCATGCGCCGGCATATCTTAACTTTTTATTCAATAAATTTATTAAAGACATATCCGGTGAATAAAATTTCGATATTTTTTTATTTAAGCTCTGAATAATGGTGACACACCATAATACCGTGCTGGGATGTCTTTGAACAAATAAACTAAGGTAGACGCCATCACGGCAGGATAACAGAAGGCACCTTTGTTTTTGCTATGGAGCACAAAAGTATTGGGGAGGAAAAGGTGAATAAAACTTATATCATACTTATTGAAAAGCCTTTACTCATTTATAGCAGCATCTAATGCACGTATCAAATTTGCTGAGCGTTCAGAAATATCTCGCAACAGATCCGAATGATTTTTTTTTAGCTCAATATTATCATTTGCGATATTCAGTGCAGCTAAAATCAAAGTTGCTATTTTCGTAATATTTGATGATTGACTCGATTGTTGGTCTTCGACCCTGGTCACTTCTTTTACCAGGTAATCAGCAACTTCTTTTGCATTGGTGGCGCCTGATTCGGTTTTAAATGTATAAGGCTGCCCAAAAAGTTCTATTGTTACAAGTTGTTCCAATGAATAAGTCTTCTACCTTTCCAAAACCATACCTTGTGGCCACTACTCAGCTTTTACAATATCCTCTAGTCTGACCAAAAGACTATCAATTCTCGATCGGATCAAGGCCTTCTCTTCTACGTAATTGTTTTCTGCCTCAACTTTACCTTGAAGCTCTCCCTCTAACCTCTTAATTTTATTTCCCAGTTCAAGGTTGGTCGCCTCAAGTGACTTATTAACTTCGATTAAACTTTCAACCTTTTTTTCAATTTTTTCAAATAGTCTCAAAATTAATTCGTTATCCAATCTAACACCTCAAATTGCTTTTACAACATAATCTTTCATATATCTGAAAGTCAAGGTATATTCCTTATCCTGCTACGCATAATGCTTTCAGCCGTCATCAAATCTTGGCTGCTGTTAATCCCAACAACTTCCTCGCAATCGCTGCAAACCATTGCTCCCACAACCCTTTCTTCATTATACCCTATTTTAACAATATCCGTAAGATAAAACTCTCCTTGCACATTATCTGATTTAATTTTTTGCAATAAATCGGATAATAATTCTTTTTTTATACAGTAAATTCCAGTATTGACGATTTTTATCTCCTTTTGTTCATCTGATGCATCTGCTTCTTCAATTATTCCGTATACCTGCCTGTTTTCATCCAACAGAACCCTGCCGTAGCCTTCGGGATTTTCGACCTCAACTGCCAAAAGGGATAAATCACGTTTGGCTTCAACATGATCTTCAATAAACCGCATAATAGTATCAGAAGTGATCAAAGGTACGTCACCGCACAATATAACCACTTCTTGAACATAATCAGGTATATAAGGTAGCGCACACAAAGCCGCGTGACCTGTCCCGAGCTGTTCTTTTTGTAAGGCATAAATGACTTCCTCGTTTTCTGACACAATTGCTCGAACTTTTCCAGCCTGATTACCAACAACAAGAATTACGTCATTTCCAGCCACCTTTCTTGCTGTTTCAACGACATACAATATCATAGGTTTGCCAAGAATCTTGTGCAGCACTTTGGCCTTCCTCGACTTCATACGTTTGCCCATACCTGCAGCAAGTATCACAATCGCTGGTTTTCCTTCGATATATTTCATCCTACTCCTTTCTTACAGTTTTTCGGCGTTGAAACCAATCATTTAAATCTATGTTATTAATTTATGTTTTTGAAAAGCGTGTCCCACAAGCATTCAGGTAATCCGGTTTTAAAGTGGATCACTATTTCTTTCTTAACCCTCTATGCACGAGTTTTATCCGCCTTTGGCGTGATTGACAATGTTACAATCTGTGCAATTCTGGCAATAAGAGCTTAAGGTTTTTCATGATTGATATCGCCTGAAAGAAAAAATCTTAGACCCCTATGCTGAAGAGAAATACTCAAAAAAAATATTAACTTCCTGTATCTGAAGACTATAAATTTCAAAAAAAAGGGCAAACCAAAACTAGCTGGTCCGCCCTTTAACATTACGATTATATATCTCACATATTTCAGGGAAAAATGTAAACGAAAAAACCTAGGCCTGATCTGACAAATATTTCTATTTTCTTGTTTCAGCGAGCTTTAAACGATACATGGCTCTTTCCAGAGCTGCCTTAGCCCTAACGAAATCAATATTCTCATCTTCAGATTCCAAATGTTTCTGGGCCCGTTCCATAGCGCCCTCAGCACGCTCGGTGTCAATATCACGCCTCCTTTCAGCCGATTCTGCCAGCACCGTAAGCTTATCAGGAAGCGTCTCTGCAAATCCGCCGCTGACAAAAATATATTTTTCATTCCCATCTGCATCCGTATAATGGATCGCACCTGTTTTAAGGGTAGTCAAAAAAGTGGTGTGGCCGATAAGTACGCCAAACTCACCAAGACTGCCGGGAGCCACCGCAATTTGGGCTTCCTCGCTGACAACCACTTGTTCAGGAGTAACCACTTCTAATGTAATATTTCCTGCCATCCATTTACCCTCATAATTATATTTATTCGGCCATCTTTTGGGCCTTTTCTAGGACCTCTTCAATCCCCCCCACCATGTAGAAAGCCTGCTCAGGAAGATCGTCGTGTTTACCTTCACATATTTCCTTAAAGCCTCTTACGGTATCTTCAATCTTCACATAAGTCCCCGGCACATTGGTAAATACTTCAGCCACATGGAAAGGCTGGGACAAAAAGCGCTGAATTTTCCTTGCTCGAGAAACTGTAGTTTTGTCTTCATCAGACAATTCGTCTATTCCCAGTATTGCAATAATATCCTGAAGTTCTTTATATTTCTGAAGTATTTGCTGAATCTGGCGGGAAGTCTGATAATGTTCATCACCGATATAAGCCGCATCGAGAATTCTTGACGTTGAATCAAGAGGGTCCACTGAAGGATATATCCCGAGCTCCACCAGTTGCCGTGAAAGAACAACCGTACCGTCAAGGTGTGCAAATGTTGTCGCAGGTGCCGGATCAGTCAAGTCATCTGCCGGTACGTACACACACTGTACTGCTGTGATCGACCCCTTGTCTGTTGATGTAATCCTTTCCTGGAGTTCGCCAAGGTCAACAGCCAGAGTCGGTTGATATCCAACCGCAGAAGGCATTCGTCCCAGCAGTGCCGAAACCTCGGAACCGGCCTGAGTAAACCGGAAGATGTTGTCGATAAAAATAAGTACGTCCTGACCTTCTTCATCCCGAAAATATTCTGCTGCCGTCAGGGCTGAAAGTGCAACACGAGCCCTTGCTCCTGGAGGTTCGGTCATCTGTCCGTATATCAATGCAGCCTTGGGAAGAACTCCGGATTCCTTCATTTCATAGTAAAGATCATTCCCCTCACGAGTCCGTTCACCCACACCTGCAAAAACAGAAATGCCGCCATGCTGCATAGCGATATTGTGTACCATCTCCATCATAATAACGGTTTTTCCGACACCGGCACCCCCAAACATTCCCATTTTACCACCTCTAGGGAATGGCACCAGCAAATCAATAACCTTGACACCGGTCTCAAGAACACGAACCGTGGTGTCCTGTTCCGTAAATTTCGGGGCATGACGATGTATGGGCATCATCTTTTCCTGGCTGACCGGCCCCAAACCATCCACAGGCCTTCCGACCACGTTGAGAATTCGTCCAAGCCCGGCTTCACCCACAGGCATTAATATCGGTTTGCCTGTATCCTTAACAGGCATCCCCCTGACAAGACCGTCGCTTACATCCATTGCAATAGTACGGACAATATTATCGCCCAGGTGCTGTGCGACCTCAACAACAAGATTGTCAGGTTCATCGCTGATTGCTGGATTGCTGATCAGAAGTGAAGTGAGGATCGTAGGGAGTTTACCCTGTTCAAACTCCACATCAACGACAGGCCCCATAACCTGCGTAACTTTCCCTATATTATCTCCCATCTATAGACCTCCAAATCTGTTATTTGTTATTTGTTAATCGATCAACAAACAATTATTGACTATTTCCCAGGATTACCCTTTGATGGCCTCGGCACCGCCGACTATATCCATCAACTCCGCGGTAATGGCCGCCTGCCTGGCCTTGTTATATGCCAGAGTAAGACTATCTATCATATCGTCACAAGCCTTTGACGCATTATCCATGGCCAGCATCCGTGCAGCATGTTCGCTGGTGGAAGTCTCCAGTAAAGCACTGTATAACTGGACATGTACGCTCCTTGGCATTAGCTCACCTAAAAGTTCTTCAGAAGATGGCTCACAAATATGCTCCGCCAGATAAGGCTTGTCTTGGTCTTGCATCTCATCTTCATCAAATTCCATTGGCGGTATCGGAAGCAACTGTTTGATAACCGGGACCTGCCGACCCATGCTGATAAACTCCGAATAAACAATATGGACTTCGTCATATTCCCCATTAAGAAATCCGTCTATCAAATCTTTGCCGACTGTGGAAGCTATGTTGAACTTGATTACAGTCCCAACGACGTCCAGATGCTCGCTTTTGATAGGAATTTGATTTTTACGGCACCAGTCGCGTCCCTTTTTGCCAAAGTTTGTAAATGAAAACTCTACATCCTCTCCTGCTTCTTTTATAAATGAATCGGCTTTGGAAATAAGGTTTGCATTGAAACCGCCGCACAAACCCCGATCGGAAGTACTTAAAATAACATGTTTTTTTACGACTTCCTCATGCGGTAAAAGAAGAGGGCTTGTTTCCTCTCCTGCTCTTTCTGAAAGACTACCAAGGACCTCAGCGAACTTTTCAGCATAGGGTCGAAAGCCATTCATATTGTTCTGGGCGCCACGCAATCTGGAAGCAGCCACCATATTCATGGCCTTTGTGATTTGCTTTGTCTTCTTTACCGCACCTATCTTTGTTTTGACCTCTTTTAACGTCGCCATACAAATCAGCCTTTATAATTCAAGTTATTTGTTATTTTTTTTGATTACGTATTATACAAATCAACAAATAACTATTTGATTGTATCCTTGAACTCCTCGCCATAAGCGTTCAAGGCCTCGGTCATAACTTTATCAAGCTCATCTGATATCTCTTGTTTCTCCGCAATTTCAGTAAAGATTTGAGGGTACCTGTCTTCAATAAAAGGGTACAGGCCAGCCTCATATTTCTCTAAAACGCCAACAGGATAATTGTCTAGAAAACCTTTTGTTCCTGCATAGAGTATTGACACCTGTCTTTCAACCTGAAGGGGTTGAAACTGCGGCTGTTTCAAAATCTCAACGAGCCTTTCACCACGGGCAAGCTGTGCCTGAGTTGCCTTATCCAAGTCGCTTCCAAAAGCGGCAAACGCTTCAAGCTCACGGAACTGGGCCAGATCAAGCCGTAGTGTACCGGCCACCTGTTTCATGGCTTTGATCTGAGCAGCACCGCCCACGCGTGATACAGAAAGTCCGACATTAATTGCAGGCCTAACACCTGCAAAGAACAGACCGGGCTCAAGAAAAATCTGCCCGTCGGTAATCGAAATAACATTTGTCGGAATATATGCTGAAACGTCACCGGCCTGGGTCTCAATAATCGGAAGCGCAGTCAGAGAACCGGCGCCCAATTCGTCGTTGAGCTTAGAGGCTCGTTCCAGCAGGCGAGAGTGATTGTAAAAAATATCACCTGGGTAGGCTTCACGGCCTGGTGGACGCCGCAAAAGAAGAGAAACCTGACGATATGATGCCGCCTGTTTTGAAAGGTCATCATAGATTATGAGCGCATGCATCTTATTGTCCCGGAAATATTCCCCCATAGCGCATCCCGCATATGGAGCGATATACTGCAATGTCGCCGGGTCGCTGGCACAGGCTGCAATAACGGTCGTATATTCCATAGCCCCGTGCTTTTCAAGGGCGGCAACGACCTGAGCAACCGTCGATTTTTTCTGGCCGCAGGCTACATAAATGCAGTAAACATCCGTATCTTTCTGGTTAATGATGGCATCCACGACAAGGGCTGTTTTCCCAATCTGGCGATCACCAATTACAAGTTCCCGTTGGCCGCGACCTACCGGTGTCATTGCATCAACAGCTTTTGCTCCGGTGTACATCGGTTCATGCACACCTTTTCTGTCAATAACACCCGGAGCAACCATCTCGACCCTTCTTGATTCCTTGGTATCTAACGGCCCCTTCCCATCCAGAGGTTCACCAACTGCCGATAGTACCCGTCCAAGGACAGCTTTTCCCACTGGGACCTCAGCAATCCGGCCGGTGCGCTTGACCATATCACCTTCTTTGATACCGAAGTCGTCGCCCATAATGGCAACTCCGACGTTGTCTTCCTCAAGGTTAAGCACTAGACCAAAAATGCCGCCCGGGAATTCAACCAGCTCCATGGCCATGACCTTCTCCAGACCATACACCCTGGCAATACCATCACCCACCGACAAGACAACCCCTGTTTCACTCAATTCAACTTTCTTGTCGTAATCCGTAATCTGTTCCTTAATGATCTGACTTATTTCTTCAGCTTTCAGTTCCATTATACACTCTCACCCCTTTTTAAAGATTCTCTCATATTGAGTAATTGTGTTGCAATGCTACCGTCCAAAACTAGATCACCTATCCGGGAGACAATCCCCCCTATAAGAGTGGGATCCTGTTCAACTTCCAGAATAATATCTTTACCTGTCCTTTTTGACAGGGTTGTACGTATCTTTTCAACGGTTTCGGATGGCAATTCAGTGGCCGAAACCAGACTGGCACGGACAACACCTTTTAATTCGTCGGCCAGTTTATTATAAAACTCATTGATATCACTTAAAAATCCAAACCGTCCCTTGTCAAATAACAAAAGTAGGAAAGATGTCATAACTTTGGAAATATTTACTTTATCAATTACTGCCTGCAAAACCTTCTTACGTCCTTTGGTATCGTAAAGTGGGTTTGTAATTGCCTGCTTAAGCTCTTTTTCCCTTGCAATTAAACCTGCAAACCCATCAATTTCTTCTCTATAAGTCTCAGCCTTACCATCCTCTTTGCCGATAATCAGAAGTGCTTTGGCATAACGTCGTGCTACGGTCAAATTCTTCACTATGTCACCACCTTCTCCAAATATTCGTCTACCAGTTTATCCTGATCTTCTGCCGTAATTTTATTTTTTATCAGCGTTTCAGCATTAACGAGTGCCTTTTCGAGCATTTCTCTCTGCAGTTGCAATTTGGCCTGTTGAAACTCATTATCAATATTTCGGCGGGCCTGTTCTTCAAGTTTTTCAGCCGCTTGTTTTGCCTCTTTGAGTATCTTTGCCTTGGCCTCATTTCCCTGTCTTACATACTCTTCGACAAGCTTTTCGGCCTCCTGCTCAAGAAGAGAAAGCCTTTCATTGTATTCTGCCAGTTCCTTCTCGGCATCCTTTTTCTTTGCTTCCAATTCGCTGAGCTGATCTTTTATCCCCTGTATCCGAGCATCCAACGCTTTAGCTACAGGTTTGCGTAAAAGTAAGAAAAGACCGGCAGCCAAAACACCAAAATTCATGACTCTGAACCAATCTGTCGCAACCCATCCTGGTGTCTCGCTCTCACCCCCCGACGAAGCCAGAACGACTCCAACAAAGCAGAATAAAAGCACGGCCATAAAAACTATTATGACCGAACCTTTTTTAAATATACGGCAGTTGCGGTTAATACCAGGCCATTTTTTATAAACCAGGTTCATTAAACAGCCCTCCCTAAAATTTTTTCACCTATAGCATTTGCAAAGGCATCAATTTCTTTCTGTAGTGACGTTCTGACATCCTCAGCATCTTTTGCAATTTTTTCGCGCATTTCGGCAAGGTCTGCCTGAGCTTTTTGATTAATTTTTTCGATTATCTCTCTTTCTTCACCAGCCCCTTCCTGTAAAAGGGCCTCCTTTTCCTTTAATCCTTTGCTCCTGGCTTCTTTAATGCCCGAAGCAAAGGCATCGTCTTTCTCCTTTGCATCCCTGTTAATTGTCTCGATGTTCTGGTCAAGGCCTGCAATTTTCTCTTTTCTTTGAATCAGTATATTACGAATCGGCTTGTACAAAACAAGATTTAAAATCCATATAATTAAGAGGAAATTGACGATCTGTATGAAAACTGATTCATCGGGGATAACCGTTATTCCACCACTTGAGCCAAAAGCAATTCCGGCAAAGTAAAATAAAAACACTACCATGATAAGTGCTAAACAAACTGTAAAACCCTTCCGGCATGGACCAGAAAATATCATCTATGGATCCTCCATCTCAGAATCTTGTTAATAACTGTTCAATTTAACAAATATAAATAAATATTACATACTGGCATAGTCTCGCAATGGACACGGGCGGTCTATAGCATCAGCCATAATATATTGTCAAAGGTTTTTTTTTAATTTTTACTCTCCTTCAGGCTCCTCGGAAAAAGTAAGTTTTTTTGGCAAAGTTGTTGTCTTACTTGATGTAACTGTTCTGTCTTTCATTACACATTTTCCATCGAACATAACCCCGGATTCAATTAAAACAATCGGAGCTTGGATATCACCCACAACACGAGCCGGAGGATAAACCTCAATCCTTTTCTTTGCATCGATGGTACCATTAACCTCACCCATGATGATTGCAATATCAACCACTATCTCTGCTTCGACAATAGCTTTTTCCCCTATGACAACCGTACCGTCATTACCGTAAATTTTCCCTTTAACATTTCCATCAAGCCTGATGGTATCCTGGAATTCGATTGTTCCTTCTATGTTTGCATCGGACCCCAGTAAGGTGGATACCGAACTTTGCTTCTTTTCTTTTCCCATACATCCTCCCGATATAGTAAATGGTGAATAACACAGTATAGCCATGCATTCTGTTGTCTTAATTAGTGCCTGAACGAAAAGTTCCGTTCAGGCAAAGCCCGAATTTTGACCGAAAACCAGAGCTTTCTGTAAAGCACCAATTATTCGAACATAAAACGCCGCATGCTTACGTTCATCAAGAGGCCGATGCAAATCATCATAGCAACGATTGATGAGCCTCCATAACTAATAAACGGTAACGGCACACCGACAATCGGCATCAGTCCCATCGCCATTCCAACATTGATAAAAACCTGCCAAAATATCATTGATGAAATACCTACGGCAAGGATCGTACCAAAAGGATCTCTACACCTATAGGCAACGTTCAATCCCCAAATAATGAGCATCATAAAAATTAAAAGGGGGATCATCGAACCCACAAAACCCACTTCCTCGGCCAGAACCGAAAATATAAAATCGGTATGCTGTTCAGGCAAAAAGGAAAGTGCATTTTGAGTTCCTTTTAAAAATCCCTTGCCGGAAATCATTCCCGAACCTATGGCAATTTTGGATTGAATGATATGATAACCGGCGCCAAGTGGATCAAGCTCCGGATTTAAAAATGTTAATATCCGCTTCTTCTGGTAACCTTTCAGAAAAAACCAAACCATTGGAATAGTTATTGTACACGAAGCGATGATGTATAAAAACGAGCGCCTTTCAATTTTTACAAAAACAGTCATGGAACTTGCAATCAAAACCACAAGCATGGCTGTCCCCAAATCAGGTTGCCTAACGATTAAAAAAAAAGGGATTGCCGCCAATATCAAGGGTGTAAGAAGTTCGCGCAAATTTAACCCTCTGATATTTGCAATTTTGGAATAATATCTTGCCAGACAAATTATTACAGCAATCTTGACAAACTCTGACGGTTGAATTGAAAGAGGGCCCAATATAAGCCAGCGCCTTGCTCCACCGACATGTTTTCCGAACAGTAATACACATATCAAAAGTAATATACATATTGCGTAGATTGCGTTAGCCCATCGATCCAATAATTTATAATTAATAAGAAAGGATATAACCATCACAATCAGCCCGGCGCAATACCAGACCAACTGTTTGAAATAGTATATTTTTTGCGGCGTCGGTGACGCTGATGTTACGGCACTGTATAGCGTAACAAGACCCAAGAATCCGAGTAAAACAGTCATCCCCAATAAGCCCCAATCAAAATATTTGACAAGGCGCCGATCGAACATGGTCCCTTTGCTCCTTTCAAGTTTGTGAATTACTTAAAATCTTTTTCCAATGATAAAATGCTCGCCCAAGTTAGCAAAATAGACTTTTACGATACTATCAAAATTGTTAACTCAAAGCTGAAAGTCTAAGTAAGGAATAAAATCTATTATTACTTTTAGCTTGAGGCTTAAAGCTTATTTGCTCACTATTGGTTACTGACAACTTGCTGCCCTTTGTGCTTTGAGCTTTCAGCCATCAATTGTCCGCTTGACCCATCTCTTTTCAAATAATTCCTTATAATTTCCCTTGCAATCGGCCCCGCTGAACTTGATCCGTGTTCCCCATGTTCGACAATCACAGCAACAGCAATTTTGGGATCGGCGGATGGAGCATAAGCCACAAACCATGCATGTGCTTTCAAATGCTCTGGAATGTCCGTTTCAGGCGTAGTATCATCATCTTTACGTCCAACCACCTGCGCTGTCCCGGTTTTCCCACTGATATCGACGCCACGAATACGTGCAATCTGTCCTGTCCCTTTAGGGTTGTTAACCACTTCCCACAAGCCTTTTCTGATCAACTCTAATGTTTGCTTGCTGGCAGGCAGTGTACCGACAACCTGCCTTTTGCTTTGAATAACAATCTCACCTTCTGCTGTCTCGATTGATTTAAATATCAAGGGCTTATATCTTGTCCCACCATTGGCCACCGCTGAAGTCAAAACCAGCATCTGCAGCGGCGTTACAAGGTTGAAACCTTGTCCAATGGCCACCGAAAGGGTTTCACCTCCCTGCCAGGCAACGCCGGTGCGGCTCTCTTTCCAGGCTGCAGTTGGAATCAGCCCCGCTGCTTCTTGATCCAGATTGATCCCTGTGGATGACCCCAAACCAAAGGCTTTGGCGTACCACGCAAGTCGATCTACGCCAAGCCTTTGACCCACCTGATAGAAAAAGACATCGCAGGATTCAGCCAATGCTTTAATCACATTGACGCTCCCGTGTCCTCCCCTTTTCCAGCATCGATAAACACGATCTCCATATTTATAATAGCCGGGGCAGTGAAAAGTGGTCTTTTCATCGATAACCCCTTCTTCGAGTCCGGCCATTGCGGTTACAATTTTATATGTAGATGCCGGTGGATACTCACCCTGGACGACCTTGTTCTCCAAGGGCCTGAACGGGTTGGAAATAAGAGCATCCCATTGCTCATGAGACATGCCGTTAACAAACGTATTCTGGTCAAACGAAGGACTGTTTGCCAATGCAAGAATATGGCCTGTTACCGGATTCATAGCTACAACGGCACCGGCGGTGCCTTCTAAAAGCTCTTCAGCCTTCTTCTGTAGAAATTGATCAATGGACAGATTGATGTTTTGCCCAGGCTGGGCATCTACTGTTTTTAATATTCTAACAACCTGTCCCGTAACATTTACCTCGACCTGGCGCCCGCCACGCTTTCCCCTCAAAAACGGTTCAAACGCCTTTTCGGCACCAAACTTTCCAATAAAGTCACCACTTTTGCGCCCTGGATATTTCCCGGATTTAAGCTCGTTAGAATTTATTTCGCCCAAATACCCGATCAGATGAGCGGCGCTCTGTCTGTTTATGTAGTGCCTCCGAGGATTAACATCCACCACAACACCGGGAAGATCGAATTTCCGAACCTCAACAGCAGCGAGTGTATCTCGACCTATATCCTGTTTCAATAGAATAGGTTTATACGATGAAGCACCTTTATTATGCACAATCTTTGACATAAGTTCGGATGCAGGAACGTTGATAAGTCGGGACAGCTTTTCAATGGTACGCTCAACCGGCTTGGCGTCATTTAAAATAATGCTTAGATTAAACGCTGGTCGATTATCCACCAGCAGTATTCCATTGCGATCAAAAATCAACCCTCTGGGGGGATGCGTATTTTGCAGCCGTATACAGTTGTTTTCGGAAAGCCTCCTTAACTCCTCGCCTTGAATCACCTGAAGGTAAAATAAACGCACAAAAAGTATTAAAAAGGCTACTGCAACGCAAATCATTACCCTGATTAATCGTTGCTTGTACCAATCTGGCCCTGCAGTTGTTAAATATTTGCTCAAAGTCTACCCCAAAGAATGTTTTATGTTACTCGATCAACCCATAACGATCACCCTTTTCTTTTGCAAACACTTCTTTAAGCCATTTATCCCATCTTTTATGGCTATAATTAAAAAAAACGAGAAAAATCGGTCCAGTGAATACTGCCCATAAAACCTGCACTAAAACCGTGCTAATGGCCGCTGGAGAAAACCGCGAAACCGGCTCAAACATAACAGTGGTTCCGATAATTATGAAATTTTGTATTAAAACACCTGCAGCAACAATAAACAGCATAAGGACGCTATCCTCCACATCCATAAAGGTAATAACCCACCTTATTCCGATAAACATCCAGAGATAGGTGGTCAAATATAGTCCAAAAGGACCTCCGGTAAGGTTATCCATTACAAACCCGAAAAAAAGTATAAGGGGTATGCTTTCACGGACAGGTCGGAAAAGACTTAAATAAATGATAAACGGGAAAAGCAGATCATAAAACCTGTCGAATAAGGGAAAATAAGGCATGACTGTCGTCTGGAAGATCACCAGGCAAAAGCATGTTAAGATATGAAAGCAATATGTCATTGCTCGCTCACAAACTCATGTTTTGTATGGTTCAAAACCACTATGACCTCTTCAAGTTTTTCAAAATCGACATGCGGCGTAACGGTCACCTCCTGAAAAATACCCGAGTTACGCCTGATGACGCCTGAAACGTGCCCCACAGCAAGCCCTTTCGGGAAAACACCATCCAAACCGGACGAAATAACCCGATCGCCGACACTAACATCTTGCTTACGCAAAACATATTTTATATAGCATAGGCCTGCAGAGCCGCCTTTGATAATCCCGCGTGCCCTGGTCCTCTGCACCATCACATCGACAGCGCTGTTCGGGTCAATAATCAGCAGAACCTTAGAATAATGGGATGAAACATCCATTACCTGCCCTGCAATTCCTTCCGGTATCACCACGGCCATGCCTTTTCCAACACCATCATCTTTCCCCTTATCTATTATTATTGTTTTAAACCAGGGTGAGGGATCCTTGCCGATGACCTCGGCAGCACAGACTCGATTGGTCATGGTTGAATGAAAGTTCAGTAAGCTGCGGAGACGAAAGTTGGAAAGCTTAAGTTCATTGTAATGGTTATTTTTTTCAATGGTCTGACTTTGGACTTTTTTCAACTTATCATTTTCTTTTGCCAATGTAACAAGAAAGAAATAGTGGCGCCAGACATCTCTTACAAAACGGATTGAACGGTTAGCGACCTTTTGAAAAGGAGCAATAATTGAAATAGCGATTCGACCCGATCCATAATAAGAAGGATAGCGGTTACTGGAAACAGAAAGGACTATGATGTTGACAGCAATCAGAACAAACACGCCGACAATCATCACCATCTTTTTCGAAAACATAAAACTATTAAATTACAACTTGTTTGAGGGTTTCAATGCTGCCGAGTGCCTGACCCGAACCAATAGCCACTGTTAATAATGGATCCTCGGTAATAGTTATTGGAAGTTTGGTTTCTTCCCTGAGAAGCTTGTCTATATTTTTTAATAGTGCGCCACCACCTGTTAGTACAATTCCTCTGTCGACAATGTCGGCGGCCAGCTCCGGCGGAGTCTGCTCCAGGGCTATCTTGACCGTCTCCATAATGGCATCTATCTGCTCTGAAATCGCAACCCGTATCTCTTCTGAATCAATGGCCAAAATCTTGGGGATTCCAGATGCAAGGTCTCTACCTTTGACTTCTATTGTTTCCAAATCTTGAGGATCCGGAAATGCATTTCCGATTGTCGTTTTAATAATTTCAGATGTCCGTTCACCTATCAACAGGTTATATTTCCGTTTAATATACTGTATGATCGCAGCATCCATCTTATCACCAGCCACCCTGATAGATCTGCTGTAAACAATTCCTGACATTGATATCACGGCAACCTCTGTTGTACCACCGCCGATATCGACCACCATATTGCAAATCGGTTCACTAATCGGCAGGCCTGCTCCGATTGCGGCGGCCATCGGCTCTTCAATCAGAAATACCTCGCGACACCCTGCAGATTCGGCTGATTCCCTGACTGCACGCTTTTCAACCTGGGTAATTCCGGACGGCACGGCAATAATAATTCTCGGCCTGACAAACCTCCGCTTGTTGTGAGCCATGCGAATAAAATGGCGAAGCATCGCCTCTGTAACTTCAAAATCAGCTATAACACCATCGCGCATGGGACGAATGGCTACTATATGGCCGGGTGTCCTTCCCAACATATTCTTGGCCTCAAGGCCTACAGCAAGAATACGGTTTTTCACCCGACCGTCCGTGCGCACGGCAACCACCGAAGGCTCATTCACTACAATACCCTGACCTTTAACATAAACGAGTGTGTTTGCTGTACCAAGATCAATGGCCAGATCACTGGAAAATGCACCTAAAATTTTATCTACAAATAGATTCATAACACCTCATCTTCACACACAAAAAGTGCGCATTTCATATTGTTTGCGTGATGCCCTTAAAACTTATGTTCAGCGGTTCTAAAATCATTATTTCCAAAATTTTTTTATATATCAAAATTATTCTGTAATTACAAGGAAAATATCAAGATCCTTCTATGTTCAATTACAACTTGTCCTGTCTTTCCATGGGGTTGTTAATTCCCTTTTATGGAACCGGTTTCAGCAATATTATCCATGACCATATCATGCAATTTAGGCCTGAAGGCTTTTATTTTGTTATTATCTCGCGATGGATGGACGCGGTTGGTTAATAGAATTACAATAACGTTGCGGTCAAGATCCATCCAGAAGGATGTTCCTGTAAAACCAAGATGCCCAACACTTTTTTTTGAAAAATAAAGACCGCAACTCGATCCTGTCAAAGACGGGGTGTCAAACCCGAGCCCTCTGCCGGTATCGACCCGTGGTTTGAAAAAAGTTTGCAGCAATTCTTTTTCAAATATATGGTCTTCAGATCTTCCATGGAAAACAGAAAGGAGCACCGACAATAGACGATACACATCATCGGCTGTCCCAAAAAGACCGGCATGTCCCTCGACTCCACCCACCACATAGGCATTTTCATCGTGGACCACACCGTTCAGAAGGACGTTTCGCCACTTACAAAATTCAGTGGCGGCAAATTTTGCTTTTCGTGGCTTCGAATCAACATCTACAAAAAACAGGTTTTCAAGACCCAGTGGACTGTAAATTTCCTCCGTCACAAAACGGTCCAGGCGATTTCCTGACACCTTTTCAATCACCCAGCTTAGAATCATAAACCCTATGTCGCTGTACAATACCTGTTTGCCGGCCAGATTTATGAGCGGTTCTTCCACCAGAAGTTCCCTTAAGGCATCTCTTCTGTTATTCGGCTCAAACTTGCTTAACGACTTGTAATAAGGCCGATAATCGGAAAGGCCCGAATTATGATAAAGCAGCTGTTCGATATTTATCTGTCCCTTTTCTGTGCTTTTAAATCGGGGCAAAATTGATCCTATATTCTGCTTTAGCCCCAGCTTGGATTGTTGAACCAGCCTCATGACCGCCAGAGTAGTTGCCAGTGGTTTAGTCAGGGACGCAAGGTCGAAAACCGTGTCCCTTGTGATTAAGCGTTGGGAAAGTATATCGGCATATCCGTAGGCTTCGGAAAAAACCACGGTATCGTCTGTTGAGACCAAGAGCACTCCCCCGGGGAAAATGTTATTTGAGAGTGCTTCCTTCATTAGGTTGTTTACAGGTTTCATAAGTGGCGTCTGTCATTCAATACTTGTGAAGCTCCCCGCCCTAAAGAACGGGGGTTCTGTCTAACGGCAGTGCTTCGCAGCCCGGCTAAGGAGTATTACAATTTTATATTGCTTCCCTCGATCCCGTCTTAAAAGACGGGGACAAGGGTAGTAGACCGGTCAAAAGTTGTTGGTTAATTCCTATCGCCAATTACCTAATACTATGAGACCTTTGAAAAATGCTCAATTTTGCTCAAGTTCAAGGAAGACTAAAATTTTAACCACAGGAAAACATTAAGTATTTTGAGGATAAAGCTAAAGCTTCACTACGTGCAAAATGTTGAGCCTGACACAGAAATTGTGCAAAAGGAAGCGTTTTGCAAGGGTCTCACTATTGACCAGTGGCACTCACGGTAGCGGGTTCATTGAATACCAGCCGCTGCCGATTAGCGTCAAGAGTTGCCACGAGTCCCATTGGAACCGTAAAATTATTCGTTCCGTGCCCGATTTCAAAGCCGGCAAGGATGGGAATTTTGTTTTCTTTGAATATGTCATCCACAATCAAAAAGATTTCATCAAGCTTTCCGCAATCTTCAAAGAATCCGAGAGCAAGACCATTAAGACCATCAAAACATCCGGCAAGCTTCATCTGGCTTAGCATCCGATCTATTCTATAAGCAGCCTCGCCCTTGTCTTCGAGCAACAGGATTTTCCCTTTAAAGTTTGGCGTATATGGGGTTCCAGCAAGATGACACAACGTAGTTAGATTCCCGCCTGCAACAGGCCCTGAAGCTGTACCCGGCATAATTGTAACGCCTTTTTTCGGTTTTAATTCAGGCTTTATATCTGATGTAATGGTCAAAAACATATTTTTCTTTGTCTCTTCCGTTGCATCCGCAAGCGTTGTCACCATGGGCCCGTGAAAAGTCACCAGACCGCACTTTTCGAATAATACAAACAACAGTGCAGATATATCACTGAATCCAACAAATATTTTCGGATTTCTCCCGATCAATTGAAAGTCTAATAATGATAGCATCCTCAAGGAACCGAAGCCGCCCTTTGCACAAACAACTGCCTTTATGGTTTTGTCGGCAAAAAGCCTGTTCTCCATGTTGGCCCGATGCCTATCGGTTCCAGCCAAATATCCGTTGGTGATAAAAAGATCGTCTGAAACCGATGTCCGAAATCCCATAGATTCCAAAGCCGCGATCCCCTGATTAAACTTCACCTTGTCAAAGGGACTTGCTGGGGCAACAATGCCGATGGTATCGCCTCGTATAAGCCGGGCTGGTCTTAAAAGTTTTTTTCGCTTGATTTCCATTCCAAACAACCAATAAAAGACCTACAAATAAGAAGTTGTTGAAAAATAGTTCATAGTATAGATATCATTTGACACCTTGACATGGCACTTATAGAGTGTTACTCAATCTAACATTAGTCGGGGCGTGGCGCAGTCAGGAAGCGCACTTGAATGGGGTTCAAGGGGTCGGAGGTTCAAATCCTCTCGCCCCGACCAAAAAAAGATTAATAATAATAGCGGATTCGTTTTTCACATGGATCCGCTATTATTACTATAGCATTTCAATTATATAGATAAAACCAGGATCGGAAAATAATCCAGCGCAGAATCGACACTTGACCGGTCTGCTCCCCGCCACGAAGTACTTCCCCAAAGCAGAACCATAGCTCTTTAGGGCGAAGAGCTTCACAATTGGTAAAACCGCTATTTATCCATACCGCTTTGCAACG
>PVMS01082284.1_pt1 | contig 21781 bp, 13 predicted proteins | sample 1853461 | NCBI WGS metagenome assembly PVMS01 (sample SAMN08582032, study PRJNA380276) | Marine sediment metagenome, whole genome shotgun sequencing project. | isolation source: ocean sediment barecode stripped | collected 2017 | reverse complement strand
TAGTACAATCACTGAACCAATAGCTCCTTTATCATGTATTTTTTCCCGATACGGACATGCACCAGGTAGAGACCTGGTTGAAACTCCTGTATGGGCAATACAATGTCGTGCTCGGCAGGGGCAAGAATCTGATCCTCTCCCACATGGAGAGTTCTCCCTGATGCATCATAAATTGTAAGCCCAAACTCGATGGTTTCATTCAGCACAAAGCGCAAATGGGCTTCCTTCGAAGCCGGATTGGGGAACAGAAGCAGATAATCCATGACCTGGGTTAGGTTTGAAGGGATGACTGAAGTTCCGGTATAGGCCAAACCTTCAAGTGAACGTCCATCCGAAAATGTCCTTCCTGTTTCATTCAGAAGATAGGCAGATACCCAATCGGGCCTCTCCGGAGTTTTTCCACCACCCATCCAGAACTTCTCTTCCCACTCCTGGTCGGTGAGTCGTTTGAAGTTTGAAGTTACTTCCTGGTGAAAAGAGGAGACAGGTCCGGCAAATGCCATGTATTGTCCTGGGTTACAAGGGCTATCGGCCAGGAAAATCCCCATGTTAATATTCCCATTTCCCACATGTAAAACATTTCCAACTACTACTCCGCCAATATCAGTGGGTTGGGTATGTACATCCGCAACCGTAAAATCTGTGCTCAGTCCCTTTTGCACATCGAAGAAAAGTGAGTTGTACCAACCCGTGATGGAAGGGCCGGAAACCATGATTTCACTGATCATGGTTTTCAAAAAGGTGAGCTCTTCTTCGTTAAGCCTGATGCCTTCCAACTCCTTAATTGAAATAAGCTCCAGTTTTTCCATGATCTCTCCATACCTGGAATAGTATGAGACGATCCGATCCCTGCTTTCCACCAAAGCTCCGGATAAAACATCACTAAAAAAATCGGATGCCAGAGTCGAAAATGACTTCAAATTACCATAAAGCTCCGGATAGGGCTCCACGTAAGTATAAGGATAGGAGCATCCGGTTCCTCCTGTATAGGATTGTTTTCCATAAAGCAGGTTATCATGTCTCAGTTGGGCCCATGAAGTTAACTGGGTATTTAACTTTTCCTGATGCCAGGCAACAGTTTGCATAAAATAGGGCAATCCGTTTGAAGACTCCGGGGGATTCAGGCTCCGGATGGCACTCAACCAGGAATTGTATAGGGATTGTTGCCAGAATTTGTCATCGTATGCTTCAATCAGGTATTTGAGACCGGCCATTTTTCCAGCATATTTGTACTCCTCCAACTCTCCCGCAAGGAGGGCTAAAGCATCTTCATTGCCCAAGGCAGCCATGGCATCCAGCGGATCGGGCAAGGGTCTCCAAATCTTCTTGCCTTCAAAAATAATCCTGTCATACACCACCTCGCTAAACACATAGGAATCCACCAGGAATTTCTGTCCCAATAATTTATAGGATACCGGCAGTTTTCCGGGATCGGCCGAATGGGGATCCACATAAAAAAAGTTGGACATGATCTTCTGGCCATAGTCATCCGAAGCATTGAGTCCCTCCATAAACCCAAGATAAGAGTCCCCGTCAAAAAGGTCCTCTGCACCCGAAAGAAATTGATTACTCAAGCCCTGTAGCTCTTCAGGTGTAAGGTTATCATCAGGACCCACCATAAAGGATATGATCTCCTCATGTTTGGTCAGATTCTCAACTTTACCGCAGCTAAAAAGCAATTCATTCGTTAACAGTGCGCCCAGCTGCATTCTTCTAAGCTCATCCTCTGTCCAATCGAGTTCCCATGGATTTCCGGGAGGAGCCGTCATTAAAAAATCGATCCTTCCAAGCCACATCATGGCTTTGAAATAGTCCTCAAGGGTTCTGATTCCGTCATGGGTATAGATCTCCTTATTGTAATGTCCCCTGGGCGTAAACTGGCTGAAATCTATCTTTCGGGTTCTGCTCTCTGTAAAGAGGGTCATAGTGGTCATCGCACCGGCCTCAACTGCGCCAATCACCTCCTGAAATTTAGCCAGAGAACCAAATTGTGGGAGATATTCTTCCCCTTCAGCCAATGAAAGAGCTACAGAAATATAGAGATCCACATCACTCAGCACCTCTGCAAAACGCTCATCGTCTGAGTATATATTTACCATATTTGGAAATTGCTCATACATGGCGTGGAGCAACTCTTTCAGATTAGGTTCAAGGAATTCCCATTCGATGGTCTGCAAAATGGCATCATAGGAGTTGTGTACTGAGGATAAAATAAAATCTGTACTCAGGAACAGGGGAAGATCGTTGCTATATATTTCGATGAAAGCACTTGCCCAGTCAGGGGAAGCCAGTCGTTCCGATACCATAAAATAATTTTGCTTCAGAAACTCCTTTTCATCTCCTGTAAATCCAAACCTGTTGTCAAGGGTATCGTACCATGGAACGTTTGAAAGATTGGCAGGATATTGCCTTTCTGAGTAATAGGTAGTTTTAGGCGGATGGTCTTCCAACAGTTGAGAAGCTTTATAGTCCTGGTGTGCCTCCAGGAACTTCATATAGGTGTCAGGAGAGAAATTTTGCTGCGCCTGAATGGTCACGTGACCAATCAGAAGAAGTAAAACCGTCGGAACAATCTTGACCAGGTTTTTCATAGCTTGAGGCTGAAATTACAATATACAAATAACATAAAGATGATCATCTAAAAGATGCGATCAGTCAAGAAAGGGTTGCGTATTGGGGTAATTCCTTGATAAAAAGCTTTAAATTTGGTTATAACTCAAAAAACATGAAGGAACTCCGCAAATACTACCGGATTAAAGGCACTCCGGAAGGGATCTACGCCGCCCTGATCAATCCTTTTTCCATCGCACTCTGGACCGGAGGTGAAGCAAAAATGGAGGAGAAACCCGGGACCGAATTCTCACTCTTTGATGGGGACATTGAAGGCAAGAACCTGGAATTTGAAAAAGACAGCAAAATAGTGCAGGAGTGGTATTTTGGTGACCAGGAAGAGAAGTCGGTGGTGACCATCACCCTCAGAGGAGACAGGCTATACACAAAGATTGAACTACATCACATCAATATTCCGAATGAAGCCTATGAGGAAATGATTTATGGGTGGGATACTTACTATTTTGGTGGTTTAAAGGAGTTTTTTGAAAAGTAAACCCTATGATCAGAAAGTTCCGCTTCCTCTCTTTGCTTTTACTTGTCCTGGTGTCTACAGGCTGGGGCAGGTCCATTGAAGAGATCAAAAGAAGCGGTAAAATTTACATTGCCTTTACCTCTACAGACCTTAAAAACATCAACTACGACCTGGCCCTGGAATTTGCCAGGTACCTCAATGTGGAGTTGATCGCGGTGGAGATCGAATGGGACGAAGCATTTATGAAAGATGGGGTAATACCCCCTGACCTGGAGACCAATCCCGATCTGATCTATACACCCGATGCCCTGAAAAAGGCAGATATCATCTGTTCCACCTTCACGGTGATGGAGTGGCGCAAGAGATTATATGGCTTTGCCGAAACCTTACAATCTGCCGCGCTGTTAATGATCAATAAAAATGAGGAGAGCCCCGATGGATATGAGGACCTTTCGGGAAAAAAGATAGCCTATATGGCGCCCACCACCTTTGAGGAAAACCTAAATGAGATCAATAGATCCATTGGCGGAGGCATCGAACTGGTACCCACAACGGGTACGGACGAATCGAAACGAATGCTTGAGGAAAAGGAAGTGTATGGAATTGTGCTTGATGCAGACGAAGCCTTGAATTTCAATGCAATTAGTGGTCAAAAATATAAAATTACATTTCCCATCAGTGACGTGAACAGATCGGCCTGGGCTGTGGATAAGAACAATCCAATCGTTCAGGAGGTCGAGAATTTTTTTGAAACTATTGCCAGCAATGGTGTGCTTGATGAAATTTTCTTTCTCCGGTTTGGGATCACCTACTCCTCCTACCTGGACCGCCTCAACAAAAATCTCAGACTGGACCGCTATCATCGCGACCTGGATGAAATCGTCAAGTCAAAAAAGCTGGTGGTTGCGCTGAGAGACCGCAACTTTGTCTATCATGAAAATGGCCAGAAGCAGTTTATGCATGCCCTGGCAGAGGAATTTGCAGATTACCTTGGAGTCAGCCTTGAATTTGTTGTCACCCCTTATTTTGCAAAATACTGGGAATCCAAAGATGGGCTTGTTTACAGGGACTCCTCATATACACCTGAATGGTTCAACTATTTTGACCTGGCCTGCGAGACCATTGCTCCCCTTGACTGGAGATCTAATAAGGTGAATATGATCCCCGTCTACCCATCGGCCTATACTGTTGTTGCAAAAAAGGAGGTAGAAATCAAAACCCTAGATGACCTTCAGAAATTCAAAGGAGTTACCGGGGTGGAAACTGTGTATGAGGACAAATTGAAAGAACACGGAATTTCCAATTACTACTACGAAAATGTCAACAACTTCATCCCTGATGTGATCTCGGGGAAAGCCGAATATACGATATTGTACAATGCTTTCTCCGAGCTATCGGCTTACCCTGAACTGGAAGCCAAACTGGAGCTGGGAAGCCTGGATGTGAGCTGGGCGCTTCGAACTGACCAGCCTGCACTTCAAAATGAACTTGAACAGTTCATAGCCCGATCAAAACAACAAGGTCTCATAGGTTCTCTTCTGAAAGCGCTCAGCGGAAATACCCTTCAGGCCCCGGAGGCATTTATACACAGCTATTATGAAAGTTTCCAGACCGGTCAGTTACCATACGTAAACTACGGGGCTGATAACGGGCTTCCCCAGGAAGATATCTTCTCTATTTTCCAGGACAAAAAAGGCTACCTGTGGTTCGGCACCAACTCCGGAGCAGTAAGGTACAATGGCAGGGAAATGGTGGTCATTAATCAAAAAAACGGACTGCCGGGAAACTCTGTGAGAGATATCCAGCAGGACACCAGTGGCACCATGTATTTCGCTACCACCAGCGGCATCGCAAAATTTTCGGGCGACTCAACCCGAGCCACCCTGCTGGAAGGCGTTTCCTTCAACAGTATTTTTATAGATTCGAAAAATAAACGGTGGTATGTGGGCGACGATGGGGTATATCTGGAGGAGCCATTCGGAAAGATCAGGTTTATAAACGCCGAGTTTCCTATCCTGCCCGATGTTATATACAACATCTCTGAGATACCCGGATCTGGCCACTTGCTAATGGCCACCCAAAAGGGTGTATACATGTATAATCCCTTTAAGGAGGAGGTAATTCAGCTAAGCAGCAGCGATAGTTATTCGCTCTTTATCGATGCCAATGACAGCATCTGGATCTCCACCAGGGATGGGCTTAACATTGCCTACTTACCCGACCTTCTAAGCCAGCGGCAAAAGACAAATTTCAAGAACCTCAATGAACGCCTTCAGTTTCCTGTGAATATTATCTCAGATATCACCACCAATAAGTTTGGATCCGTATGGCTGGTCACCGATTCAAGGATCATGCAGGTACTTTCCACCGACCAGGAGCCCATTGTATACGAACAGGAGATCGGAATTAAAAATAACAAGATTCTCTCCTTCCTCGTCGATCAGGAGGATAACCTATGGATTGGTTTTTCAGGAGGATTGCAACGGCTTACCAATCGAAAAGGCCTTCGAAATTTTTTCCCCGGAACAATCGACAGTTATATCTATGCCGTTTTCCAGGATAATCTGGAGCGTATGTGGATGACATCCGACAACGGGGTCTTCTATTTTCAAAATGATCAGCTTATTAATTTCACTCCTCAAACAGGTTCCGGAAATACCAAGTTTACAGGAACATTGCTACCCAATAAAAACATTTTACTAGCCAACAACGAAGGGCTTTATGAAGTGAACAGTATTACGCTGCAGATTGTAAGGCATGCCCCCTTTAACCAGATCGCACACAGTTTTGAAAATATTCATGTGACTTCCAAAGGCGAAATCTTCCTGCTCACAGGAATCAATGGGGTCATCTACTATTTCCCAGACTTTTACGCTAGGCCGCTACAACTCAAAAACAGGTACACGGCCAACATATTCCAATTGATCGAACTGGATGGACAGATCATCGGAGGAAACAGTGCAGGTTTTGTAGCATTTAACGGAGCTGAATTTGAGCTCCTTCAGGAGACCGATTGCAACATCTGGTCACTTCATCAGGAAGGAGACAAGGTTTGGGTAGGGACAGATTGCGGAGTCGGATTGGTTCAGAACAGCCTTTTTGACCGGATGGAACTCTTTGGTTTGGACCGGGAGATGGTGGTCAAATCCATCCTCCCCGCAAAGAACAGAAATTTCCTGTGGCTGGGGACCAATAAGGGATTTAGTTATTTTAATATAGGTAGTTTGGACTTAGAATTTACCATCAACACCAAAGATGGCCTGTGCGGCAACGAAATTACGCCCGGAGGACTCTTTCTGGATCAGAATGATTTGTTGTGGATAGGCACTTACCACGGAATCTCCAATTTTAACATCAGGGCCAAATCAACACTTAACTACGCTCCCGTCTGCTACATCGAAAAAATGTTTCTGAACGGTGATCGCATCAAAGTGGAGAACAACCATACCTTCTCTCACAATGAAAATAATTTTGTGTTTGAGATCAGTGCGCTCTCTTTCTCCGATGAAACTTCAGTGGAATATGAATACTATCTGAGGGGTACGGGGAATAAGTACTCTTCTTACCACAGGGGCATTGATTACAGGGCCGATTACAACAATCTTCCTCCTGGAAAATATGAGTTTATCTATAAAGCCAAGGGGAAAAACAACATCTGGGGCTATGCGGTAAAGTTTGAGTTTGCCATTAAAAAGGCCTGGTATAACACCTGGATTTTTAGAATTTCCATAGCGGTTCTCTTTCTCGTATTTACTTATCTCATTTACATTATTCGGGTACGAACCATTAAAGAACAAAAGAGAAGGCTGGAACAACAGGTCAGAGAACGAACCCATGAATTGGAAGTGGCCAATACAGAAATTGAAGCGCAGCGCGATTTTGCACAAGCGCAGCGCGATCAGATTGCTCTTCAGCAAAAGTCAATCATGGATAGCATTACCTATGCCCAAACCATACAGAATTCTCTATTGCCATCAGCCAGGACACTTAAAACAATGCTTCCGGAACACTTCGTTCTGTTCAAACCCAGGGATGTGGTAAGTGGGGATTATTACTGGTTCAGTGAACATGAGAGTCATTATTACGTGGCTGCCGCAGATTGTACGGGTCATGGTGTACCGGGAGCCTTTATGAGTATGCTGGGTATGGCATTGATGAACGAGATTGTTTCTAAAAATCCTACCATTGATGCCGATGCCATGCTTAACGAACTGCGACGTCAGATCATAAAGAATCTACATCAGAGAGGCGATCCGGATGCAGCAAGGGACGGAATGGATATGGTGGTTTGCAAGATTGATCGCCAGGAAAACCTGCTGCAGTTTGCGGGAGCCAATAATCCGCTCTACCTGATTCGGGATGGTGAACTGATCGAATACAAAACAGATAAGATGCCCGTCTCTATCCATGATATCATGCATCCCTTCAATGGATTAGAAATCAAACTTTTGGCCGGTGATCAAATCTATATTTTTTCGGATGGATATGCCGATCAATTCGGAGGTCCAAAAAGAAAGAAGTTAAAATACCGGCCATTTAAGGAGTTGCTGGTTTCAAACTCCGGCAAAAAGATGGTTGAGCAGGGAATTATACTAGATAGGGAGTTTGAACAATGGAAAGGAGATCTTGAACAGATCGATGATGTGGTGGTCATCGGATTAAAATTCTAATCACTCCCTGTAACTTTTAGGCTATCATTCCGTCCTACCTTCAAATCAACAAAAATCAAACAAGATGAAACGATATTTTACACTATTGATAGCCTGTGTGTTCTATTTGCAACTATTTGCACAGGAGGGGGATACAATTCCCGGGGTACCTGAGGTTCCGGCTGTGCCAGAAGTATCTGAAGTTCCAGAGGTACCTGAAGTACCAGAAACTCCGGAAATTTCGGAAACGCCTAAAGGAGATACGGTGAATATCATGAACCGGGTAGAGGTGATTGAGACCCCTGAGACCACCAGAGTTACTGTGGGACAGAATGAAGTAGTGATCGTGGAAGAAAGCGGAGACACTGTCAGAGTCAAACTGGGTAACCGTGGCGTTAGTATTGTGGAAGGACCCGACGGAACGGAGATCAAAATCCTGAATATGGATGATTTTCCAAGTTCCTCTCATAAAAATAAGCACAAGAAGAAAAGATTCAGGCCTCACTATGCCGGGATTGAGTTGGGACTCGCTAATTACCTTACCCCTGACAATAGTCTGACACTGCCTCCCGAAGACTCCTATATGGATTTGAATACCGGTCGGTCCTATAACTTCGGGATAAATTTTATAGATGTGGGAGTTGGTTTGGGTACCGACAAGATCGGATTGGTATCGGGAATGGGTTTTGAGTTCACCAACTACAATTTTAATGGCCAGAATAGCATTAGAAAGGATCCCGTTACCGGTGTAATTGGGGAGTATGTACCCGAATATGCCGGGAATATCACCAAATCCAAGATGACCATGTGGTACCTCAACGTACCCCTTCTGATTGAATTCCAGATACCTGCAGGAAGAAAGAGGGTGAATCTTTCAATGGGTGTGATAGGAGGATTGAAGCTCTGCTCCAGAACCAAAATGAAATATACGCAGAGCGGATCAAAATCTAAAGAGGTGGCCAGAGGTGACTACAACCTCTACCCATTTCGATGGGCCACCACCGTCAGGGCTGGTTACGGATTTATGCATCTGTATGCCACTTACTACCCTACCTCTCTTTTCAAGAAGGACCTGGGGCCTGAACTCTATCCACTAAACGTAGGCCTCTTTTTTGCCTTTTAACTTAATACTCCAATACTGTTGGACCGGCTGTTCGTGGGATTATCCCGGAATGGCCGGTTTTTTTATGGCCTGCTTGATACATTAAAATATTAACTTTGCGGAATAATCAATACACATCAAATGAGACTGCTTCTGATTAGCAATTCCACCAACGCAGGTGAGCCCTACCTGGATTATCCCAAATATCAGATACGTGATTTCCTGGGTAAAGAGCCCGTAAACTGCCTGTTCATTCCTTATGCGGGGGTAACCATAAGCTTTGATGATTATGAAGCTCGTGTGAAAGAGAGATTTGCTGAAGTGGGCCACAGGGTAAGTTCTATTCACCATGCCAAAGATCCGGTGGCGGCTGTAAACCAGGCTGAGTCTATTGTAGTGGGTGGTGGAAATACCTTCCAGCTTATCAAAATGATCCAGGAAAACGGACTGATAGAGCCCATCAGAAACAGGGTGCTTAAGGGAATTCCTTTTGTAGGTTGGAGTGCCGGCAGCAATGTTTGCTGCCCAACCATCCGGACCACCAACGACATGCCCATCCTGGAACCTGAAAGTTTCAATGCCTTCAACCTGATTCCCTTTCAGATCAATCCCCACTATACAGATGTGAATCCTCCCGGACATGCCGGGGAGACTCGTGAAGATCGCATTATGGAATATCTTGCTGCCAATCAAAAGGATACAGTGCTTGGCTTAAGAGAGGGCTGTATGTTTTCGGTGGAAGATGATCAAATGAAACTCATCGGAGAACGCACGGTCAGATTATTCCGCTACAATGAGACTCCCAAAGAGCTTGATACGACCTTTGATTTTAATGAATTCCTAAGTACTTCATAAACCAAATTTTACTACAAATGAAAGGCAAGACTAGGATCATATTTGAATACCTGTCAGCCTTTGTGGTGATCTCTTTGCTTCTTCTGGCCATTGGAGGAGTAGTGGTGGTGAAATTTTATGGAGATGAACTAAAGGATTTTGTGGTGGAGCAGGTGAACATGCGGCTCGACAGCACCATTGATGTGGAGGAAGTATCGGTCAAGGTCTTTCATAAGTTTCCCAATACCTCCATACTCCTTGAGGGCATTACCATCTGGTCGAACCATGATTTCGATTCCCGCTATTTTGATGGCCAGGGTGCCGATACCCTTCTTACGGCGGAGACACTGAGCATAAGCTTTAGTATGTTTGGCCTGGTTCGTAAAAAATTTGATGTGAGAATGTTGGAGCTAAAGAACGGAGTATTTCACCTCTATACAGACCAATCGGGAAATAGAAACTACGTCATGGTCTCCAACGAGAATAAAAAAACCCGTAAGGATCAGCTTCTGAACCTATCTAACCTGAGGATTGATAATTTTCAGATTGTGATAAACAACCAGGTGAAACAGATCAAGTCTGAAAGTACCCTGCACCGCTTGGATCTTAATGGCAGGTTATCAAAACGCAACACGCAGATAAAGGGCAACCTCACAGGATTCGTAAAGGAGATTTCCAACAAAGGCATACGTTATGCTTCTGACAGAAATATTGAAGCAAAACTGAATCTGAATGTACAGGATTCACTCTTTACCATTAGAAGTGGACAGCTCAGGATAGACCGGATCATTGCAGATATGGATGGTCGGATCCAGGTTCATCCTGGGAAAGGAGTTGAGTTGGATCTGTATGCCGATGCAAGAAACCTGGAGATTTATGAGGTGCTGGACCTCCTGCCCAGCGAAATGAGCAATCCACTTCAGGAGATTCATGGAAACGGCATTATGCAATTGTACACCAGGGTAACCGGAATGGTCAATTCAACACTCACACCAAAGGTAGAAGCCGACTTTCAAACCAGCAATGCAAACCTGAAATGGGATAGGTTTCCCTTCTCGGTAAAGAACCTTAATCTTAGCGGATCTTACTCTAACGGAGGCGAATTTAATCCGGTGACCACCTCTCTGAATATTGAATCACTCAGCGCGGTTATCGGAAAGGACCACATCAGTGGTCGCGGACGGATTCATAACTTTTATGATCCCGATTTCTCCTTTGATTTAAAAGGGGAGATCCATCCGGAGCAGTGGTTAGATTGGTACAAAAATATCCCCCTGCACAGCATCAGCGGCACCCTTGAAACAGATCTGAATGTCAAGGGATCTTACGACAGGTTAAAGCCTGAAGGAGAAAAATTCGTTAAACTGGATCTGTCGGGTAATATGGCCATCCACCAGTCGGAAGTGACCATTCGAAAGGGCGACCTTCCCTTTTCAAATCTAAATGGCTCCATTTCCATTGATAACGATTTCTGGGAACCCACCATTTCGGGAAACTGCGGAAAAACAGATTTTGACATTTCAGGTTCAGGATTAAACCTTATATCATTTTTGCTGGGGGAGGATAAAACCCTGGTCGCTTCAGCTTCACTCCACTCCAATCACATGGATCTGCAGGAGATTCTAAGTCATTTTTCCAGGGCAAAGAAGAAGTCTGAAAGGTCTGTTTTTCTTCCCAAAAACCTGGATTTCAGATTGATTCTCAAGATCGATGATTTTATTAAGGATAAGTTTAAGGCTTCCGATGTACGTGGAATAGCCACGTACGCGACCCCTTCCTTTTTCATCGATTCCCTTTCTATGAAAACCATGGAGGGCTCACTGAAAGGGGTGTTTGGATTGGTCCAGGATAAGCATGGAACCCTGACAGCCACAGCCAACACCACATTAAATGGCCTTGATATTCAGCAGCTGTTTTTTGCATTTAATAATTTTGGACAAAAACAGGTCACCAGCGATCACCTTAAAGGTACTGTATCGGGGACCTCCGCATTCTCCGCCGAATTTGACACCACCCTGGCTATAAGGCCCCATTCCATCCTCAGTGAAAACAGCCTGACCATAATCAGGGGTGAGTTAAATGAATTTGAGCCCATTATGGCTTTATCCAGATTCGTTGAGGTAGAAGAGCTTCGGAATATCAAATTCAAGACACTTAATAATACCATACTCATTAAAGATTTGCAGGTAATTATTCCTGCCATGGACATACAGTCCAATGCCCTTGACCTTTCTGCATCAGGAATCCATAGGTTTGACAATACCTATGATTATCGCCTCAAACTAAAGCTATCTGATATCCTGTATAACAAGACCCGGGAAGCCAAAAGACAGGAATTCGAGGTGGCCACAGATAAATCTGACACCCGGACTATTTTCTTAAAGGTCTATAAAGAGGGCTCTGAGGCCATAGTAGAGATGGATCGGGAGATGACAGCTCAGAAAATTCGCAACGACCTGAAAGAAGAGAAAATCGAATTGAAACAGATTTTGAACAAGGAGTTGGGGCTCTTTAAGAAGGATGAAGAGGTGATTGATCAAAAAGAAGAGAAAGAGAGCCAGGAAGTTTTTAAATTTGATTTTAGTGAAGACCCCGACAGTCTGGCGGCGCCTCAAAAAGGGAAAGAAAAAAAGCGGTGGTGGAAAAAGCCATTGAAAAAAGATACAGCCGAGAATAAACCGGCCACAAAGTTCGTTATTGATGAGTAACCCTGTTTAAGCCACGATAAATTGGACATTTACAGAAAAAAACAGCGCTGGAAAAGAAATCTCTTTCTGGCAGCAATCCTTATTGGGGTGGGATCGTTGCTTTATACCAGCAGGCTTGTAAACGACATTGAAGCCACCGAGCGTCAGAAGATGGAACTCTGGGCGGAAGCGATCCGCATCATCGATGGAGCCGATTTTGAAACAGATATGGCCTTTCCCTTTTCGGTCATTGAGAGCAATAGCTATATACCTGTAATTCTCACCGATTCGGATAAGAATATTCTGATCCACAGAAACCTGGATTCTCTTAAGGTTGAAGACGAAAAGTACATGCAACGCCAGTTGGCTCATGCCAGTGAAGAGAATGATTCCCTGATGATTAACCTTGGAACTGATGAATACCAGTTGCTCTATTATCGCGATTCCATACTTCTTCGAAAACTTATCTTTTTCCCATATGTGCAATTGGCAGTAATCTTCCTGTTTATCATGGTCTCTTATGTGGCATTCAGCGTTTCCAGAAAAGCAGAACAAAATGAGGTATGGACCGGGATGTCGAAAGAGACAGCTCACCAGCTGGGAACACCCATCTCCTCTTTAATAGGATGGATGGAGTTACTTAAGCAATCCAAGCTCGATCAGACCATGGTGGATGAAATGCAAAAAGACACCACCCGGCTTGAAAAAATAACCGATCGTTTTTCAAAAATCGGATCCAAACCCACCCTGAAAGAATCAAATCTCAGCAACATTCTGTCAGATAGCCTGGATTACATGCGTAACAGGGGACCAAAAAGTGTAGAGTACCTTCTGGATATTCCGGAGAAATCCATCCTGGTAAAGTTAAATGAAACCCTGTTTGAGTGGGTGATTGAGAACCTTTGTAAAAATGCAACAGATGCCATTAAAGGAAGCGGCCGTGTTATTCTTCATGCAGTTGAAACAGAAACCGGAGTGATCATCGATGTGGAGGACTCTGGTAAGGGAATAGCTAAATCCAGATTTAAAACCATATTCAAACCAGGCTTTACCACCAAAAAAAGAGGCTGGGGATTGGGCCTCTCGCTTTCCAAGAGAATCGTAGAATCATACCATAATGGGAAAGTTTTTGTGCTCTCTTCAGACCCCTTCGACTCCACCATTATTCGCATCATACTGAAGCGATAGATCCCTACCTGGCTACAAGTTTATAGACTTTATCAGAGCGGCGAACCTCCTGTGCAACCGGTAAAGAGCATCGCTCTCCTTTCCGGGCCAGGGTGCAATTCACTTCATTCACCCTTAGCTCCTCCACCGTGGTTTCAATCACACCCGTGGTTGGGCCAATAATCAGGATCTGATCACCCACCTCAAGCTCTCCGGACTCTATAGCCAGCTCGGCGACTCCTATGCGACTGAAATAGTTGGTCCCTTTCCCCACGTAAACTTTACGAAGGGTGGCCTCCGAACCGTACATATGGCTCCATTCGCCCAAACGTTGTCCCAGGTAATAACCGTCCCAGAACCCTCTGTTAAAAACAGTGGCCAGCCGGGAGTCCCATTCCCCGATCCTCTGGGCATCAAAAGTACAATCCACATAAGCATGAATGGCTTCATTGTAACAGGAGGTAACAGTCTTTACATACTCGGCCGAACGGGCCCGACCTTCAATCTTCAAAATGGAAACACCCGCATCCAGCAGCTTATTAAGAAAATGAATGGTCTTCAGGTCTTTGGGTGACATGATGTATTCATTGTCGATATCCAGTTCAACCTCCCGGTCCTTATCTGTCACGGTGTAACCTCGCCGACATACCTGGAAACAATCACCCCGGTTGGCAGAATGATTGTGTTCATGCAGACTCAGGTAACACTTTCCTGAAACGGCCATGCAAAGTGCCCCATGCACAAACATCTCAATTTTAAATGGTAAGCCAGCAGGGCCTTTGATCTCTTCAAGTGCTATGCCTGCAGTGATTTCCTTCACCTGTTCTAAATCCAGTTCCCTGGCAAGAACAGCCACATCGGCAAATTTTGAATAAAACTTTAAGGTCTCAATATTGCTGATGTTCAATTGTGTGGAGAGATGCACCGGGGCACCTACACTGTTACAATACTGCAGAACCGACTGGTCTGAGGCAATGATGGCTGAAACTCCATGCTCAACCGCCTTGTCAATCATCTTCCTCATCTGTATCAACTCGTGGTTGTAAACCACGGTATTGACGGTCAGATAAGTCTTCATTTGAAGTTCCCGGGCCCGGGCAACAATCTCCGGAAGGTCTTCGGTGGTAAAATTAGCCGATGAGCGAGCCCGCATATTTAATTGCTCAATTCCAAAGTAGATGGCATCTGCACCACCCTGGGCAGCAGCACTCAGTGATTCATAACTTCCTGCCGGTGCCAGCAATTCAAAATCTTCTCTTTTCTTCATATCACGTCCCCTCTCCAAAGTACTTTAACACCAACTCCGCATTAATTGTTGAATCCACCACCTCAGAAACGATAGAGTGATACCTGTCATGATTCTTCTCCAGAGAGTGCATATAGGCTTTGTCATAATAGTGAAGGGTAATCATGGCCGTGTTATAGAAATCTTTCTGGTCAATGGATTCCAGTGCCTCCCGGGTTCTGTCACCCCCCAGCTTCTTCTCTATCTTCGAAATACACGATTTCAAGGCAAGGGCATCATAAGAAGCATAATCTACCACCAAATGCAAAGCCCGTTTTTCCCTGGGTATATCGAGAAAAATAATTTTACTAGCTCGCATTTGGACGTAGAGTTCACCTGGAACTACACACTTTCCAATGTTTCTGCTCTCATCTTCTATCCAAATGATGCGATCCAGATCCAAACTGAATAATTTCTGAAACAGCTTGTTTTCAAACTGTTCTGTTGTAGGCTGCTGGCCCTCTCCAAGGGCACCAAATGCAGATCCTTTATGCTTGGCCAGACCCTCCAGGTCCACCACCTGCTCCCCCCCTTTCTCCAACTGATGCAACAGAGGGGTTTTACCGCTGCCGGTTCTGCCACCCACCACATTTAACTTCATGGGCCTCTCCAGAAATTCATGCAGATACCGACGATAGGATTTATAACCCCCTTCAAGCAGATAACAGGTAATGCCCATAGTTTCAAAGAGCCAGACCATGCTTTTACTTCGCATACCACCCCGCCAGCAGTGTACCAACAAGGTTTTGTTTCTGCCCGCCTTCTTTACGCCTTCCTTGGCCATTTCAACCAGCTTCTTCCCGGCATAACCTAATCCAAGATACATGGCTGCTTCCTTATTGATCTGCTTATAGGCAGTGCCTACCTCCTTTCGCTGCTGATCATCAAAGAGTGGAATGTTTATGGCACCGGGGATATGTCCCTGTAAGTATTCAACGGGCGCACGCACGTCGATCACTGGAAAGGAAGCCGACAGCTCTAAGAATTGCTCTATATGAACCACGTCGGCCATGATGTTCAGTCCCTATTCTATCGGTCGAGAAAATTACCTAAAATGGACTGGCTCTCTTTTCTCACATTTTTACCATAAGGAGAAATGGCCTGGATCAGCTTTCTGATGGGCATGGATTGTAACCATACCGTACCAGTTCCCCGGAGGGTGGCCAGAAAAATTCCTTCACCACCAAAAACCATAGATCGAAGATTTCCTGAGGTTTCAATATTAAAATCGACACCCGGTGTATAGCCTACCACACAACCTGTATCAATTTTTAATGATTCGTTATTCAACCTTCGCTCAATCACCATTCCTCCTGCATGAATAAAAGCCTTCCCGTCCCCTTCAAGCTTTTGAAGTATAAAACCTTCACCTCCTACCAATCCGCTACCAATCCGGCGGTTCAGGGTAATTGAGATCTTGGTACCCTTGGCAGCGCATAGAAAACCATCCTTCTGAACAATTAAAGAACCACCCAAAATTCCCAGTTCAATGGGAACAATCTTTCCCGGATAAGGTGCGGCAAATGCCACTTTCTGCTTCCTTGTACCATGGTTGGTAAAGTGGGTCACAAACAGCGATTCCCCGGTAAGGACCCTGGTTCCGGCCGAGATAAGTTTGCCCATCAGGCTTTGGTTGGGATCGGACCCATCTCCCATTTTGGTTTGAAAACGCACCTGGTCTTCCATATACATCATCGAACCTGCTTCGGCAATAACTGTTTCCTGGGGATCCAGCTCAATTTCCACCAGCTGGATATCGTCACCCAGTATCCTGTAATCTAGATCGTGTGAGCGCATGTGCTTATATTTTTGTTGAAAATAGTTTGATCAGCAACTGCTTTATGCTTTCCACCCTGGCAGGTTTCATCAGGTACTCATTCATCCCAGCCTCAAACGCAGCAGCTCTGGTCTCATCCGTTTCATCGGCCGACATGGCAATTATGGGCTGTGTATGGCCTGCGCTCCGAATCTCGCAGGTGGCCTGGTAACCATCCATTTCAGGCATGAGCAGGTCCATAAATACCACATCATAAGTGGTCCTGTCCATCATTTCCACAGCTTCAAGTCCATTTTTTGCAATTTCAATCTCATACCCGATATTCTTAAATATGGATTGGGCCACCTTCTGATTGATCAGGTTATCCTCAGCAATCAGAATAGAGAGTTCAGTAGGTAGTGCATTGATCAAGGGCTCGAGACTTTTCCGATCCTGGATGCCCGGGAAATTATCATCAATGGTATCAATAACCTCTTTGGTTTCAAAGGGTTCAATCAGGTAGTAGTCGATCCCCAGCTTCTTGCAAATCTTATAATTGCCGGTTCTATCATTTGAACTTACCAGAACAATTGGATAGAGATCGGTAAGCTCCTTGTTCTGCATTTCCTGTGCCAGGGCAAATCCATCCAGCTGATTCTTATCCACCAGGACAATGAGGTGATAGAGATCCGCTTTTACCTGCAGGTGATGGATCACGCTATCCACACTGCTGTCCTGGTAAATTTTTGTGGTCACTTTCAAGCCAAATTTCTCCAGCATCCGGGCCATGCTATTTCTGGAAGGATCCGACTCCTTTGTAAGTATCAGGGTACTGATGTCGTTGAGCCGGGAAATATTATTAAAATTAAAGTTTTTGGGGATCTTTTCATTGGAATAAGCATCAATGGTAAAGCTGAATTTTGATCCAGGAAAATCGTCATTGAGTTTGATGGTAGATGGGCTCTCCACCCAGATCTCCCCATGCATCAACTCGACCAGCTGTTTGGCAATGGCTGTACCCAGCCCGGTTCCTCCAAACTTCCGCTGCACAGATCCTCTGGCCTGGGTATAACTTCCAAATATCTCTTTGATGCGGTCCTGGGGAATCCCTATTCCTGTATCCTCTACGGTAAACAGGATATTTACGTGACTTTTGTATGACTCCGTCAATGTGGCCCCAATCACGATTTTACCCTTCTCGGTAAACTTCACTGCATTGCTTACCAGGTTGGTAATCACCTGCCGCAACCTGAAGGGATCTCCAATCAGGTGATTGGGAACATCAGATTTAAGATCGATCACAAGCTGAAGCCCTTTCTCTTTGGCCAGGGGATTAAACAGTTCCCGTACAAGTTCCATCTCATCCACCAGGTTGAAAGGAATCTCCTCCAACATCATTCGGCCGGCTTCGATCTTCGAAAAGTCCAGAATATCATTGATGATGGTCATAAGCAGATCTGCAGATCGCTTGATTACTCCAATCTTCCCTTTAATCTCCTTGCCGGTTTTCTCCTCTAGCAGGGAGTTTACCATACCCAGTATTCCATTCATGGGTGTGCGAATCTCATGGCTCATGGCAGCCAGGAAGTCCGACTTCGCCTTGTTGGCAGCCACCTCCACCTTTCTTGATTTTTCAAGCGGGGATACATCTATAAGAGAAATAAGCTTAAGTTCCTCGCCTCCAATGCGGGTAACTTTTTCAGCTCTAAAAATGACCGTTTCAATTCCGTCTTTTTCATAATAGAGGTAGTGGGAATCATCCCGGAAGGGGCTTTGACTGTCACTGAGCAGGTACCTGTTAGAGATCAGAAACTGTTTACTAAAATCTTTGCCAACAAGATCCTCCGTTTTTCCCAGAAACAACATTTTCTGCGCCGCACTGTTGATATTCCGGATGATATTTTGATCATCAATGATCATGATCCCCATGGGAAAATGTTCAATGATCTGCCTGAGTATGGTCTCAGAAAGCATGAGTTTCCTCTCCACTTCTTGCCTTCGCCTTAGTGAAAGAAGCAGGTAAATCACAAGTCCGGTAACCAGCAATTGAGACAATATGGCCACAATGAGGTTTCTTTGTATAAAGAAGCTGAAAAACTGACCCCGGCTTACTGTAAACATGACACCCATCTTTTTGTCATATATACTCAGTGGGTAATAGGCCGTATAGACTTTATTTCTATCCCCATTGCCTTCAATCATAAAGTGCTCCAAAATTCCGTCAGCCTCGGCACCCACACTGTCAGTCAGCGTCTCCAATCCGGTAATTTGTAAGGAATCATCTGTAAAGTTATCCAGTATGATCTGTCCGTCGGACCCCAGAACCCATTGCCAGTTGACATTGTTACCTCTGGGATAAAGATGAAATATTTCCTCTGTGAATTTTTGAATATCCACCTCTACAACCACGTTACCGTTTACTACATCCTGTCCGAAATATGGGTAGTGATATTTAATCACACTCCCATCCTGTTCCACCCGGTCGCGAGGGTATAGCCTCTTCTGCCTTTTCATGGCAAAACTATCCACCACAAATTGATCCGTTTTACCAAAATTATTATCTGAACTGAAATAGAGGGCGTAGAAATTTTTCTGATTGTCGTAAACCGAGATCTTGGTAATCAAGTCTCGATACTTGGTATAAAACAAGCGCAGACTCTGAGTTGCATTTTTAAATTTTCCAGGATCACCGAATATTTCTGAATACTGGTACATATTCAGCTCCTGATTTATATCACTGGAGAACTGCAGAAGGGTGGTTTCCAGATGCTCTCCGCTGAGCTTTGATTGAGAGACAAGCGTTTCATTCAGATAGTTAACATAACGCCGGTTAACGCTAAAAATGGCCAATCCATTTAAAGCAAGGATCATAAAAAGAATTAATCCAGATAGAATATTACTCCTGATCATCAGATGGTTAGAATATAAGGTGGTAAACTTATAAACTATTTTTTATTTGCATGTGATTATGGAACCATATTTACCAACAAACAGCCAGGGCGATTATCTGTACCGGCCCTGATCCACCTCCATCATCATTAAATAATTAACATACCTGGTTTCACTGATATTTCCGGACTCAACTTCAGCTTTTACTCCACATTCAGGTTCATTGATATGCATACAATTGTGGTACTTACAAAATTTACTGGCTTTGAATATTTCGGGGAAAAAGTGAAATAGTTCAGCCCGATCGATATCGATGGTTCCAAAACCCCTGATACCAGGTGTATCAATGATACTGATTCCGAAAGCTAATTCGAACATCTCAGAAAATGTAGTGGTATGCTTTCCTGTTTGATGATAGTCCGAAATTTCACCAATCTTAAGCCTGATGGTCGGATCAAGAACATTAATCAATGATGATTTTCCAACTCCCGAATTGCCAGTGATTACATTGATCTTTCCTTTCATTTCGCCTCTGACCTCTTCAATCCCCTCTTTGGTCTGCAATGACATCTGCATACATCGGTACCCGGCTGAGGTATAGATCGATTGCAGATAGTCCATTTCAGCAATGGCATGCTCGTCATACAAATCAGTCTTATTAAACAGGATAATAACCGGAATGCGATAGGCCTCTGCCGAAACAAGAAAACGATCGATAAAAGGGGTTAATGTTCTGGGAAGAACCATGCTAACCATGAGCCATGCCACATCCACGTTGCATGCCAGAAGCTGGTACTCTTTGGATAGCTTAGATGATTTTCTGATGATATAGTTGGTGCGTTCATCAATGGATGTGATGATTCCGGTGGTCCTGTCGTCTGACCATTCAAATCCCACATGATCGCCCACTGCCACCGGATTGGTGGCCCTGATTCCCTTGATTCTAAACTTTCCCCTGATTCCGCAAAGGACAACCTGCTTATCGGGGAGGCGAACTGTATACCAGCTGCCGGTGGACTTTATAACAATTCCTTTTTCCAAGTTTAATAGCTTACCTACAAAGTAAGTAAAATACTTTGTTACAGTAGATCTGTCTCATTGCTAAAAATCTTTAAAAATATAGGTTTGTATTGCTATGAGGTAGTTGAAGAAGGTCGCAACTTTCATGAAAAGTGTTCATTAGAATTTTTTGGAACTCCAATACCTCCTGTAATGGAGTATTCACTTGATCAAATGGATGAACTGGCGAAAAATATTATAGAAAGAAGTGTTTCGGTACCAGGTGTTCAGGCGAAATTGTCTATGTCACTGGTAAAAGAAACAAAGGAGAATTCAGATACACGATTGACCGTTCTTGGTACATTGGGAGGCCGATACATTTTTAAACCCCCATCCGATAGGTTTCCCGAAATGCCAGAAAACGAACACGTGACCATGCGTATTGCCGAAACTTTCGGTATTAGGGTTGTGCCATCTTCATTAATTCGATTGGCTTCCGGAGAACTTTCATATATCACCAAACGAGTTGACCGGACAAAGGCCGGTGAGAAGATCCACATGATCGATATGTTTCAGATCACAGAGGCATTTGATAAGTATAAAAGTTCAATGGAGAAAGTTGGCAAGGCACTTGATAGTTATTCCGACAACACTTTGCTAGATAAAATTTTCTATTTTGAACTGTCTCTGTACTCATTTCTTTCAGGGAATAACGACATGCATTTGAAGAACTTCTCTATGATCGAAAGTTCTTCAGGATGGGTATTAGCTCCGGCTTATGATTTGCTAAATGTAGCTGTTTTATTTCCAGAGGACACAGATGAGCTTGCACTCACTTTAGCAGGAAAGAAAAAAAAGTTGAAGCGGGAACAATTTGAGCAGTTCGGGAAAGGATTAGACTTAAGCGTTAAACAGATCAATGGAGCCTTCAAACGAATAATAAAGAATAAATCAAAGGCACTTGAGTGGATCGATCGATCATTTCTTTCGGGGGATATGAAAACTGCCTATAAAGAAGTGTTGGAAGCAAAATTCGCACAATTAGGAATATGATCCAGTACTGCAAATAATTTGGAAAAGGAATCTTTTCGGGTTCAGGTGAGGGAGGAAGAAGTACGAATTATAATATTAAACGAGCCTATAGAAGAGGACACAGATGAGCTTGCACTCACTTTAGCAGGAAAGAAAAAAAGTTGAAGCGGGAACAATTTGAGCAGTTCGGGAAAGGATTAGACTTAAGCGTTAAACAGATCAATGGAGCCTTCAAACGAATAATAAAGAATAAATCAAAGGCACGTGAGTGGATCGATCGATCATTTCTTTCGGTG
>PVMS01089839.1_pt1 | contig 21798 bp, 21 predicted proteins | sample 1853461 | NCBI WGS metagenome assembly PVMS01 (sample SAMN08582032, study PRJNA380276) | Marine sediment metagenome, whole genome shotgun sequencing project. | isolation source: ocean sediment barecode stripped | collected 2017 | reverse complement strand
TACCCTGATCGAGCTGCTGATTGTCATGACAATTATCAGTATTCTGGCCACCATCGTGGTGCCGAATTACCAGCGCAACCTGATCAGAGCTCGCGAAGCGGTGTTGATGGAAGACCTTTATCAGATGCGCCGTGCCATCGATGCTTATTTTGCCGACAATATCAGCTATCCAGAGTCGCTCGATGACCTTGTTGCCAACAAATACATTCGTGATATTCCTCGTGACCCCTTTACCAAGGCCAACGATACCTGGGAAGAAATTCCTCCCACTCCGTCTATCGAAGGGGAGCTTGCCGAGGGCGGCCTTGAGAACGTTTATAGCGGCAGCGATTTGGTCGGTTTGAACGGTGTCCCCTACCGGGACTGGTAGAAAACAGAATATGATCCAGCTTTTTAACGTCTGCAAAGCCTACCAGCGTGATCAGAACGCCCTGAGCGATGTCACCCTTAAAGTTGAGAAGGGTGAATTCGTCTATCTGACCGGGCCGTCTGGGGCTGGCAAGTCGACCCTGCTCAAGTTACTCTACTGTGCAGAACGTCCAACGCGTGGTCAGATCCTGGTCAATGGTCGCAATATTACCCGCTATGGACCTGCTCGCATTCCTTATCTGCGCCGCAATCTCGGCATCATCTTTCAGGATTTCAAATTATTGAAACGGCGCACTATCTTCGAGAACGTTGCCTTCCCTCTCGAAATTCAGGGGTACAAGCGTTTTCAAATCAGCAAAAAAGTTTATCAGGCTCTCAAGAACGTTGGTCTTGAGCATCGCCTGAACCATCATCCATTACAACTTTCCGGTGGCGAGCAGCAACGTGTTGCCGTGGCGCGAGCTCTGGTGGTTGATCCATTGATTCTTCTGGCTGATGAGCCTACCGGTAATCTCGATCCGGAAGTGACACTGGATATCATGGAGCTTTTTAAAAATGCCAATGCGCGTGGCACAACGATTATCATGGCGACCCATGACCGTGGTCTGATCCGCCAGTTCCCACGGCGGGTTGTTTCTCTGGATGCTGGCAGTCTTGCTATGGATGATCTGCCTCTTTTCAAAGGAACTGCCGATATGGCTGGACAACTCTGATGATCTTGCGCGCTGGTTATTTCCTGAAACGTGCTCTGCGCAATATGCGGCAAAGCCCGGTATTGAGCATGGCGTCTATTGGTACGGTTGCCGTTGCCCTGGCTCTGCTTGCATTCTTTGCTATCGCAGTGCTGAATGTTCAGCAATTGACTGCTTCCTGGAACGAGAACCTGGCGATTGTTGCCTACCTCGATAATGTTCCGGAGGAGAAGGTCATCAAGGGCTGGATCAAGGATGTTGAAAGCTACCCCGAGGTCGCAAAAGTCACCTTCGTCTCTCGCAAGGCTGCCTTTGCTCGATTCGCCAAGCGTCTGGGTGATGATGCCGATCTGATCGAAGGACTTGGTGCAGATGTCTTGCCCGCGTCGCTGGAAATTTCACTTGCCGAGGACTGGCACAGTGAATCAGCGCTCACAACCGTTGTTGAACGCTTGCGCAAGGACCACCGCTTCGATGACCTGCAATATGGTCAAGGCTGGCTGGAGAAGCTGGAAGCATTTCTGCTCCTGTTGAGAGTTTCTGGCTCAGCACTTGGTGGCTTTCTGGTCTTCGCGGCCCTGGTGATTGTTGCCAACACGATCAAACTGACACTTTATGCTCGTCAAGATGAACTCGAGGCCATGGCTATGGTCGGCGGCACTTCACTCTTCATTAAACTGCCATACCTGGTTGAAGGGGCTCTACAAGGCCTGCTGGGTGGCATGACCGCTCTGGGTTTGAGCTTTTTGGTCTTTCAGGTCATCCTGCAAAAAAGCCTGGGTAGTCTGCTGTTGATTACCGGGATCGATACAATTCACTTCTTGCCACCGGCTTGGCAGGGTCTGCTGGTTGCCGGTGGTGGCCTCATTGGACTGTTGGGCAGCCTCTTTGCTTTACGTAAGTTTGTTCGTTTCGGATCGTCATGAAAATATTGTCGGGCATGATTGGTCGGGGACTTTGCGGGTTATTGCTTGTTTTTCTGCTGGTCCCAAGCGCTTCTGCTCTTGCCACAGACGCAGAGCTGGATGAGAGTCGGCAGCGACTTGATCAGATTCAACAGCAGATTGATGAAACTTTGAAAGGGTTGCGCGGTAAAAAAACGGAAAGTGGAGTCATCTCTGAAGCTCTTGAACGTCTCGAAGTGGAGACGCGTCGAATAGAGCGGCTGGCAAAAAGAAGCAATCAGCAACTATCTGATCTTTCTGATCGTCTGAAAAAACAACGTCAGTCCCTCAAAAAGATCGAGAGCCAAAAGAAAAAAACGGAACAGCAGGTCCGTCACCGTCTTATTGTTCTCTATAAAACCGGTGAAGTTGGGCTGATCAAAGCCCTACTGTCAGAAACGGAAAGTCCGCGTGACATTGCTGAGAAATATGCCTTCTTGTCGAGAATGGTCCGTCATGACCGTGAGTTGCTCGTTGATTACCGTCAACAGTCTGAAGAGCATCAGGTGGCAGTGAGTGAACTTGAAGCTTTAAGCAAGAAGCAGTCAACCGTGGTTTCACGTCGCCGCAAGGAAGAAAAAACTCTGCTGAAGGCCAGGAAGAGTAAAAAAGCTCTCCTTGCCGAAGTGAAAAAAGACACTGAACTCCTTAACGGAATGCTGCGGGAATTGCGTGCCAAAGCGACTCGACTCAACGAACTGGTTAAAACACTTGAAACGGAGCAAACGCGACCTTATACTGAAAACTTGCAGGGACTTTTGCCGCAAAAGGGGCGCTTATTCTGGCCTGTCCCTGGTAAACTCAAAGTCGGATTTGGTACCAGTCGCCACGGTGACCTCGGCACACTCATAGAGAGTCACGGCTTTGATATTCAAGCAGCTGTTGGTACCCCTGTGAAGGCTGCTGCACAGGGTAAAATTATCTTCGCCAATAGCCTGCGTGGTTATGGCAAACTGATGATTGTCGATCATGGTAGCAAATATTACACCCTTTACGCACATGTAGCGCGTTTTACCAAGCAGGTTGGAGATTATGTCGCAGCTGCTGAAGTGATTGCCTATTCAGGATACGAAGGCCGCGACGCAGTTTATTTCGAGATTCGCCAGGGCGGGAAACCTATCGATCCTGCCAACTGGTTAAAGCCACGTTAAGATTCTGGAGGCTAGTATGTTCAAAAATAAGTTATCCATGCTTCTGCTCTCACTGACGTTTCTCTTGCTGCTCGGTATCGTCTCTTTCGGGCGCATTGAGGTGCCAAGGGCAAGTGCTGGCACCGATTATCAGGAATTGCAACTCTTTACCGATGTTCTGACAATTGTGAAGCGCAGTTATGTAGAGGAAGTGACGATCAAAGAGCTGGTCTATGGTGCGATTGAGGGCATGCTTGCTTCACTTGACCCGCATTCCGGTTTCATGTCCCCAGATATTTATAAGGAGATGAAAGTTGATACCAGGGGTGAATTTGGTGGGCTTGGCATTGAAATCTCTTTGCGTGATGGTGTTCTGACAATCGTTGCACCGATAGAAGACACACCCGCCTCACGAGCAGGGCTGAAGTCGGGCGATCATATTCTGAAAATCGAAGATGAATATACGAAAAATATGGGAATTATGGAAGCGGTGAAGTTGATGCGTGGTGCACCGGGAACACCTGTCACAATCACTATTATGCGTTCGGATTTTGAAAAACCGCAGCCCTTTACCTTGGAGCGAGAAGTCATCAAAGTGAAAAGCGTTAAGTCGAAAACCCTCGAACAAGGTTTTGGCTATGTGCGCCTGGCTCAATTTCAGGAACATTCCGGTGAGGATCTCGCTAAAGCTTTAGACAAATTACGTGAAGAAAGTGGCGGTTCATTACAAGGCCTGGTTCTTGATTTACGCAACAACCCTGGAGGTCTTTTAGATCAGGCTGTCGAGGTCTCCGACCAGTTCCTTTCGGAAGGGCTGATTGTTTACACTCAGGGGCGCGAGGATGACGCGCAAATGGAATTTTCTGCCATGCGCAGCGGAACCGAGCCAGATTACCCGATAGTCGTTCTGATCAATGGTGGTAGTGCCAGTGCTTCGGAGATTGTCGCCGGAGCACTGCAGGACCATGGTCGTGCTGTGATCATGGGTCTTCAAAGCTTCGGCAAAGGGTCAGTTCAGACAATTATCCCACTTAGCGATGATTCTGGATTGCGCCTTACCACAGCCAAATAGTACACACCGAATGGCACTTCTATCCAGGCCCGTGGTATTATTCCGGATATTGAGGTGTTGCAGAGCGAAATCAAGGCCGTTAAGGATTTCAACCACTTTCGTGAGAAAGATTTGAAGAACCATTTTGATACGGAAAGTAACGGCGAGACGGTCACAGAAGAGAATGAGGTCGATCTCGACGAAGAGACCCGCAAAGATTTTCAATTGATGCGAGCTCTTGATCTACTCAAAGGCTGGAACATTTTTCAGGGGATGAAAGCGGCCTGATCGTTGGGCGTGCTGAGAAGAATTGTCGATGACTAAACCAACCAAGCGGCGTCGCTCGAAAAAGCGGCGCCCTGGCTTTTTCCAAAAAAACAGATTCCTGTTGATCTTAATGGCACTGGCTGGTTTTGCTGTGATCTGCCTGGTTTTGCTTGCTCGTATGCAGGAAGAGCCGCAAACAGTAGTGGTCCCGCCAGCACCAAAACCACAAGTTGATTATACCAACAAGGTTCATGTTGAAATTGAAAGACTGCTCGCTGCACTCAATGTTGAAACTCGTGATATTCAACGCGATCTTGGTCATAAGCCTGCTCGTTACACAATTGAAAGTGAGTTCCCTCCCTCAGAGCTGATTACAGGCTTTCAAGAACGCTTGAAGCGTATCCCTGGCGATTATTCTGTACGCTTGAGAGAGATGAACTCTCTGATCGTTGCAAAAAACCGACAGCCGCAAATTATCATCCATTTTATTCCGCCCGTCCCAGATGTTCCTGATGGTCCTCTGTTGACGATTATTATGGATGATCTTGGGCGCAGCACTTATACCGCTAAGGTGCTGCTTTCCATGCCTCAGCAAGTGACATTCTCAATTCTTCCTGATGAACCGCACTCTGTTGAAATTGCGGAAATGGCCCATGCCGCCGGTCGCGAAGTCATGCTGCATGCACCGATGGAACCGCAGGGATATCCTGCCGTGGACCCTGGTACCGAGGCATTATTTGTTAAATACAGTGATGCTGAGATTCGCAGCCGTTTCGACCAACACCTTGCCAGTATTCCGTACGTGTCAGGTTCCAACAATCATATGGGCTCTCGCTTTACCGAGGACGCCAGGGCCTTGTCGCCAGTGATGGAGAGTCTGCAGGAAAAGAGCTTGTTCTTTATTGATAGTCGGACGACGGGACGTTCCCGCGTGTCCGAAGTGGCGCACCGTTACGGAGTGCCGACAATGGATCGGGATGTTTTCCTTGATAATGTTGCTGATGTCGATGCGATTACCAGAGAGATTGGACGTTTAGAAAACAAGGCTCGCAGGCAGGGCATGGCGATAGGCATCTGCCACCCTTATCCGGAGACTTTGGAAGCCTTGAGGAAAGCGCTGCCAGGCTTGGCCGCTCGTGGCATTACTGTGGTCCCTGTCTCTGTGCTGTTACAAAGACAAGCTCAAGGAAGTTGAGTGCTGACTTTGGTCATGATGGCGGCAAAGGCCTCAAAATTCTGATCGTAGAGGATTTCTTCAGGCAGGTCGGAGCTGACTTTGCGTATTAACAGGAACGTGTCGTTAAGCCGGCCTTGATCGTCGAAGAGGGTTCTTTCAAGTAAAGGGAAGAGGTCAGATCGCTCTTTGGAGAGCAGACGCTTCTCAAACTCTTGGAGCTCAATCGTTTTATGTGAGACTTCCAGGCCACTATCATCAAAGCGATAGAAGGAAAGTTTCTGCTGGTAGAAGTTCTTGGTATGCGGGGCGCGTTGCAAGAGGAAAAAAGAGCGTTGAGCTGACTCGCGGAACAAGTCCCAGATCGGGTCATGTGCTTCAATGGCGCGTTTTGCGCCGTAAAAATAGCGGAAGACTAATTTGGTAAAGCATTCTTCTTCGATAAAGCCAGAAATTTTCTGGTCAGAACTCTGAGCAAAGTAACCGGCTGGGCCAACCTGACTTTCCTCCACCAGGGGTTTGCCGCAGACCAGACAGCCGATTTCCAGATTTTTACAACGCGTTTCGTAAGCGCTCTGGTGCTCTTCCTCGACATGAACCATATCCATGCGGTACTCATCCAGACGGCGTAAGTCGGTGTCGATGGAGTGGAGGTAGACCTGGCGCGCGATATGGGTCATTTGCCCATGTACCGCTGTATGACGGCCGTGAGTAAGAACCGGGTAAACCTTCCCTTCTGGATTGGTGTGGAGTGACTCAACTTTAGGGCTTTTTGAGATATATCCTTCCATACAGCGATAACCACGGTTGATTGCATAGGCTTTCAACAACTGGTACGGATCGCGGAAAGGGCCTTCATAATGAATGCGGCTATCAACCAGGCAGGGCAGGATGCGCAATGGTCGGCGGGATAGACCATGAGAATCGAAAAAGTCGTAAATATGTCGACAGTTGTCCATGGATGGAGCATCTTTGACCGGGATAATTGCGCGGTCAGCGGCATAGAGAGCGTTTTGGGTAAAAATATCCAGATCAGGTCGTGTATCAATAATCACAATGCCGCCCAAACTGGATTTAGCCAGAGCTTTCGCCAAGATTGTCGTGTCGTCGAGCTCCCGGCGCATTAGATTGAGTTGATTGCTTGAAGGGATGAACTGAACGCCGTATTCACCCGTCTCAATCAAGTCGTCAGGGTTGCTGCCGGAGAAGAGTCCACTGACATCAGCCTTTGCAGGCTGGCGGTTGATCCGGAACATCTGGTCAACGGAAAAATGGTTGTCAAAGCTCAGCAGGGTAACCGGCAAGTCCTCGTGAAGGGCTTTCAGGTAAATCGCCAGGTTGGTGGCTAGGGTGGTTTTACCAACCCCTCCTTTTTCACTTGAAATTGTGACGATATACGGTGCAGACATAGGCTCCCTTTGCAGATTCAGCGTCGTCAATATATAGGGGGAAGTTGATGGAAAGTCAAACAAAAACCACAAGATATGGGGTGGTAGCGCGTGACTGAGGTGTCTCGAAAATTAACGGTCAGTGGCCTGGTTGCTTTGCTCCAGGAGGTTGTGGAAACCAATTTTGTCACGGTAACAGTGGAGGGTGAAATCTCCAATTTTGCCGCTCCGGCATCAGGACACTGGTATTTCACGCTCAAGGACAGCGGTTCGCAGTTACGAGGTATTATGTTCCGCAGTCGTAATCGACTGGTGGAGAGTCCACCTCGTGATGGAATGCAGGTTGTCTGCTCAGGGACTGTGACTGTTTATGTCGCCCGGGGTGAGATGCAACTGGTTGTTGACAACATGACTTATGGTGGTCAAGGGCAGTTGCAGGCAGCTTTTGAAGCCCTCAAGAAGAGACTCTCTGCTGAGGGCCTCTTTGCCGAGGAACGCAAACGGCCTTTGCCGGCTTTTCCACAATCTGTTGGTGTCGTAACTTCGGCGACCGGGGCAGCGATTCATGACATCCTCAACGTTTTGCAACGGCGTGCCCCAGATGTGCACCTGTCTTTAAGGCCGGTCAAGGTTCAGGGCGATGGTGCTGCGGAAGAAATTGCCAAAGCGATCAAAGAATTGAATCAGCATGGTGGACTCGACGTATTGATTGTTGGCAGGGGAGGGGGCTCGCTTGAAGATTTATGGGCCTTCAATGAAGAAGTTGTCGCCCGGGCCATTGCTGATTCTAAAGTGCCTGTCATCTCGGCGGTTGGCCATGAAACGGATTTCACTATTGCTGACCTGGTTGCTGATCTGCGTGCGCCGACGCCGAGTGCCGCTGCCGAGCTGGTTGCTAAAAACCGGCAGGAACTGGAAGCACATCTCGATCATCTCATTATACGTTTGCAGTCTCGTATCGATCAGTCCCTCAGCCTGGTCTCAGAACGTCTTACTGGTTTTGAAGGGCGACTTAAACTGATCGCTCGTGATTTTACGAATCTGCCTGTGAATATCGCTGATCTCGAACAGCGGCTCTCGTTGGCTATGAGTGCCAAGATGCGTCAATACGTTGATCGTCTAGGAATGACTGCTGGCCGACTTGATGCCTTGTCACCACTTTTACAGCTTGATCGGGGCTATGTGATAGCCAGCCATGAACAGGACGGCTCTGGTCTGGTGTCAGCGGCAGGGCTCGAACCGGGTGATCGACTCTGGTTACGCTTCTCTCATGGTCAGGCGCGTACACGTGTAGAGGACGTTGATTCGTGATGCGCCTGGTTCTCACGCTCTATATTTCCTTACTCATCACGGGGCCTGCCTGGTGCGGTGAACTTGTTCTACTCACCCCACAAGTCAACAACGGCGAAGTAGCAGTGCTGTACTGGCAGGGAGAACCTCTCTCTTTCGGTGTGGTGCGTTTCAGGGATGAAATCCTCTATCTGTATCCCGACCCTGAGGGTGCCGTGGCCCTGTTACCCGTCAGTCTGGATGCTCCTGCTGGCGACTACCCACTGGTCGCAGCCCTGGTTGATCTGCAAGGTCGGACGACGGCAACGGAATTGATGCTGCACGTTGCCCACAAAGATCGCCCGCAAGAAGAGTTAACTCTGCCAGAACGAATGGTGACACCGGTCAAACAGGATCTCACCCGAATTAATCGAGAGAGCAACCTTCTCAATGGCAAATATACCCTGAGATCCCCACGGCGCTGGACGACTTTTAAACGACCGGTAGATGATCCTGTCAGCAGTGTTTTCGGTAAGCGCCGGGTGATGAATGGCAAACAGAAGTCACCACATAGTGGTACTGATTTCAGGAGTCCCGCTGGAACTCAGGTGCGTTCCATCAGCAACGGACGCGTGGTTCTGGTCGCGGACCTTTTTTATACCGGTCAAACTGTGGTGGTTGATCATGGTGAAGGTCTGATTTCTATCTATGCCCACCTCTCCAAGGTGCTGGTGGATGAAGACTCCGAGATCCAGATCGGTGATGTGCTTGGTGAAGTCGGCAGCACCGGTCGGTCGACTGGCGCTCATCTGCACCTGACGGTGAGACTGTTGGGAGAGCGAGTTGATCCGCTCGCATTGTTGGCGATTTTTGAAGGGACCTGAATCCGTGAATTACTCACGAAACCGAAAGTTAAGTTTCTTGACACAATAGAGAGAGCGTGGTGTCTTAACGATGAAAGGAAAAGTTCATATGCCGCAAGAAACGACATTTGAAGAAGCGTTGCAGAAGCTGGAAGAGGCCGTGGCCAGACTGGAGAAAGGGCAAATACCTCTGGATGAAGCGCTGGACTCTTTTGAGGCAGGCGTGCAGAGTGCCAACCTGTGCCGAAAAAAGCTGCAGGCTGTTGAGGCGCGGATTGAAATACTGACGAAAAATAGTGATGGTTCCTTTACCACTGAGCCTTTCGGTGGGAGTGTCGATCAGAACTGATCCCCGTTGTGGAACTAAAAGACGTGATGGAACTCAAAGAATATATAGACGACCGGTTGGTTCTGGTGGACCAGGCCCTCAATCGTTGGCTGCCGGGCGAGGGAGTTTTGCCCTTCTCACTGCATCAGTCTATGCGTTACTCGATTTTTGCTGGCGGCAAACGCTTGCGACCGATCCTGATGATAGCTGCCAGTGAGGCGGTCGGCGGCTCTGCTCAACAGGTTATGCATGCCGCATGTGCCTTGGAAATGATTCACACTTATTCTCTGGTGCATGATGATTTGCCGGCCATGGATGATGATGATTTTCGCCGTGGTCGACCAACCAATCACAAAACTTATGGCGAGGCTACGGCGATTCTCGCCGGTGACGCTCTGCTGACCGAAGCGTTCCGATTGTTGGCAGATGCTGATGCCAATCGGTTAATCGCGCCAGCAACGGTGCTGAGAGTCATTGAACTCGTTGCCAGGTATGCCGGTTCACAGGGCATGGTCGGTGGACAGGTTGTCGACATGGAGTCTGAGGGCAAGGAGATTGATTTTCCAACGCTGGAATATATCCATACCCATAAAACCGGTGGTTTGATTCTGGCTTCGGTTCAGGTCGGTGCTCTGCTCGGCGGAGGTGATGAAGAGCAAATAGCTGCTCTGACCCGTTTTGGCGGTGCGGCTGGATTGGCTTTTCAAATCGCAGATGATATCTTGGATATTGTTGGCGATCAGACGGAACTCGGTAAGGACGTTGGGAGTGATCAGGCTCGTGGTAAAGCTACTTACCCGGCTATGCTCGGCCTTGCAGAAGCGCGTCAGCGGGCTGACGAACTCTGTGGTATTGCTGTGGAATCACTAGCGCCCCTGGGGGCAGCGGCAGAAAAGCTGCAGCTGTTGGCCCACTATATTATCGATCGGAATTCTTGAAAACAATATACGTGGTGAATATGTCTGAAATATTGAAACAGGAAAACCCCATTGCAGCGCTGAAAGATCTTCCCGACGCAGAGCTGCCAAAGTTGGCCGGGGAGTTACGGGACGTTATAATAAAAACTGTGGCTGAGACCGGTGGGCATCTGGCCAGTTCGCTCGGCGTCGTAGAATTGACGATTGCTTTGCATAAGGTTTTTAACACCCCCAAGGATAAAATTGTCTGGGATGTCGGCCATCAAGCCTATGCTCACAAACTCTTGACTGGTCGCTACTCGCGATTTAATACGTTGCGTCAACTGGATGGCCTCAGCGGATTCCCCAAACGCGAGGAGAGTCCCCACGACTGTTTTAATGTCGGTCACTCCAGTACCTCGATTTCTGCTGGCCTTGGTATGGCGACGGCGCGGGATACCAAGGGCGGTAACGAGAGAGTTGTTGCCGTTATCGGTGACGGATCTTTAACCGCCGGCCTGGCGTTCGAGTCGCTGAACCATGCGGGGCATCTCAAAAAAGACCTGCTGGTTATCCTGAATGACAATGAAATGTCGATTTCGCCGAACGTCGGCGCTCTCTCATCCTTTTTCAGTCGACAACTGACGTCGGACTTTTTTGTCCGCTTGAAGCGGGAAACGGAGAACTTTCTCGATAGTGTTCCTAAAATCGGTAAAGACCTCAGGCGCCTGGCGAAGAAGGCAGAGGAGGCGGTGAAAGGTTTCTTGACGCCCGGCATGCTTTTCGAAGCGTTTGATTTCGACTATGTCGGACCGATTGATGGTCACAAGCTTGATGAACTGATTCAGACTCTGGAAAATATTACCCATATGGATGGCCCGGTCCTGATGCATGTGGTTACCAAAAAGGGCAAGGGCTTCCCGCCTGCGGAGGAGAATCCACATCTCTACCACGGGGTTGGACCCTTTGACCCGGTCACTGGTGAAGTGAAGAAGGATCGCAGTGGTCCGCCCAGCTATACCTCGGTCTTCGGCAAAACATTGACTGAGCTGGCTGAGAAAGATGATCGCATCGTGGCAATTACGGCGGCCATGCTGGAAGGAACCGGACTCAACTCTTTTGCTGAACGTTTTCCTGAACGCTGTTTTGATGTCGGTATCGCAGAGCAGCATGCTGTTACTTTCGCGGCGGGCATGGCGACCCAAGGGCTCAAACCGTTTCTTGCCATTTATTCCACTTTTCTGCAGCGTGCTTATGACAACGTTCTGCACGATGTCTGTTTGCAGAACCTGCCGGTTACTTTTGCCCTCGATCGTGGCGGTCTGGTTGGTGCCGATGGTCCAACGCACCACGGTGTGTTTGATCTTTCCTATCTTCGGCATATGCCAAACATGGTCTTCATGATTCCTCGTGACGAAAATTATCTACGTCATGCCGTGGTCACTGCGTTGAATGCCGATGGACCCTTTGCCTATCGCTATCCACGCGGTGCGGGAACCGGAGTTACAGCAGTCAAGCCACAAGCCCTTGTTGTGGGCAAGGGTGAGAAAGTGCGTGAAGGCAAGGACGGGGTCATTTTCGCCGTTGGTCATCTGGTCACGGAGGCCTTGACAGCTGCGGAAGCGTTGAGTGCCGATGGTTTCGACCTGGCAGTTGTCGATCCGATCTTCCTTAAACCTCTTGATAAAGATTTGCTGGTTGCAGAGGCCGTCAGGACTGGTTGCGTTTTCACCGTAGAAGAGAATGTGCTTCAGGGCGGCTTTGGCTCTGCGCTTCTTGAACTTTTTTGCGAGGCAGGAGTCATTGTCCCCGTCAAGCGAATCGGCCTGCCGGATAAGTTTGTCGAGCAGGGTAGTCAAGCGGAGTTGCGGGCAATATATGGTTTGGATGCCAAAGGAATTGTCGCTACAATTAAGGATACAATAAAATAATAGTCAGGAATTGAAGGACTATCGGTTGGTAAATGCAGCAATGGGGGACAGAATAAATTCTGTCCCCCATTTTTTATCTTTTAAACGTAACTCTTATTTGTTTTTGCTTTTACCCTGACGTTTCAGCTGATGAATGATCCCCGCTTTTTCGAGAGCGATCGCGGCATGATGCGCTAGCTGCACCAGAAACTGTAGGTTCTGGTCGGTAAAAGGTGTGTCGTCCGCATGGCCAAAGAGGATCATCACCCCGATGGCACGGTCGCGGTGATAGAGTGGTACAGAGAGAAGCCCCGGTTCTGTCACCAGATGTTGTTCGTCTGTAGTGACCCGGTTCATCATATAGTCTGGCAGGCTTTCTGGCACAACTATCGGGCTGCCGCTGCGGGCGATGTCAAGCAAGAGTCCTTCAGGAAGTTTGTCCGGATGCTTTTGGACAAAGCCTGACGAGATACCACGGCTCATCTTGATACCGAAATGATTACGTCCATTACCGCTGATCAGCGCGAGTAAGCCTCGTTTGGCATGCAAGGCCGCAAGGGTTGTGTCAAGCAGGCGACCGAGTAGATCACCGACTTCGATCGCCGAATTAATCGTTTCAATCGCCTTGCTGAGAGCAGTCATCATGGTTAATGACTGCGCCATCTCTTGGTTGCGGTGTTCCAGTTCCGCGAGCAGGACTTGATTCTGAATGCGCAGGTCGATCTGGGCGAAGGCGCGATCGATGACGTTAAAGAGAATCTCCGAAGTGTCGATGGGGCGAACGATGAAATCGAAAGCACCATGTCTCAATGCCTGCAAAAGGCTGAAGGAAGAGGCATTGTGTGTGGTCAGAATTACCTCGGTTTCCGGGTAATGTTGTTTGACCTCCTGGAGCAGGTAAAGACCACTGCGCGTGGGTAACTCGGTCTCCGTGATAATCAGGTCGGCAGGCCTCTGCTGGACAAGCTCCAGGGCAGCTTCTGCTGTCTCTGCCTCGAGGACGGAATCTTCTCTTTCCAACAGCATGGATTTGAGATGTAGTCGGCGCTTGCTGACATCGTCGACAATCAGAATGGTGTGATCCTTGGTAATCATGGTTGGTCAGCCCCGGTAGAGTAACACCGCTGTTAATGGAAGCTGATAGCAAGTATTCACTGCTTCCTGAAAGGTTCTATTCCAACACACCAGCTTTAACCATCATGTACAGGAAGCGGTAGACTTCGTAGTCCATCATGGATGATCCAGTGCAGATGTCGTTGATTGTGCTTTTACCATTTATCAGAGAGAGAGTCGTCTCCTGCTGAGAGGAGAGGTTGACTTTGTCAAGCTTGCTGCGGCCATTTGCTGAGAAACCCAGAGCTGTGTTCAGGTTGGGTAGCGCCTGGCGGATTGCTGCCCACTCGGATTGGTGATGAGAAGCCTCACGGATCAGGCTGGTGATCTGAAGAGAGACACTCTCCTCGGGTGGTAGTGAACCATCACCGGCAAAAATCTGATAGCGTCCCTCAGGAAAGAGAATCAACGAGTAGATAGTCACCTTGGCCTGACGGGTGAGAGCATGTCTAAGCCCTGCCAGTTCAATCAGGCCGAGTTTTAGCAACGCCTCGCCAAAGCGTAGTTCAGGTTCCTTGCTGAGCAGGGCCATACCTTGATCGCGTTCCTCTCTGGTGATCAATTCTTCTCGGACCAGGAGGCTACCGAGTTTGTCCCAACGCACTCCAGACTCTGATGTCGTAGAGTTCTGAGTCAATGCACCGGAAACCTGTCCTCCTGCAAAATAGACCAGCTTTTCACAGGAGCCCTTGGTGATTTGCAAGACAACAGGTCTTGGCAGATCAGCGCAGCGTTTTAATAATGCAGGGACTTTTCCCGGCCCCAACCGCCCGGCTTCAATGACAAGCCCTTCATCGGTCGATACGAGGTCTGGTGTTGTCATTGGAGTTGGAGTGGGAGCGGTAATTTCTTCTTGCCCAGGAGTTGCCCCGATGGCTGGAGCCTCTTCCTGCTTGAAATTTGACTTTCTCTTGTTCTGCCAGCGTATGGCAAAGAGGCAGACTTTAAGAAGGATGACGAGCAGGAGGACCAGGGAGGCGAAAAATATCATCCTTTTGTCGGATGCAGGCTTTGGCTCTGGTGCTGCAACTGGTTTTTCCTGCTTGCTTATTTGAGGTTTGACTTCAGGATGCTCTTTTGCTGTAGGTTGTTCAACCTGCTTTTCCGGTTTAATCTCTGCGTTGGTCGGTTTCTGCTCTATCGGTTCTGGCGGTACTTCTGTTGCAGACGCTGGCTTGCCAGTAGTCTTTGTGGATATTTCAGCAGTCGTCTTAGCCTCAACTTCAGGTACAGCCTTAGGCGTCACGGCTTGCTTTTTACTTGGTTGTTTCTTTGTTACTGAAGGAGCGACAGGAACCAGTGGTTTCTCTGCTGGCTTCTTCGGTGAAACAGTTACTTTTTCTTGAGGTTGCGGTGTTGCTGCAAGTTGCTTTGTCCTGATCACTGGCAGGGGTATTTCTTTAACGGGCCGGACCGGGGCAGGAGCAGCTATGGCAGATTTACGTTTGAGAGCTTCTCCAGGGAGGGTGATTCCAGCGACTCCCAGCTCTCCCAGGAGCTTTTGGCCACTGCCACTCATGCCTATTTTAAGAAAGGCTGCTTTTGTCTTGTCTGCACTGTCACTGCTCTGATTGTTGCGAACCACCACGGCTAGCGGTGCATAACTGCTGTTCTTGGCGTGAAGGTCAACGAGGTGTTTTAGTGTTCCCGCCGATTGTTGTTTTATGTACTCAGGAGTGACGATGGCAGCATCGATTTCCTGAAACCGCAATAGCCAGTTGGTGATGGCGGCATCATTAGCAAAGCTACGGATCTTGATTTCAGTCCCGGCAGAGGCTGTAAGCTCTTTGCTTAACCTGTTTAGTGTTGCCTGATCAATTCCAGTGAGTGGCGCGACCGGAGTCAAACCGACAATGATGCGTGCCTGTACGGGAAGGCACAAGGCAAACAACAGGACTGCATTGCACAGACATATCAGAATAATTTTCTTCATAATCCCCAGTAGAAAAATGTCACCATCAGAGAGTCGGCCTGCAAGGCTTGGTGACCAAAATTTAATTTACTAAATAATAGCGAATAGCTCCGGTTGAGACAAGCGGTATTAAACCTCGGGCCGATCTCCCTGTGCTCTTTTTCGATAGAAAGAAAAGAAGGCAAAGATAACGCCAATCGCAATAGAGAGGCTACCGGCTAACGCCAACTTGTCTCCCGGGTCCCGATTGATTGTCAGCAGACTGAAGGTTTTGTTAATCGGTTCAATCGGACTGAGAAAAACACCGGCCTCTCTTAGCGCTCTTGGTAATGGGTCCCGCAGGAACTACCAGCCTGCCCAAAGTTGTCCGGTAGGGGCTGACAGGGAAAGCAGCATGGCTGGATTGTTGAGGTGGCCTGTTTTTTGTAGATGGAAACTAATGTTTTTAATTGATTAACCCAAACGAAAATGATCGTCAACCTACTCGTGGGTGAGGTTGACAAGTCCTTGCTGCAATGTTAATTTCTTCCCCCATGAATACTTCTCTTTACTCAGTGCGCATGCGGGCGTCATCCCACGGTCATCATCTTGCTGGCGCTGAACGTATTGTCCCCAAAACCTCTGTCAGCGAAGTGACCGCTGCTCTGACGGCTCGTGCACTAAGTTGTAATAATGGCTCGGCTGACGAAATACATTGTAGCGCAGAACGAATTGAACCGGCAACGGTTCGCTATGGACAACTTCCCGATGTATCTACGAACCTGGTGCATGATTGGCAGGAAGGCCGTCGTGTCGCCAGTTGCCTGCTGGCCAGGGCCGGTGTCCAGCCAGAGATTGCAACCCAGGCGGTAGAGTTGCTTGCCAGCGGTGCCGGACCCGGGGGCGCAGTCATGCGTGGTGCCGTGATCGTGGAGGCAGTCAGTGGTAAACGCCTTGAGTCAGATCAGGCTCGCGGTGTCAGGGTCTCCCGGATGGACCTGCCTCCAGAGTGTCGGCCTGCGTTAGAGTCCGATTTGACCTCGGCTGGCCTTGGCCATCATCGCGTTCTGGAGGCTCTGGTGCTGGCGGGTAAAGTTCTCGGTGCTCCTGGAATCATTGCTGAACTCTGCTGGTCCGACGACCCGAATTATACAACGGGTTATGTCGCTGATCCACAAGCTGGATATCAGCGCATTTCTGAACTTAAGTTGACTGGCGATTCGCGCGGCGGACGCGTTTTCTTCGTCGACCAGACAAAGACTTCACTCGAAGAGCTTGTCGACTACCTGGAGCGTCAGGTCGTTTTATTTAATGCTTCCGGTACGATATCACCTGCTAAGAAATGGACGCCTGCTGATGAATGACTGGCAACGTGAACTCGATATACTTGAACAACGGGGCATGTTGCGATCTTTACGAACTGTCGGAGGTGGCCAGGGGCCTAAGGTTCATGTCGACGGTCGTGAAGTCCTGCTCCTTTGCTCTAATAACTATCTCGGTATTGCCGACCATCCCACCCTGATTGAAAAGATGGTTGCAGCGACCCGAGAGCTTGGAACCGGTTCCGGCGCCAGTCGCCTGGTCTCCGGCACAATGCCGACTCATGCCGCCCTTGAGGAACGCATCGCAGCATTCAAGGGGACTCCAGCCGCTCTACTCTTCAACTCAGGCTATGCTGCCAATACAGGGATCCTGCAAGGGTTGTTCGGTCCGGATGATGTCATTTTTTCTGATGAACTCAATCATGCCTCGATCATTGACGGTTGCCGGTTGGCTCAAGCCCGTACAGTTGTTTATCCTCACTGCGATACTGTTGCACTCGCCGAACTTATGGAGCAGGAAAAACCAATTCGTAAGGGCCGCTGGCTGATTGTCACCGACGGTGTTTTTAGTATGGATGGTGACATGGCACCCTTGGCAGAACTCTGTGACTTGAAAGAGGAGCATGATGCCCTGATGATGGTTGATGATGCGCACGGCACAGGAGTGTTGGGTGAAAAAGGGCGGGGCACAGGCGAACATCTCAACTGTCTCAAACGTATCGATCTGCACATGGGTACGCTCGGGAAAGCTTTGGGTTGTAGTGGGGCTTATCTTGCCGCAAAACGAGTGGTCATTGATACGTTGATTAATCGTAGTCGCTCTTTCATTTTTTCCACAAGTTTGCCTCCAGGGATCCCGGCCGCCGCGATGGCGGCATTTGATCTGATTGACAGTGCCGAGGGCAAAGAACTGCGCGAGACGCTGGAGCGTAATCGGGGTCAATTGGCAGAGTTGTTAATCGCTGGCGGCATGGATCTGCTAGGTAGTACCACACAGATTATCCCGGTGTTGACCAAAGATCCTGAGCCGACCATGCAGATGACTGGTCGCTTGCTTGAGGAGGGAATCTTCCTGCAGGGCATACGTCCGCCCACAGTTGCCTCGGGACGTTGTCGTCTGCGTGCGACGGTCATGGCCAGCCACGATGCGATTGATCTTGAACACGCTTCGGCAAAGATTCTTGCGGTTTACAGGGAGTTTGCCGGGTGAAATCAGCTAATTACAAGTTAGCGGATGGTCGTCATCTGACCTGGTACGAAGTTGGTCAGGGCCACCCCCTTGTACTGTTGCACGGTTGGGCCATGTCGGCAGCGGTCTTTAGTGAAATCGCCACTTTACTCTCTTCTGACTTTCGTCTGTTGATTCCGGACCTTCCAGGTCATGGCGAGTCTTCTCCTTCACTGCAGAACGATCTTGCCGGGATTGCTGCTGACTTGGGGGCCTGGATTGCAGCCACTGAAAACACACCTGTCACGCTGATAGGCTGGTCGCTGGGTGGCATGCTCTCCCTGGAGATAGCTCGACAGAATAAGTTGCCAGTTGCGAACCTGGTTCTGGTCGGTACCACACCTCGTTTTACCCAAAGCGAAAACTGGGCACTTGGTCTGCCATCAGTTCAGGTCCGCGCCCTGGCCAGAAACCTGGAGCGGCGCTTCGAAGCGACACTTGCCGATTTTTTCTCTCTGGCCTTTGCCGGTGAAGAAATCTCCAAAGAAAGACTGCGAACAATTCGGACTTTTGCTGTGAGACAGAGCCCTCTGCCTGACCACGGTGCTGCCATGGGCTTGCTCAACATGCTGGCATCTCAGGACCAGCGTGCAGTGCTCTCTGAAATTCATCAACCTGCGTTGGTGATACATGGTGATTTAGACCAGATCGCCCCGGTTGCTGCAGGGCGTTTGCTGGCTGAAATGCTCCCACAGGGGCGTTTCTCAGAGTTCCCTGGCGTTGGCCATGGCCCTTTTCTTAGCCAGCCGCAAGAGACCGTTGCAAGAATCCGGGAGTTTTGTTGATGGTTCCGATTAAAGCCATAGATTGCGAGCTCATGCGTGATAATTTTTCAAATCATGCCGGTGATTATGATCGCTACGCATCCGTTCAGAAACGGGTTGTCGAACTGCTTTATCGCAAGCTGTCCGTCTTTGAAAAAAATCCCGGTGTATGCCTGGACGTAGGCACCGGGACAGGTGCTCTTGCTGCAAAGATCCTTCACGCTGATCCGGGCCAACCGCTTGTCTTGATGGATATTGCTCATGGCATGACCCTGGAAGCTGCAAAAAGATTGTCAACTGTCTCTGCTTGTGATGGTGACGCGAGGCTGCTGCCATTCGCTAATGACACTTTCACTACTGTGGTTTCAAGCTCTGTCTACCAATGGGTTGATTGTTTACCGTCAGCATTTATCGAGGTCGCAAGAGTTCTCAAACCTGGCGGTCGCTTTGTCATGGCACTTTTTGGCGAAAAGACCCTTTGTGAATTGCGTGCTTCGCATCGTCAGGCTGTGTTTGAAAATGATGGCCGCCGCTCTTCGCATGTGCAGAGTTTTCCGACGCTTAATGAGGTCTCTACTGCACTCCGTTTGACTGACTTATCCTGTCGTAGCCTTCTCAGTACGATGGAAGTGGAATATCATGCTGATGTGCCAGATCTGCTACGTCAACTCAAACAGATTGGTGCCAGTAATGCTGCTGCAGATCGTCCGCGTGGATTGGCATCTCGTCGGGTCATGCAAGCAATGATGAAAATGTATGAGAAGGAATACCGGTGTGATGCAGGACTGCCGGCAAGCTATGAGGTGATAATTGCTATTGCTGAAAAGCCGCAGATGTGACGAAAACTTGTAAACATAAGTGTAAAAATGGGGGGCAACATTGAAATCATGTTGCCCCCCATCTATTATGTGATATTGACAGTGTCTACCCGATAATTAGAATTGACCACTCATGCGCAGGTAAATCTTTCCATCAAGGCTTCGACAATTTTACGGGATTCTACTGAGGTGACCTGGTAAAAGACTTCAACCCCGTCTCGCTTGCCTTCGATGATGCCTTTGTTCTTAAGCAATGCAAGGTGCTGAGACACGGTTGCCTGTGGCAATTCAAGGCATTCCCAGATTTTTTTGACATTACAGGACTGGGACATAAGGCCAGCGACGATCTTGAGCCGAACCGGGTGACCGAGCACTTTCAAAATTTCTGCTTCACGGTCAAGATTAATGGACTTGTCGAATTCTACGTCTGACATGATTTATCCTTTTTGGAAAGTTGAATATATGGATATTATTCTTTTGGCGGGTTAAAAGTCAAGATAATCATATTGCGTGCGGCTTACTCTCGACACTGCTAGATGCAGGTATTAAACTGTAGTGCTTATTGCCCTCTCTTAAAGGTAACTATTCAGCTCTTGGTAAGGCACTATTTATAAGAATCAGGCCTCTTAGAACTCTGAATTAGCAAGGACCTCAAAATGTTGCTTGGTACCATACTTGTTCTGGCGGGATTATTATTGCTCTATTACGGCGCGGAATACCTGGTGACCGGGTGCTCGCGCCTGGCTCTCTCTTTTGGCATAAGACCTTTAGTCATTGGGCTCACGGTTGTCGCTTTTGCGACCAGCATGCCGGAACTCATGGTCTCTCTCTTTGCCGTGTCACGTGGTGCATCGTCTATGGCTGCCGGCAACATCATCGGTTCCAATATTGCCAATATTGGTTTAATCCTCGGCGTTGCTGCTCTGATTACCCCGATTGTTATTGCCCGCTCCACTCTGGTTCGTGAAGTGCCGATTATGGTTGTCGCCTCTCTTGGTGTCTATCTCATCGCTATGGATGGCGAAATTGCCTTTATGAACGGCCTGGGGCTTTTCTTGAGCTTGCTGGTCTTTCTTGTCTACTGTTTAATGACGGCGCGTAATCCTTCGATTCCAGCTGGTGGTGAGGTTGACAAAGCCCTCACTGAGGCTTCTACAGGGCGTGGGCGCGACATCGCGTTGGTGTTGATCGGTATGGTCGGTTTAGGCCTTGGTGCCGAGCTGATGGTGCGGGGGGGCTGTTATGATTGCCACTCTGCTCGGAATCTCTGAATTGGTTATCGGTCTCTCCATTGTCGCCGTCGGCACTAGCCTGCCGGAATTGGCTGCGTCGGTGATGAGTGCCTGGAAAGGGGAGATGGATATCAGTGTCGGCAATGTGATCGGCAGTAATATCTTCAATCTTCTCTTCGTTCTTGGCATCTGTCCGATGATTCAACCGATAGCGATCGAAGCGAGAGTTTTGAGCCTGGATTTTCCGATCATGCTCGGTTTCTGTGCCTTGTTGATAGCTCTTCTGACCATGATGACGCCGCGGCTTAAGTTGGATCGTAAACGTGGCGTAATACTGTTGGGTGCTTATCTCCTCTTTATTGTCAGTCTTTTTTAATGATGTTCAGGGTCTTCTTATTCTGGGCTTTTGTCCCGGTTCTGTTTTCTCTGGTTCCTGTATCTGTGGGGGCACAAGACACTGGTATTACAAAATCGATTCAGCAGATGGTTGGCGAAGACTACCTGTATTCTATTGATTTCCTATTCTTTTCGAGACTGGCGGAAGGTGAATTGCAACTTTTGGAGACCGACCAGCCCAATATTTACCGCGCAGAATTAGTCGGACGTACTTTGGGGATAGCCTCCTGGTTAACCGGAAACCGCACTCAGACCTACACTTCTCTGATGGAACTGACTCCGGACGGATCTTTGCGTAGCGTTGAACACGTTGCCCAGATTGTGAAACGCAAGTGGGGCAAATGGAAGAACCGGGTTCGCCGTCACCGTTATAATTACGAGCAGGGCACTGTTCTTGAGGAAAAATTTAAGGAGGATGTGTTCCACTCCAGAAAAGAGCGTGATATCCCCGAAGGTCAACAGCCGGTTGATATGCTGACGGCATTTTACAATCTGCGCTCTGGTGTTTACGGACCACTCGTTCGGGGCGCTCAATTCTTGATTCCTACTTTTTCTGGCAAGGGGTTTGTTGACATAGAGATAAACGTTTTGACAGCTGAACAACAGGCAAAACAGAATTACTTCCCCGCTCACGGGCTGCTTATCTCTGCTAATGTTGATCCGGAAATCTTTGAGACAGGTGATGGCGGTCTGTACTTCTGGCTCAACGCTGAGGGTGTTCCAGAACGCGGCATTGTGGAAGATGTGATCGGC